>OKWD01000201.1_pt1 | contig 11432 bp, 10 predicted proteins | sample 1607011 | NCBI WGS metagenome assembly OKWD01 (sample SAMN04414077, study PRJEB24778) | human gut metagenome | material: faecal | host: Homo sapiens | reverse complement strand
ATGCTGCGGGAAGGTACGACGGCTTCTCCAGGATGGTTGCGATTCCGCAGACTCAACTTTCCCGAATCGCCGATGCAAAATTTCTTGCAAAAATATTTTCCTTGATTTATACAACCGCTCTTCGGCGGTAGATTCCTCTTCCGCTACTGACCCCAGGTAGGCAAGCCAACCTGGGGCTATGATTATACAACCGCCCTTCGGCGGTTGCCTTCGCCATTTGATTGACATTGACAAAACCGTCCCACATCGGTATGTCCATCGTCGCGGAGCGACAACACTCTTCCATAACCCAGTACGCGCGGATGCGTGCTGGAGGTACGCCACTGCCTGTGGCCGGCAGAAATAAAAAAGCAGCCACTTTTCAGCGACTGCTTTGTGACCCCGGAGAGGCTCGAACTCTCGACCCAATGATTAAGAGTCATTTGCTCTACCAACTGAGCTACGGAGTCAACGTTTTGTTGATTTCGGTTGCAAAGGTAATGCCTTTTTTCTATCCCACAAAATTTTCGGGATATTTTTTTCAAAAAAAATTGAGCTAAGAATGCCAACATTCTATCAGACAGCAACATATTTTTTTGGCTCAGAAGAGCCTTAAACGCGAAAAGAAGCGAGACCAGGCAATTTCTGCCAGGCCTCGCTTTTTATGGTCTGCAACTGCGACCGTTAATATATGTCCAGTTTAGGCAATGCTACAATCTTGTTGTCGTTCTTCTTGATGAAATCAAGGATGGCATCACGCGACTTACTTTCAGGGATGTCGGCCTCAATGCGTTTTACGGCGTTGAAGAGCGACACGTTGCACTGATAGATGTGGCGGTATGCTTTTGCGATATCGTCGATTTCTTCTTCATTGAAGTTGTCCTTATGCCGCATAATCGTTGCGTTCACGCCATAATAGACAGCCGGATTGTGGGCAAGGATGATGAAAGGAGGCACATTGCCCGAAACGCGGCATCCACCTTTGACAAACACCCATTTACCAATGTGGCTGTTTTCAAACACTTTCACGCCGGTGGAAAGAATCGAGCAAGAGTCTATAAACACATCTCCGGCAATCTGCACGTTGTTGCCAACCACGCAATGGTCGCTGATCTCGCTGTCGTGGCCGATGTGCGAATCCGCAAGCACAAACGAGTTTGCGCCCACCTTGGTGGCGCCGCCCTCGTGGATGCTGCGGTTGATTATCGCCATCTCGCGTATCACGGTGTTGTCGCCGATGATGACGTACGACATTTCGCCTTTCCAGCGGAAGTCTTGAGGCGACGCGCTTACGATTGCGTTATTATACACCTTCACATTCTTGCCGAGGCGCGCACCTTGCATAATGCTGGCATTAGGCATCACGATGCATCCGTCGCCTATCTCCACATCCTTGTCGATAAAAGCGAAAGGATAAATTGTTACGTTGTCGCCGATTTTCGCTGTCGGGTCAACAAATGCTAATGGACTAATCATTGTGTTTCTGATTAAGGTAATTAATATTATATCAACGTCCGCCGCCGAGAGCCTGATAGAGGCTGATGGACTGCCTGACGCACTGAAGTTCACATTGCAGCTGCGACATTTGTGCGTTGAGAAGCGACTGTTGTGCCGTAAGCACTTCCAGATAGGTGGCTGTGCTGTACTTCATAAGGTCGTTGTTGTATTCAACGGCTTTCGACAGGTTGTCAACCTGGTCGACGAGCAGAGCGCTGCGCTGCTTGTTCTTGTTGTAGCTCACCAAAGCGTCGCCCACTTCAGCTCCGGCGGCAAGCACTGTGTGCTCAAACGTGTTGAGCGTCTGCTGCTGCTGCAGTTTGGCTGCCTTCAGCGTGGCGATGTTGCGTCCGCGGCTGAAGAGGGGCGCCGTTAGCTGTCCGGCAAGCTGATAGAACCATTTGCCAGGGTTGACGATAACGCTTCCGAGCAGGTTGGTGAAGCCGCCGCCTGCCGAAATTACAAGGCTTGGATAGAATGCCGCACGCGCTGTGTTGGTGGCGTAATATGCCATTGCGAGCGACTGCTCTGCTGCCTGCACGTCTGGACGGGCCGCAAGATACGACATCGGCACGCCTTTCTCCATATATTCCGGGAAACTCGGCTCATAGGATGAGTCGACAACCCATGTCTGCTGCGGACGGTTCAAGAGCAGCGACAGGCTGCTGTTGACCTGATGAAGCGACTCCTCTACTTGCGGTATGGTTGCGAGCAGGCTTGCATAGTTGGCCTTGCTCTGCACCACTGCCACTTCGTTGTAGCGTCCTGCCTCTTTCAAATCCTGCATCGTCTTGATGCTTTCCTGCCAGATTGCCGATGTCTCGTTGAGAATCTGCAACTGGCGCTGGAGCATTGCGATGGTGTAGTAGCAGTTTGCCACTCCACTGATTATCTGCGAGCGCACTGCCTGACGGTATGCCTCTGTCTGAAGCACCGCCGCCTCGGCGTTGCGCTTGTTGTTGAGCAACTTTCCGAACACGTCGATTTCCCAGCTTGCGGTAGCCGGGATGGTGTACGACCACGAGTTTTTCGTTATTTTCGAGCCTCCATAGGAAGCCGTTCCGCCATTGGGCGTCAAAGCCACGCTCGGCAGATAGCTGAGCTTGGCGCCCTGCAGCTGAGCTTTGGCGATATCCACATTCAGACGGGCGTTCTCAAGATCGACATTGCTGTCGAGAGCTATCTGAATAAGTGCCTGCAACTGCGGGTCGGTAAACACCTGTTCCCATTTCACATTGCCGAGAGCCGTTGAGTCGACAGCCTCTTTCTGGGCTGCGGCGACCTCGCCGGCGATGCCTTCCTCTGGCATCTCGAATTTCTTATAGATATGGCAGCTTGCCGTCGTAGTGGCGATTGCCACTACGAGTGCTGCACTTAATAATTTGCTTTTATTCATTGATTTCACTCTTTATTAATTGCGTGAATATTGCTCAATCTGATCGTCGATTTCAGCGTTGTCTGTGTCCTTCCACTTCAGCGGCTGTATTTTCTCCTGAATCTTTTGGAACGCAACGAACAATGCCGGAACGATAAGCACCTGAAGAATCATACCAATCAACATACCGCCGACAGCACCGGTTCCAAGCGAACGGTTACCGTTGGCGCCTACACCGTTGGCAAGCATCAGCGGCAACAGACCGATAATCATTGCGAAGCCTGTCATCAAGATAGGACGCAGACGCGCTGCCGCACCGGCGATAGCAGCGCCCACGATGCTCATTCCCGTCTTGCGGCGGTCAAGAGCGAACTCTACGATAAGGATGGCGTTCTTTGCCAACAGACCGATAGGCATGATCAAACCGATTTGCAGATAGATGTTGTTGTTAACACCAAAAATCTTCGCAAAGAGGAATGATCCCATCAAGCCCAACGGAATAGACAAGATAACCGACAGCGGCAGGATGTAGCTTTCATATTGTGCCGACAGAAGCAGGTAGACAAAGAGCAGACAAAGTCCGAACACGATTGCAGTCGACGCCGCTGATGAATTCTGCTCCTCACGCGTCATTCCTGAGAACTCATAGCCGTAGCCCATAGGCAATGTCTGTGCCGCTACTTCCTGGATGGCCTTGATGGCGTCACCGTTACTGTAACCTGGATTTGGCGTACCGCTGACAGAAATCGAGGTAAACAGGTTGAAGCGCGAGATGATATCTGGTCCGTAGACGCGCTCAAGCGTGATGAAGTTGGTGATAGGCGACATTTCGTTGCCTACACGCACTTTCACCTGATTCAGCGTTTCCGGTGAGATACGTGCGCTTGGATCGGCCTGCATCATCACACGGTAAAGTTTACCGAAGCGGTTGAAGTTCGACACATACATACCGCCGTAGTAGCCTTGCAGCGTCGACAACACAACGCTCGGGCTGATTCCCGCCTGCTTGGTCTTGGCAACATCGACATTGACCATATACTGCGGGAATGTCGGGTTAAACGTTGAGTAAGCCTGCTGGATTTCCGGACGCTGGTTGAGCGCGCCGATGAATTGCTGATAAATCTGGAAAAACTTGTTGATGTCGCCTCCGGTCTTGTCTTGCAGCTGAAGCTCGAAACCGCTGGTTACCGAATAACCGGAAATCATCGGTGGTTGGAACATCATCACTGTGGCGTCTTTTATCTGCTGACCCACTGCGCCGTAAAGCTGTCCGAGCACGCTTGTTGCATCCTGTCCTTTCTCACGTTCGCTCCAGTCCTTGAGCTTTATGATAAACGTACCGTACGTGTTTCCCTGACCGGCGATAAAGCTGTAACCAAGAATCTCCGTACGCGACTCGACTGCCGGATTGGCGGCAAGAATCTTGTCCACCTTGGCAAGTGTGGCCTCTGTTTTATCAAGCGACGTTGCAGGCGGCATGTTGACCATACAGAACAACACGCCGGTGTCCTCATTAGGAACCAAAGCGGTCGACGTGGTCATCATCATTGCGGCAAGCGCCACGATGCTGGCTGCCACAACGCCGAATGCCGTGATTTTATGATTGATGAAGAATCCTGCCCATTTTTTGTAGCGGACGAGCAGTTTCTCATAATTGCGGTTGAATCCTTCGTGGAATGCCTTTACAAACGACACTTTCTTGGAGCCGCCATCTGCCTTGTGAGGTTTCAGGAACACCGCACACAAAGCCGGCGACAGGGTCAATGCGTTCAATGCCGACAGTCCGATGGCGATTGCCATTGTCAAACCAAACTGGCGATAGAACACGCCCGACGTTCCTGACATGAACGACACTGGAATAAACACAAGCATCATGACAAGGGTGATTGAGACAATCGCGCCGCCTATCTCACGCATAGCGTCGATTGCAGCCATACGTGCCGAGGTGTAGCCCTCGTCGAGTTTGGCATGGACCGCCTCGACCACCACAATCGCATCGTCGACCACAATCGCAATGGCGAGCACCAATGCCGAGAGTGTCAACAAGTTGATTGAGAAACCAATCAAATAAAGTCCGAAGAACGTACCAATCAACGCCACCGGAATGGCGATTGCCGGAATAATAGTTGAACGCAAGTCCTGAAGGAACACGTAAACCACAAGAAACACGAGGATAAACGCCTCGATAAGGGTCTTGATAACCTCTTCGATTGATGCGTATAGGAAGTCGTTGGTGTTCATTGAAACGTTGAATTCCAATCCGTTTGGAAGCTCTTTCCCTGCCTCATTGATTTTTGCCTCAACGTCCTTGATAACCTGAGTCGCATTGGAGCCCGCAGTCTGGAAGATGATGGCGGAAGCGGCTGGATGACCGTTTGTCTTGCCCTTGAAGCCGTAGCTTACACGGCCAAGCTCCATCGTTGCCACGTCTTTCAGATAGAGGACGTTGCCGTCTTTGTCGGCGCGGATGATAATCTTGTCAAACTCTTCTGGAGTAATCAGCGTCCGCGGTAGCGCATCACATATTGGAATGCCGTTCCGCCGTTTTCACCGAACTGACCCGGAGCAGCCTCGATGTTCTGGTCGGCGAGAGCCGCACTTACATCGGAAGGCATAAGGTTGTGCTGTGCCATGGCGTCTGGCTTAAGCCAGATACGCATAGAGTAGTCGGCACCCATCACCATCGCGTCGCCCACGCCGTTCACACGCTGAATCTGCGGGATGACGTTGATTTTCATATAGTTCTCGATGAATTCCTGCTCAAACTTGCCGTCTGGAGAAAGGAGCGAGAACACAAGCAGCATTGACGTCTGTCGTTTCTGCGTAATAACACCCACTCTTGTCACCTCGGCAGGAAGCATACTCTGTGCCTTTGCCACACGGTTCTGTACATCGACGGCAGCCATGTCGGGGTCGAAGCCCTGCTCGAAATAAACTGTAATCGTGGCGCTACCTGTATTGGTTGCCGTTGATTGGATATATGTCATGCCTTCAGCACCGTTGATTTGCTCCTCGATAGGCGCAATCACGGAGTTGAGCACAGTCTTGGCGTCGGCACCGGTATAGGTTGTCGAAACCTGGATTGTTGGAGGCGCAATGTCAGGATACTGCGTGATTGGCAACCACAACATTCCGACGACACCCAAAATCACAATGAAGATGGATATCACGGTCGAGAGCACCGGCCGGTTGATAAACGTATCTAATTTCATTTCTCTTTATTCTAATTTTCCTTATTGTTTTCCTGTTACTTCTGCTGTGCGCCTGCTGCCTGGCTGAGATCCTTGCCTGTCATGTCGACCGGAGTGATCTGCACACCTTCGCGGACGCTTACGCCTACACCTTGAACCACGACATGTTCGCCGTTCTCAAGTCCACTGGTAACCACGTAGTTCTGTCCGTCGTTGTTTGCAAGCACCTCGATTGGGCGTGCGGTGACTTTGCCAGCCTTGTCAACAACGTATGCGAATTTCTTGTCCTGCAATTCGGTGGTTGCCGACTGAGGTATAATGATTACGTTGTCGTAGTGTGCCGGGATGACAACAGAGCCTGTAGAACCACTGCGGAGCATTCCGTTCTGGTTTTTGAACGCCACGCGCACAGATGCCGAACCGGTGGTGTTGTCGAGCATACCTGTCATCGTCGAGAATTTGCCCAATTCTGAATAGTAGCTGCCGTCAGAGAGTTTCAATTTTGCTGCCGGAAGCTCGCTGAGCGCTTTGGCAAGCGATACGCTGCCGTTTTGTGTCATCTCAAGCACTTGCTTTTCGTTGAACGAAATGTAGGCATAAACCTCTGAGATGTCGGAAATTGTGGTAAGAGGCTGTTGTGAAGACGGGCTTGCAAGCGAACCCTCACGGTTTGGAATCGAGCCGACATAACCTGCCGACGGAGCCTTCACTACTGTATACGAGAGGTTCTTCTCTGCATTGACAAGCGCTGCGCGGGCTTGCGCCAGCTGTGCTTTGGCTGCTGCGAGGTCGTTTTTGAGCCAATTGGTTCTCGTAGTCGCTGATCACGTTTTTCTCAAAAAGTTTTTTTCTTGTTGTTGGTCGGTAATCTGAGCGCTGTTGACCTGCTGCTGAGCTGCCGCAACGGATGCCTTGCACTGGTTTACCGCTGCCTCATACTGCACTTGATCGATTACAAACAGCACCTGTCCTGCCGACACTTGCTGACCTTCGTCTACACAAACCTTTGTAATGAATCCTGAAACTTGTGGACGTATCTGCACATCCTTCTGTCCCTTAATCGTTGCCGGGTAAACGCTTTCCAAATCTGCACTCGACTTGGTTACTGTAATAAACCCGATTTGCGGAGCAGCCTGTTGCTGCTGTCCCTGCTGGTCTTTCTTGCCACATGAGGTCATGCTGACACCCAAAACCAAACCTAACAAAGCCACTCGCTTTGTCAGTCCAATAACTGTCTTAATTTTCATACCTATAGATTGAATTTTTTCTATTTCTTAACAGCGTTTAATATGTATAGTTCTATTTTTCCGAATGCAAAATTAATCACTCTATCAGCCAAAACCTATGATATTTATCACTTTTTTCAGCTTCTACCCACAAAAATATGTTAACCGCTTCACTTTTTTCGCCGATTGGTCGGCAAAAGTAGCAATATCTGATGTTTATCTTTTTGCAGGACACGCCTAAACGCTGAAATCTCCAGCGCAGAATTTTTCACACGCGACATTGAAATAGCAGCCCCTGCTCTTCATAAAATCCATCAGCCTGCGATAGACTGCGCTCCCGGCGAGGATGTCGGGATTTCCGACAATTGTCAGATGCTTGCGGGCGCGTGTCATCGCCACGTTGAGTTTACGGTCGATGAGTGTTCCGTCTTCTTCAAATACGTTGTCGGTCAAAAAGTTCAACTGACATCGCTGCTGCACTGTAAGTCCGTAGATTATGTAGTCGCGCTGGCTGCCCTGAAAGCGTTCCACGGTGTCGATTGTTATGGAGTGCAACGCCGGGATGCCATATCTGTCGATTGCGTTTCTTACGGTTGCAATCTGGTTGCGGTAAGGCACGATGACTCCTACCGTCGCACTGTCGTCGAAGTGGTCTGCCTGCCTGAAGATTCTCTCCACCATAGCGGCTATCATGTCGGCCTCCACCTGATTGGTCTTTGCTGAAACCGACATTTCTGGCTTCTCCGATGCCACAAATGCCACCCTGCGCAATTGCAGCAGTCGGCAGATGCCGTCGGTCGACGTGCAGGCTGTGTTTGCCGCCAGCTGATGCGGCAACGGCACCACGTCAAGTCTGCCGCCATAGAACGCCTCATTGGGGAAGTCGGCTATGTCGCGATGCATACGACCTTGACGTGTAAGCATATAAACATAGCGGCAATCATATCCGTCAACGGTTTTAAACGACGACAGCAACCTCTCAAACAGTGAGCGGCGGCAGTCGGTCAGTCCAATTGACAGCAGCTCCGGCTCTGTCACTCTCGACTCTGCTTCGGTCTGCTGCACAACGGCTGGCAACTGCTTGTGGTCGCCAATAAGCACGAAGCGTGAGATGGCGTCGGCATTGCCTGAGCGCGCGCACATCAGCCCCAGCAGGTGGGGTTCGAGGATTTGCGACGCCTCATCGACAATAGCAAGGTCGAAACGTTTGATTTTAAACAGATTGACATTGGAGTTAAGCGCTGCGGTGGTGGCACAGACCACACGCGCGTCTTTCAGATTCGGCAACAATGAAATACATTTCGGGCAAACGCATGGTAATCACATCATTTGCACCTACCTGCGAATTGGTAGGCAATCCTTTGTTTTCAAAATTCGCATCTTCGTACTTTAGCAATGTCGGGAAGTGAATGTTAAAGTTGGCACTCTTGCTGACACTTCCATCGGCTGCATAGGTATCATCGATATCGACGACAGCGTATGGCAAGTTACGTTTGTCGGCAATCTTCTTCTTGGTGAAAAGCAGCGCTGTTTCTCCCGGCTGAATACCTGACCAATCATAGATGACGGTTTTTCAAAATAGTCCAACTGATCCTTAGTCCAGGCATAAGCTTTGGGTGTATTCAGTTTATACTCTTCACGGAACCAGGCATTGTAACGGGCATCTATATTCTCATTATACAATTCCAACAAATAACGGGTAGGCATCATCGCCATACTGCCCGACTTGGCATTCTTATCATTTCCATATTCATAATCCTGCACCATACCTGCTCTTGCCGAATAACTGGCATGGAAATACATATGCATACGGTTCGGGTTTTTAGCCTGCATAATTCAATGAGGACTCGGTAGAGTGGGTCACAACGAACATAGCCTCTTTATTCGTTTTATTATTATCCGGATCAAAGACTTCGTCAGGCGTATCATACAAAGATACTTTCAACGCATTCTGATTATCAATCACATATTGAGCCGCATCCTCAGCGATTTTATAATATTTGTCTTTGTCTGCCTGACTGTCACAATAGGAACCCGTGTCAGTGCGATGCGCGCTAATAAACCATAAGCCGCTTTTGAGGTCGCACGACCTACATCTTTAACAGGATAAGGATCAACGGGCAGATTATCCACCGCATTTGCGCATCAGTCAGCATTAAATCATATAAATCTTCATAGCTGCTGCGATAACAATTCATTGAAAGACTTTCGGCAGAAGTTTCTTTGGTCCTAAGATCCACGTTACCGTAAATTTCAACCAAATGCCAATAAGCGTAAGCACGCATGAAACTTAATTCACCAAAACGGATATCTCTCAGTTTCTTGTCTTTGAATTCCACTTGGCCAATCCGTTCCAAACCGGCATTACAGTCGTTTATAATTTCATACAGACGATTCCACGTGTTCTTAATCTGACCAACCGAAGCCGTCAATTCTTCATATTTAGACATCTGACGACCATAACCGCAATTGGCAATATTGATCCAAAGATCGCCACCACCGTTCAGCAATAACACAAAATCTTCACGTCCATAAAACTGACCGCCCCAAAAAGCATAAGCCGAATTGACAAGGGCCTCAAAACCGGCCTGTTCTTTGTACACATTATCCGGGGTACTTCCGGCAGGATTGTATTCCTCCAAATCACATGATTGCATGCCCAACAACAGGGCGGCACATGCTGCAAATAGATATTTCTTATTGTATTTCATGATAGTTATTTCTTTTTTATCTGTTAGAAATCAAGATTCAAACCAAATATAAACTGACGCTGCAACGGAGCTTTAGCCGATCCTCCGCGTTCTGCATCGTAATCCTGAATCAAATGATTCTTGGCAAAAGAGAAGAGGTTATTGGCAGTGACATATGCACGAAGTTTGGACACACCCAATTTGGAAGTCAACGATTTGGGGAATGTATAACCCAGTGATACAGTCTTGATCTTCCAATAAGAACCGTCAATGTAATTCAAAGACTCGTATCCCAGATAGTTATAGAAATTGGTCTGAGCCGGACGCGGAAAATCATTTGACGGGTTTTCCGGTGTCCAATAGTTCAAATATGCGGGGAAGTTTCCTTTTCCCTGAGGATCGTAAGCACCTGCCAGTTCATAGTCAATCATCTGTCCCCAACGAGCTATAATATATACATTCAGATCGAAATTCTTATAACTAAAGTTATTATTGAGTCCTCCCGTCCATTTTGGAGACTGGCTGCCGAGATAAGTCCTGTCATTATCATCAATAATAAAGTTGCCATCCAAATCCTGCAATTTTATATCACCCGGCTTAAAAGACTGTGTCTTCTTTGCATCTTTAAAATATTTGGCAGCTTCCTCTGCTTCATTTTCCTGCCATATTCCCTGATTGATAAAATAATGATAGGAACGCAAAGGACGGCCAATCAGCAAACTACTGGTAATGGATGATTCGGCGCCAATGATATCCTTACCATCAATCAAATCGGTAATTTCCTTCATGATTGGCAGCAAAGGTAAGGGTGGAGTTCCACTTAAAGTTTTTTGTTATCCACATTGACGGTATTTACCGATACTTCAATACCACGGTTCATGGTTGCACCGATATTTTGATACATCTTGAACGGAGTTGCGTTACTACCACCCATGGAAGTAGGCAAAGTACGGGGCAACAGGATATCAGTAGTCTTTGTCTGGTATAAATCGACAACAGCCGAAATACGGTTATTGAACAAACCGATATCAAAACCTAGATCCCAGGTATTGGACATCTCCCAGCCTACATTCTCATTACCTACATATTCATTGTATATATAATAGGTATAGCCATTATCCTGGAAGCAGAGTTGGTTTCGGAGTCAAGCCCGACTGAGTTCCGTAGGCCATGATACCCGAGTTACCTGTCTTACCCCAACTTAAGCGCAACTTCAAGTTGCTAAGGGCTTCCACATTCTTCAAGAATGCTTCATCACTAATGCGCCATGCAGCAGCTACTGAAGGGAAACTTGCCCATTTATTGCCTTTAGACAAACGTGAGTCACCATCCCAACGATTGGAAACCGTCAACAATATAGCGGCCTTTATAACTATAGTTGAAGCGCAAAGCATACGAGAAAGTCTGGTGCTGTATATAATCCGATCCAATGACATAAGAGCTTTTGTCATTGGCACCCAGATTATGCCATAAG
>OKWD01000200.1_pt1 | contig 11443 bp, 7 predicted proteins | sample 1607011 | NCBI WGS metagenome assembly OKWD01 (sample SAMN04414077, study PRJEB24778) | human gut metagenome | material: faecal | host: Homo sapiens | reverse complement strand
CAAGGTAATTAATTATTTCTAACCTACCAAACAATAGAGCAAATATCAAACAGATTATTTTTATCTTACCGCTTCTTTTCAAATGTTTTTCCGTAATTCTGTACTCGGATTTGGGTAACCATTTCCATGCATTTGAAAATAAAGAAGCGTTATGCTACTCTTGTAAGTGCGAAGCTTGAGAAACTAAACACAAAATCAACAAGAATAGGCATGGTAGTTCCCACGTTATAGCGTGGGCTGCTTTACCATATCTGTTGATTTAGGTTTTCTCAGGACCTGCACTTTAAAATGTGGTTATTGGCAGTGTCACACTTCTTTTTTAGGAGAAAGTGTTACGACAAAAAGAAAAAAGTCAATAGATCTAGCAGCTCAATCCGGGGCAGCTAACGAAGTTGTGTCTAGATATGGATCGGCCTCAAAAGAACATTTAGTATCCTATTCTGGTGTTGACTCACAGTACATAAATGGGATTAAAATTTGGAATAAATAAATCGGGTGCTTTCTGCAAAGAAAGAGTCGTTCCGATGCGTTTCCAGGGCTCACAAGGCTCAAGGCTCACTTATGCGGTATTTTAAACCTTGGTAGATGTTGTTAAGTATTTGCTTTACAGTCTGTTTGGTGGGACAAAAACGTGCGGGTTGAATATTATTCTTTGGTCTTTGGAAAGTTCAGGATTGTCTTGACTTTGTCTGTCGTTTTATAGAATTTGTGTTTGCTTTGACCAGGCTTGTTTTTTGCCGGGTTTTATTCATAATGGCCGGATCAATGGATATGGGCACATTCGGATTTTTCACGATGCCCGGAATGACCAAGTGATGATGTCAATAGAAGTTTCTTTTATTTATACATTTTTCTTTCCGGTAAATGTCGGATGCGTTCGTGTATGTCTGGGGCTCATTATATTATTCATTTTATTTTTTAGAATATAGTCTTGTCCCCTTCTTTTTATTGTAATTAATTAAAAATCAGTGCGTTATTAGGTTTCTTGAAGCTTGTTTTGGGCTTAAATACCGCCTAAGTGAGCCTTTGAGCCCTGAGCCTTGGAAAGCTTGGTGAAAAGACCTTGTAATTCCTTTCAAAAGACCTGTTCTTTGTATAAAAAGACCTTGACGTTTTCAAAACAACAAGAACCTTTTTCAAAGAAACGGGTACAAACGGACGGCCGGTCCGTCTCTTTTCCCAGATAGTGTAATAATTATGAAGAAACTGTTTATTTTACTTGTGTGCCTGTTGCCTGTGTTGGCACAAGCTCAAATGGAAACCTCTGTAGCCGGATTCATCCCTTTATCCGGTAGCGGAAGAATAGTATATAATTTCAATCCCGGATGGCGCTTTCATCGTGGAGACATAAAAGGCGCGGAAGCCGTACGTTTTGATGATACATCCTGGCAGGTAGTGTCTGGTTCCGCATACTGTGGAACTGATGCCTGCCGAGGCAAGCGGTTGCCGTAACTATCAGGGTGTGGCATGGTACCGGAAACATTTTGTGACTCCTCAAGATATGAAAGGAAAAGAGGTGTCGCTTCATTTTGAGGGAGCTATGGGAAAACAGGTGATTTATTTAAATGGCAAGAGGGTGCAAGAGCACTTGGGAGGATACCTTCCTTTCACTGTGCAACTGACGGAACAGGGGTACAGCCCGGAGACAGGTTGCTTGCTGGCAGTGATGACGGATAATAGTGATGATAAGAATTTTCCTCCGGGAAAACGTCAATATACCTTGGATTTCTCTTATCATGGAGGAATTTACCGGGATGTGTGGATGATAGGAAAATCAAGTGTAGCTATTACAGATGCCTTGGAGGCCGATAAGGTGGCCGGAGGTGGAGTTTTTGTGCATTTTGACAATATAAGCGGGAAAAAAGCGGAAGTGTATGTGGATACGGAAGTGCATAACAGTGGAAAGCAGACGCGTACCGTAGCCGTGGAGACGGTTTTGGCGGATGCCGGCGATGTTCCCGTAAAACGGGTTTCGCAACAGGTGAAGCTGCAAGCAGGGGAATCGAAGACGGTGCGGCAACGGTTTGCAGTTCGCAATCCTAAGTTATGGTCTCCTGACTCGCCTTATTTGTATAGGATACAATCTCGTGTCAAAGCCGGACATGAAGTTTTGGATGGGGGAGTGACACGTGTGGGGATCCGCAAAGCGGAATTTAAAGGTAAGGATGGCTTTTGGTTGAATGGCAAGCCTTTTGGTCAATTGGTCGGCGCGAACCGTCATCAGGATTTTGCATACGTGGGTAATGCGCTGCCCAACAGCCAGCAATGGAGGGATGCCAAACGCTTGCGTGATGCAGGATGTACCATTATCCGTGTAGCTCATTATCCGCAAGATCCGGCATTCATGGATGCTTGCGACGAAATGGGGCTGTTTGTTATTGTGGCTACTCCGGGATGGCAATATTGGAATAAAAATCCGGAGTTCGCAAAGCTGGTACATCGGAATACCCGTGAGATGATACGCCGGGACCGCAATCATCCCAGTGTGCTGATGTGGGAGCCTATTTTGAATGAAAACGCCTTATCCGCGCGATTTCGCACTGGAGGCGTTACGGATTACACGGGAGGAGTTTCCTTATCCCGGACGTCCTGTAGCGGCAGCCGATGTTCATTCGAAAGGAGTGGCGGAAAACTATGATGTGGTGTACGGATGGCCGGGAGATGATGAGAAGGCAGACCGTCCGGAACAATGTATTTTTACTCGTGAGTTTGGCGAGAATGTGGATGACTGGTATGCACATAATAATAATAACCGTGCCAGCCGTAGCTGGGGGGAACGCCCGTTGTTGGTGCAGGCGTTGTCATTATCAAAGAGTTATGATGAAATGTACCGCACTACAGGGCAGTTTGTCGGTGGGGCGCAATGGCATCCTTTTGACCATCAGGCGGGGTATCATCCCGATCCGTATTTCGGGGGCATTTATGATGCGTTCCGTCAGCCTAAATACGCTTATTATGCTTTTCGCAGCCAGTCTGCCGCGACATTGAAGCATCTGTGGCGGAATGTGGTCCTATGGTGTTTATCGCCCATGAGATGTCTCCTTTCTCGGATGCCGATGTGGTGGTGTTCAGTAATTGTGACTCGGTTCGTCTCTCTGTCTATGACGGTACTGAGAGCCGGACGCTTCCGGTTGTTCATGCGCAGGGACACATGCCTAATGCCCCGGTGATATTCAAGGATGTATGGGATTTCTGGGAAGCACGCGAGTATAGTTATAAGCAAAAAAAACTGGCAGAAAGTAAATATGGTGGCAGAAGGAATTATAGACGGTAAAGTGGTTTGCACCTATAAGCGGATGCCGTCACGCCGCAGCACGAAGTTGCGTATGTATGTGGATACGGAAGGAAAGCAATTGGTGGCAGACGGTTCGGATTTTATCGTAGTAGTGGCCGAAGTGACGGATGATAGCGGTAATGTGCGCCGTCTGGCAAAAGAAAATATCGTATTTACTGTAGAAGGTGAAGGACGAGTTATAGGGGATGCCTCTATCAATGCCAATCCGCGCACGGTGGAGTTTGGCTCTGCTCCCGTATTGATCCGTTCTACCCGCAAGCCCGGCAAAATAAAGGTGAAGGCCCATGTGCAGTTTGAAGGAACGAATGCACCGGTTGCTACGGAAATAGAATTAGAAAGTATTCCGTCAGAACTGCCTTTCTGTTATACGGAGGAGGAGACGGATGCCCAATCAGCCGGAGCAGGACTGGCCGGAAGCCCTGTTAGAACAGAAAGAATGGCGGGGAAAGTTGTGCTGACAGAAGAGGAAAGGCAAAAAGTATTGATGGAGGTGGAGAGACAGCAAACTGAATTCGGTACGGAGAAGTAATATAGATAGAACGCGGACTTATCTCGTTCCAATCTAACCAATAATTGGTATTTAACTAATTTCAATTTAAGTACCAACGGATTTTTTCTTATCTTTGATCTCGGTTTGAAGAAAACTAAATACTTATGAAGAAATATATACTTATTATACTTTGTTGCCTGACAAGCTTTCCTCTGTGGTCATATAATGTGAATATGATTGTGGAACATTATTCTGTAGATCAAGGGCTTCCTAATAATACGGTAAACTGTACCTTGAAAGACAGAGATGGCTTTATCTGGTTCGGAACCTGGTATGGCTTATGTTGTTTCGATGGAGTGAAGTTTAAAACATTCAATAAACAGGAGCACGATTCGGATGTGCCGCCACGTAAGATCCAGCGCATAGTCGAGGATAAAAACGGGTATATATGGGTAAAGACCATTGACCGTAAGTTGTATGTCTTCAATAAAGTGACCGAATGTTTTCATGCTGTTTATGATGACATGAAGAACTATTCGGAGAATATTCAGGTGATAAAATTACAAAATACGGCCGAGGGGGATGTGTTGTTGCTGACCAAAGATAAAAATCTGTTGTTGGCCGGGGTAGATGAAAAGGGGCAGGTAACTATCAAGATTCTGTTCGACTCTCGGGACGAGATAAACAAGCATGATTATACACTGAAACACCATGTCCTGTGCGAAACGGAGGAATATATCAGTTGGATAGGAACTGATTATAAGGTGTCTGCCGTGCATAAAGGAGCGGAATTGGCATCCCGGCCTGCCGATTTCATAACCAGTAAGATTAATTCCGGTGACAAGGATAGTTTTACCAGTTTCTTTGAGGATGGCAGGAAGGTATGGGTCGGAGATCGTGCGGGTATTTTTTACAGTATCGATGTAAGGACCGGTTTGGTAAACCGGTATGTACTTTCCGAAATAAAAGGTGCGATCAGCAATTTGCTGGTTACTCCGGCAGGTTATGTCTATCTCAGTGTGGCCGGACAAGGTACATACGAATATGATTTGGCCGAGCGCAGGTTGCAAAAGATAAATACTGAAATGAATGACGCTATGGTTACTCATGCATTCATAGACCAGTATGATAAAATATGGTTTCACGAAAATGAGAAGGCGCTGATTTATTATGATCCGTTGAACCATACCGCAAAACGGTTTCCGTTTACCATGTTCGGCAAGATAACCACCCTGTATTCGGAAGATGCCGGCGAAAGAGGGCTTTTTTTCCTGTCTCCGGCAGGAGAGGCCTGGTTGTTCGACAGGGAACATGTGGAGATGGTTTATATTAATAAATTGAAACAACTTTCTAATGATAGGGCAAATCAGCAGTTTTATCATCTGATGTTGGATAATGACGGGGTATTGTGGCTTTCCTCTGCCGATGAAGGGGTGTATTGCATGAATTTCCCCAAGAAGCAATTCAATCTGCTTTCGTTGTCTCCGCAATCAGCCGGGCAGGAAAATTATACGATAGGGGTAAGAGCCCTTTTCCAATCAAAAAGTGGCGATATCTGGGTGGGCACCCGTTGGCAGAGTGTGTATCGGATGGATCGGAACGGTGTAACCAAACATGTTTTTCGACAGGTGACGAGCACATAGGTAATGTATATCACATCATGGAAGACGACAAGGGAAACCTTTGGTTCTCTACCAAAGGCGACGGATTGGTGAAGGCTGTTCCTGATGAGAAAGCGGCAGGTGGTTTCCGTTTTAAACGCTATCTGCATAATTTGTCTGATTTGTCGTCAATCAGCGGGAATGATGTGTATTTCACTTATCAGGATGAAAAGAAACGTATCTGGGTGGGTACTTTGGACGGAGGATTGAATCTGCTTTGTGAGGAAAATGGGGAAGTCACTTTTAAGAATAAATATAACGGATTCAAGAATTATCCTACGTATGGCCTTTATATGGAAGTGAGGAATATGATAGAGGATAATGACGGGCGTATGTGGGTAGGTACGATGGACGGGCTGATGTCTTTTAAAAACAACTTTGCCTCAGTGGAGCAGATTGATTTTGAAACCTACCGTGGTGCCAACCGGGTAAATTATGCCGATAGCGATGTGTACGCGCTTTATAAAGACGAGTTCTCTCAGATATGGGTATGCGTGTTTGGTGGAGGATTGAGCAAATTGTCGGGATATGATGAGGAAACGCATAAGCTTTCATTTAAATCGTATGGCTGGGAAGACGGATTGAATAATGATGTGGTGATGTCTATTATAGAAGATGATAACGGTTTCCTTTGGCTTGTTACGGAAAAAGGACTCTCTTGTTTTGACAGGGCGACAAGCCAGGTACGTAACTATGACAAATACGATGGCTTTCCCCCGGTTGTGATGGAAGAAAGCACCACATTGAAAACGCTGGACGGAGAACTCTGGGTAGGGTGTAAAGAGGGTATCTTGACCTTTTCTCCCGATAAGCTGGAAACGCAAAGATTTGATTATAACACATTTATTGTAGGATGTCAGATATCAAACCGGGATATACGCAGCTATACGGACCATCCCATTATTGACCGGTCCATTACCTATACAGACAGGATTACATTGAATCATAACCAGTCCATGTTTACTTTAGAGTTTGCGGCGTTGAACTATAATAATCAGAACCGTGTGTCTTACAAATATATTTTGGAAGGATATGAAAAAGAATGGCACTATAACGGGAAGAACCGTATAGCTTCCTATACCAATGTTCCTCCCGGTAAGTATCTTTTCAGAGTACAGACACTGGATGAGGCAAATCCCGGTTTGGAGTCTTTCCGTGAGTTGACCGTTGTCATTCTGCCGCCTTGGTGGGCCAGTTGGTGGGCGTATGTTATCTATATGATTATAGCCGTAGCCTTATTGCTGGTGGCTATAAAATTATCTCTTTTCATGATTAAGGTGAAGAATGATGTGTATATCGAACAAAAATTGTCCGAATTGAAAATCAAGTTCTTTACCAATATCTCGCATGAGTTGCGTACTCCGCTGACTCTGATCCAAGGGCCTATTCAGGAACTGAGAGAAAAGGAGAAACTATCTCAGAAAGGAATGCAATATGTGGATCTGATGGAAAAGAATACCAAACAGATGCTGCAACTGGTCAATCAGATATTGGATTTCCGTAAAATACAGAACGGCAAGATGCGTCTGCATGTGTCGTTGTTCAACCTGAATGAGATGGTAGACTCTTTTGAGAAAGAATTCAGGGTGATGGCCGAAGAAAATGAAGTCAGCTTCACGTTCCAGCTGGCCGGTGAGGATATCATGGTATGGGCGGATAAGGAGAAAGTGGCTATCGTGATCCGCAACATCATCTCCAATGCGTTCAAGTTCACTCCTGCCGGGGGAAATATTTATGTCACGATGGGAGTGTCGGATGATGACAGGCATTGTTATGTACGGGTGGAAGATAGCGGTGTGGGGATTCCCCAAAGCAAGCTTTCCGAAATCTTCGAGCGTTTCTCGCAGGCTGACAATGCACGTGGCGCTTATTATCAGGGAACGGGCATCGGATTGGCTTTGTCTAAGGAAATTATCAGTCTGCATCATGGGGAAATCTATGCAGAGAGTCCTGAAGGGAAGGGAGCGGTCTTTACCATTGAATTGCAACTGGGTAAGGAGCATTACAAACCGTCGGAAGTCGATTTCTATATGGGCGGGGAAACGGTGAGTGTTCCTGAGGCTGAATCTGTTTCTGCCTCTGCCGGCAAGGAAAGCGAGGAGGAGAAAGAACAGCCTGTCGATTCGTCTTTGCCTACCGTGCTGATTGTAGAAGATAATAAGGATTTATGCAATATGTTGAAGCTGCAATTGGAAGATAAATTCAATATTTATATGGCCAATGATGGTGTGGAGGGGCTGAAGAAAGTACATCTTTATCATCCCGACATGGTAGTCACCGACCAGATGATGCCGAATATGGATGGAATAGAGATGTTGCAACGCATCCGTAAAGATTTCCAGATCAGTCATATTCCGGTGATTATCCTGACGGCGAAAGGTAATGATGAAGCGAAGACCAAAGCGATAAGCATGGGAGCGAATGCCTATATCATCAAACCTTTCAGCAAAGACTATCTGGTAGCACGTATCGAACAGTTGCTGAATGAACGTAAATTGTTCCGTGAACGTGTATGGCAGCAGCCCGAAGAACATAAGGAGGAACAGGATACATACGAACAGTTCCTGGTGAAGAAAGATGTGCAGTTCATTGAAAAGATTCATCAGGTTATAGAAGAGAATCTGGATAATAGTGATTTTAATATAGATACTATAGCATCGACTATCGGGCTGAGCCGCTCGGCTTTCTTTAAGAAGTTAAAGAGCCTGACCGGGTTTGCTCCGGTGGATTTAGTGAAAGAAATTCGTCTGAATAAATCAATAGAGTTGATTAAAAATTCGGATATGAGTATTTCAGAAATAGCTTTTGCCGTGGGCTTCAAGGATTCCGGTTATTTCAGTAAATGTTTTCGTAAGAAATATGATCAGACTCCGAGGGAATATATGAATGAATGGCGTAAAGGTTGATTTCTTGACCTTATAAAGCAGGAATCCCGTAAACAGATGTAGGCGAGCGTCGTGTTTGCGGGATTGTCTTATTTGTTTGCTAAGTTATTTTTGGACTTTATTAAGATTTAGTGATTACATACTTTTTTGTGATTCGTCTTAATTCTAAACAATAACTAGATTACGATGAATGTGAAAAAAATTATCAGTTTAATCATGCTCCTGTTTATGTTACTGCCTTTGGGAGCACAGAATTCAGAGGGAAAACAACGCTATAAAATAGCTGCGTGTGACTGGATGATGCTAAAGCGTCAGAAGATCGGTTCTTTTCAATTGATGAAGGAACTAGGAGGTGATGGCATAGAAATGGACATGGGAGGCTTGGGAAAACGGGATACTTTTGATAATAAGTTCCACCAGCCCCATTTCTGTAAATTATTTAAAGAAACAGCACAGGAACAGCATATTGAAGTCCCTTCTGTGGCGATGTCCGGATTCTTTGGACAATCTTTCTTGACTCATCATAATTATAAAGCTTTAGTGCAGGATTGTTTGAATACGATGAAGGTGATGGGGGCCCAAGTAGCTTTCCTTCCATTAGGCGGCATAAAAGAGGACTGGACAGTAGCGGGTGATGCACGTCAGGAGTTGGTAAGCCGTTTGCACGAAGTGGGAGAAATGGCAGTGAAAGATGGAGTAGTGATAGGTATCCGTACTCCTTTGGACGCCGGAGGGGATATAAAACTGTTGAAAGAAATTAATTCGAAAGGTATAAAGATTTATTATAGTTTTCAAAATGCGTTGGAAAATGGACGCGACCTCTGTAAAGAGTTGAAAAAATTGGGAAAGGATCGGATTTGTCAGATACATTGTACGGATACAGACGGGGTTACTCTTCCTTATAATACCCGTCTGGATATGAATGCCGTAAAGCATACCCTTGATAAGATGGGGTGGAGCGGATGGCTGGTCATTGAACGGTCACGGAATAAGGATGAAGTCCGGAATGTAAAGAAAAACTTCGGGACGAATGTCGCTTATCTGAAACAGATATTTCAACAAGAAAAATAAGATAATATTTTAATTTTAAAAATGATTCTATGAAGAAAGAAAATGCATTTCTTCAGAAGCTGGACAAGATTGGCAACTTGACACAAGTGGTCTGTCTCAGTCTGTTTCTGACAGGAGTTTCTGTTCAGGGAGTATCCGCTGAGACAGGATTTCCTATATCCCAGTCGGTGCAACAGACTAAAACTGTCACCGGACAGGTGGTTGATGAAACTGGTGAACCGGTGATTGGTGCCAGTGTGGTGGTGGAAGGAACTACAAACGGTACCATTACTGATTTTGACGGAAGATTTGCTTTGCAAGTCCCTTCGGGCAAGAAGGTTGTCATTTCATTTGTGGGGTATGTGCCGCAAACGATTGCTCCGAAACAAGGAAAAGACTTTAGAGTGGTGCTGAAGGAAGATTCCAAAATGCTGGACGAAGTGGTTGTAGTCGGTTACGGTACTCAGAAAGCAAAAGATGTGACAGGATCTATCGGGGTTATTACTCCTTCGGAAATTTCAGATTTGCCGGTGTCGAATTTGGGTGCTGCGCTAGCGGGACAGATACCTGGTTTGAGTATCAGTGGTGGTGACAGCCGTCCGGGTGAAGGGGCAACTATGTCTATTCGTCAATCTTTCTCGTATTCTAAAGATGGTGGTAGTACTAATCCGATGGTCATAATCGATGATGTGATTCAGATAGATGCCAACAGCGGTCTTCCGACATTAGAAACTTTCAATGCCCTTGATCCTTCTGAAATTGAAAGTATTTCAGTCCTTCGTGATGCCAGTGCTGCCATTTACGGTTCCCGTGCTTCGCAAGGTGCTATTATTGTAAAGACCAAACGAGGTAAATCAGGAGCTCCCAAAATCAATTATTCAGGTAAATTCGGATTTAATGATGCAGTGGGACATCCTAAAACCTTAAAAGGAGCAGCTTATGGACGTTTTGCCAATTCCTTTAATTTGGCCAATAATAAGATAAGTATGGATCCGGATGGAAACTGGATGAATAAAATTTATAATGAAGCGGAACTGGCCGAGATGGATGGCTTGAATTACAATTGGCTGGATGAAGCCTGGTCCGGCGCTTTTACAATGAACCATTCGGTCAATGTAAGTGGCGGTAGCGAGAAAGCTACTTATTTTGCGGGTGCTTCTTACTATACTCAGGGGGCGAATCTTGGAAAACAGGATTATAATAGATGGAACTTCCGTGCAGGTGTGGATATCAAATTGACTTCCGATTTGAAATTTTCTGCAACCATAGCGGGTAACCAGCAGGAAACCACATCGAGTTTTACCAAAGGTTTAAGCAATTTGAACGGTTATGGGGGAACTAAGCCCGGTGAATCCGGTGATTATTTGGTTCTTGCTCATATGCCGAATTATTTGCCATGGGAGATAACATTGGATGATGGTAATACCTATTATACATCTCCTTTGTTGAATAGTTACTCGAGTGCGGGTAATGCAACATCGGGCAATAAAATGAGTACATGGAATTATTTTGCTATGGAGAATAATGACGGTTCTTATTCCACGAATGATAATTTCAGTTATGATGCCAACTTCTCCGTCACTTATGCCGTTCCGTTTATCAAAGGTCTTTCATTCAAGGGAAGCTATGCGTTGAAGCGTAGTGCCAGTGATAGTGAGCAGGCATTTATGCCATTTCGTTGGCTTATCTGAAAGCAAGCGATGCATTGACACCCGGAAATCGTTTTTATAGCGATCATCCGTCTGTTTCCGATTATCAATTAAAAGAATTTACGGGAAGCACTCGTGTGGTATATTCAGACCAGATGGCTAAAAACGAGCAATTGAACTTCTATGTGAATTATGAAGGAAAGTTTGGCAAGCATAGCATTGCCGCCATGGCTGCAGTGGAAAAAATGCAGGCTTATATGCATTCCAAGCGGATGTTGTTTAATAACCCTGACCCGGATGGTTATTTGGGTACTTCGCCAAGTGCGGGAGCGATGGATACAGGTAATTCTATTACATATAAATACAAACAGGGTTCTTTGTCTTATTTAGGTCGTGTAAGCTATAATTATGCC
>OKWD01000199.1_pt1 | contig 11480 bp, 7 predicted proteins | sample 1607011 | NCBI WGS metagenome assembly OKWD01 (sample SAMN04414077, study PRJEB24778) | human gut metagenome | material: faecal | host: Homo sapiens | reverse complement strand
GAAAACCTGACTTATCCTATGGCATGGGGGAACTCTGCTATCCGAAATTTCGAAAAGTGGCGTGAGGAAGCTCGAAAAACGTTATTGGATTGCATGTTGCCTGCTCCTCCTGCTACGGCTTTTGATAAGAAAGTGATAGATACCGAGCAACGGAATGGATATAGGGCGGAGAAGATTTTGTTCAGTGTTTCGGAATATTCTCGTGTTCCTGCTTATCTGTTGGTTCCTGACGGGAATGGCCCGTTCCCGGCAGTATTGCTGCTTCACGATCACGGTGCGCATTTTTCGATAGGGAAAGAGAAGATGGTACGTCCGTTCGGTGTGGAAGCATCTGTACTGGCCGATGCGGACGATTGGGCGGAAAAATGTTATGACAAACAGTATGTAGGTGATTATCTGGCAAGTCACGGATATGTAGTGCTTGCTGTGGATGCCTTGTTTTGGGGGGAACGGGGACGTAAGGAAGGAGTACGCTATGACTCACAGCAAGCGTTGGCGGCCAATATGTTACAGATGGGAATGTCTTGGGGAGCCTTGATAGCCTGGGATGATATTCGTAGCGCGGAATTTCTGGCCTCATTGCCCATGGTTCATAAGGAAAAGATAGGTACTATGGGATTTTCCATGGGAGCACATCGTGCCTGGATGGTCAGTGCCGCTACAGATGTGGTGAAGGCAGGCGCTGCTGTGTGCTGGATGAATACTACAGATAGCTTAATGACACTTACCAATAATCAGAACAAAGGTGGGTCTGCTTATTCCATGATTATTCCCGGAATACGGAATTGGATGGATTATCCTCATGTGGCATCTATCGCCTGTCCCAAACCGATGTTGTTCATCAATGGCTTGCGGGACAAACTTTTTCCTGTAAAGGGCGTTGAAAGCGCTTTCTCTACCATGCAGGATGTATGGAAGAGTCAATCGGTAGAAAATCTGTTGACCACCAAGTTCTATGATTTGCCCCATTTTGCAGTAAGGAGATACAGGATGATATACTTGAGTTCTTTAATCAAAATTTAAAATAGAAAGCGATGAAAATTAAGATGTTGATGGCATTTGTTGCCTTGTTATTGTTTTCTGCTTTTACGGCAGACCGCACAATTACTATCTTTATGATAGGTGACTCGACTATGGCCAACAAACCCTTAGAGGGAGGTAATCAGGAACGTGGATGGGGCCATGTGCTGGGAGGATATTTCAGTGAGAATATTCGTGTGGAAAACCATGCTAGAAATGGTCGGAGTTCTAAAAGTTTTATTGATGAAGGATTGTGGGAGGTAGTAATTAATAAAGTAAAGCCGGGTGATTATGTTTTTATTCAGTTTGGGCATAATGATGAGAAGGCCGATGAGAAACGTCATACTGATCCCGGATCTACTTTTGATGCCAATCTACGCCGTTTTGTAAAAGAAAACACGTGCTAAAGGGGGAATTCCCGTGTTGTTCAATGCCATTGTCCGTCGTAATTTCCGGAATAATAAAAATGCGGTAGCCGAAGATGATGTGCGCAAGGATTTGTCAAAGGGGAGTGTTTCTCAAGATGGAGAAGTGTTGATTGATACTCATGGAAAATATTTGGAGTCTCCGCGTAACGTGGCAAAAGAGTTGGATGTGCCTTTTGTGGATATGAACAAGATAACGCATGATTTGGTGCAGGAGATGGGGCCGGAGGCTTCAAAAAAATTGTTCATGTGGATTCCTGAAGGTGTGTGTGCAGCTTGTCCGAAAGGGCGTGAGGATAATACGCACCTGAATGTATATGGGGCGCGTACTATTGCTGGTTTGACGGTGGATGCTATAGCTAAAGAGGTTCCTGCATTGGCACCTTTTGTACGTCATTATGATTTTGTAGTGGCAAAAGATGGCAGTGGTGATTTCTTTACCATTCAGGAAGCGATTCATGCTGTCCCCGATTTTCGTAAAGCAGGACGCACTACTATTCTAGTCCGTAAAGGGGTATATAAAGAAAAAGTGGTTATTCCTGAAAGCAAGATTAGTGTTTCTTTGATAGGTGAGGACGGAGCAATTCTGACAAATGATGATTTTGCTTCTAAAAAGAACTATTTCGGAGAAGAAATGTCTACCTCCGGTTCATCAACCTGTTATATCTATGCTCCCGATTTCTATGCTGAGAATATCACTTTCGAGAATAGTGCCGGCAGAGTGGGGCAGGCAGTGGCCTGTTTTGTTAGTGGAGATCGCGCTTATTTCAAAAACTGTCGTTTTTGGGGAAATCAGGATACTTTGTACACTTATGGCAAAGACAGTCGTCAGTTTTATGACCATTGTTATATAGAGGGTACGGTGGATTTTATTTTTGGCTGGTCTACGGCATTGTTTAAGGATTGCACCATCCATAGTTTGGGTGATGGGTATGTTACCGCTCCTTCTACAGATCAAGGCAAAAAATATGGCTATGTTTTTATAGGCTGTAAATTGACGGGTGTGGCTGAGGCTCAGAAGGTGTATTTGTCCCGTCCTTGGCGTCCTTATGCACAGGCTGTTTATATTCATTGTGATTTGGGAAAGCATATTCTTCCGGTGGGTTGGAACAACTGGGGCAAAAAAGGAAATGAGGAAACCGTATTCTATGCTGAATACCGGAATACGGGAGAAGGGGCGGCTACCGCTTCGCGTGCTTCGTTTGGAAAGCAGCTGAACGATATCAGTAATTATAATGAAGCACAGATTTTGGCAGGTGATGACGGATGGAATCCGGTGGAAAATGGAAATGTGTTGTTGCAGAATTTAAAGAGATAAGCTGTTCTTTCTACCAGTAATAATACTTTGTCACTGTAGGGAGGAATTCTATTTGTTCCTATGGAAAGTGTCAGGGAAGAGTAGAATGATAAAAGGGGGATTTAACTTTGCCCCTTTTATTTTTTTAGGAACTTGTATGTCAGTATCTCTCGTTTTTTATGTATTTTTGCCATACTATATATGAAAATCTACGAAATGAAAAGACACATTCTGTTTATACTTACTTTGCTGCTCTTTTTTATGCAAAAAGTCAGCCTAATTGTATCTTTACTCATTATTCTTCGGAAAACGGCTTGTCTCAGAACTCCATCATGAGCATGGTACAAGACCATAATGGAGTTTTTATGGTTCTCTACTTGGGATGGAATCAACCGGTTCAACGGTTATGACTTCAAAGTTTATAAAGCCAGACAAGGGAATAAAATTACTATGACTAACAACCGGGTAGACTTATTGGAAGTAGACCCTTATAATTATATTTGGCTGCAAACGTATGATTACCGTGTGTATCGTTTTGACCAAAGAACAGAGAAATTCGAACAAATCCCTGCTGAAGGTGAAGAGGAGGGTATGCGTTTCTCTTCTATTAAAATATTGCCCGACAGTGTCATTTGGTTACTTTCTGAAAATGAGGGGGCTGTCCGTGTAAAAACAAACCCTAAAGATTACAGTATAACTACCCAAGTATATGCTACTCATAGTCGTGGAGGAAATGCCGTTCATATTAATCAGGTTTTAGCGATGCTTACAATCAAGAGTGGTTGCTTACTGATAACGGTCTGCTGAAGATTACGAATGATAAAGAAGAGCCTGTCTCTTATTTTGTGAATATCCAGTCAGGCAAAGATGAACCCGTACAGGCCTTCTACTCTTTTTGCAGTTATGGTGACGAACTTTATTTTGGATCAGACAGGGGACGGATATGGTGCTATTCTTTGCAAAATGAAATCTTTCGTCTTTGGGAATTGCCGGTAAAGGATAAAGTGATTGCTATAAATGAAATAAAAGGTACGGGACTGTTGATAACAACTGCCCATGAAGGATTGATATTGTACCATTCGGATACAAAAGAGTGTAAAGTCTATAATAAATCCAATTGTCCCGAATTCCCGGCAGACGCTTTCCGTTCTGTTTATGTTGACAGTAAGCAGGAAGCATGGTTTGAGATGACCGAATGGGGAAAAGTTTGTCATTTCAATCCTTTGACGGAAGTATTTAAGCAAGAAAAGATGCAAGTGGAGCCTCGTGGTGCCGATCGTTCCTATCCCAGTTTTCATATTTGTGAAGACTTGAACGGTAATTTGTGGGTACATCCGCAAGGAGGAGGGCTTTCTTGGTATGACAGAGAGGCAAATCGGCTGTTACCTTTCTACAATGACCCCGATTCACCTGATTGGCACTTTTCTAACAAATTACATTCTATGTTATCCGATAAACAAGGCAATCTTTGGTTATGTACTCATTCTAAGGGGTTGGAGAAGATTACTTTTTTAGGAACGCCAGTTCCATATTTATCCCCGCATGGGGCACAGTTATGACTTGAATGCCAATACGGTACGTGCGTTGTTTGAAGATAGCGAACATCGCATCTGGATGGGAAAACGGGATGGTCAGATTGAAATTTATTCTTCTGATTTAGATTTTCAGGGTATTCTGACCGAAGAGGGGGATATAGCCAAATCTGGCAGACCGTTACGGGGAGTTCCTTATCATATCATGCAAGATTCTCACGGAAACATTTGGATTGCGACCAAAGGGGATGGTATTATTCTGGCAGAAAAGGAGGGGACCCATTTTAAGTTTACTCGATTCAAATATGATGAAGATGATATTTATAGCCTGAGTCATAATAGTGTTTACTGGTTACATGAAGACAAGCATGGACGCATTTGGGTGGCAACTTTCGGTGGAGGGTTGAATTATATTCAGAAAAGCTCCTGAAGGGAAATATGTGTTTATTAGTTCTAGAAATAACCTGAAAGGTTTTCCGTATGACCGTTGTTACCGTGTACGCCATATCACTTCTGATAAGAAGGGGATATATGGTGGAGCAGTGATGGCGCACTTAGTTTTAAAGAGGATTTTAAAGATCCGGAGTCGATTGTGTTCCATCTTTATGCACGTATCCCCGATGATATGAATTGTCTGAGCAACAATAACGTATATCGGATTGTCACCACTTCACAAGGAGAAGTTTATCTGGCTACATTTGGGGGAGGACTTAACCAGCTTGTTTCCATGAACGGGGAAGGGAAGGCGGTATTTAAATCCTATACCGTGAAGGATGGTCTGCCTTCAGATATCCTGTTGTCTGTAGAAGAGGATGACACGGGGAATCTGTGGATAAGTACGGAAAACGGATTGAGTAAATTTATTCCGTCCGAACAGCGTTTTGAAAATTATAATGAACGGGATTTTGGGGGCAAAATACGTTTTGAGGAGGGGACATCGCTGAATCTTAGTTCCAGTACCCTACTCTTTGGTACCAGTCGTGGTATGCTTTATTTTGAACCGGAACATATCAAGAAAAGCAATTATGTTCCATCCATTGTTTTCGGAACGTTGAAAATATCCAATCAGGAGGTGATTCCGGGTGTATCAGGCAGTTTGTTGCGACAGTCTCTTGATAATACAGAACACCTGGTACTTTCGCACAAGGAGAATATTGTAACTTTGTCCTTTGCAGCCTTGGATATGATTTATCCTGAAAATATCCGTTATGCTTATCGTTTGCATGGATTTGATAAGGAATGGAATTATGTGGATAAACAACGTACCGCTACATACACCAATCTGCCGAAAGGGGATTATGTATTTCAGGTTAAATCGACCAATAGTGATGGGGTTTGGGTAGAGAATGAGCGCAGTTTGAGAATCACCATTCAGCCTTCGTTTTGGGAAACGGCTTGGGCTATGGCAATTTATATTCTTGCTTTTCTGTTGATTCTGTTTTCAGGAGTATATATATTGTTTACCATTTATCGTCTGAAACATGAAGTGTCTGTGGAACAGCAGGTTTCTGATATAAAGCTTCGCTTTTTTACAAATATTTCTCACGAACTTCGCACTCCGCTGACATTGATTGCAGGTCCAGTGGAATATGTTCTGAAAAACAAGACTTTGCCGGATGATGTACGTGAGCAATTGCATGTAGTAGAACGTAATACCGACCGTATGCTTCGCTTGGTGAACCAAATTCTTGATTTCCGCAAAATACAGAAAAATAAGATGAAGTTGCGTATAGAGCAGATAGATATTGTTCCTTTTGTACGCCATATCATGGATAATTTTGAATCGCTGGCCGAAGAGCATCATATTGATTTTGTATTCGAAAGTGAAATGCCTTCCTTGAAACTGTGGGTAGATGCGGATAAGTTGGAAAAGATTGTCTTCAATCTGCTTTCCAATGCTTTCAAGTATACTCCACAGGGTAAGATGATTACGCTTTTCATTCATGAAAATGAACATAATGTGGCGATTGGTGTGCAGGATCAAGGTATAGGAATTTCTGAAAGCAAGAAAGCTTCCCTTTTTGTCCGTTTTGAAAATCTGTTGGACAAGAATTTGTTTAATCAGCAAAGTTCTGGTATCGGTCTTTCTTTGGTTAAGGAATTGGTGGAACTGCACAAAGCGACTATCCGTGTGGATAGTAAAGAGGGGGAGGGCAGTTGTTTCACGGTTGAGTTTTTGAAAGGCAAGGAGCACTATACGGAGAATGTAGAGTTCATTCTCTCTGATTCTGTCGAAATGAGGCCGGAAGAGGTGGAAGAATCTGTTCAGGGACATGAAGAGAAGAGGAATGAAAGCAAAACGATGTTGCTGGTTGAAGATAATTTGGAACTTCGTTTCTTTTTTGCGTAGTATCTTTATCTCAAATTTCAACGTCATAGAGGCTGTCAATGGGGCTGAAGGTTTGGATAAGGCTTTGAAGTTTGTTCCGGATATTATTATTAGTGATATCATGATGCCGGAAAAGGATGGTATTACCATGACAGAAGATTTGCGTGCTAATATGGCGACCAGTCACATTCCAGTCGTTTTACTGACGGCTAAGACGGATATGGACAGTAAGTTGGAAGGTATGGAACTGGGAGTTGAGGATTATATAACGAAGCCGTTCAGTGCTACTTACCTGAAGGCCAGGGTGGAGAATATTCTGACACAACGTGTCAAGTTGCAACAGTTGTATTGTGCGAATCTGATGAATATTCAGCCTGTTGCGGAGGAAGAACAGCAAACACAGCCTGAGATGTCTTCCCATGACCGTAAGTTTATGGAGAAACTGACGGAATTAATGGAGAAGAATATGGATAATGGCGATTTGATAGTGGATGATTTGGTACAGGAGCTTGCGGTGAGCCGTTCTGTCTTTTTCAAGAAACTGAAGACCCTGACAGGACTTGCCCCCATTGAGTTTATTAAAGAGATGCGTGTGAAACGTGCCGCACAATTGATAGAGAGTGGTGATTATAATATGACGCAGATTGCTTATATGGTAGGTATTAATGATCCTCGTTATTTCAGCAAATGTTTTAAACAACGTTTGGTATGACACCTACCGAATATAAAGAGAATGCGAAAAATAAGCGATAACTTTTGCTGCTATTGGTTGGTTTTTGCAGCGTTTGTTTTTTTTGATTTCTTGAACGATATGTTTAAATGTAGGGTGTTTCTTTTGTTATGTGAGTGAGTTGCTCATGTTATTTTATTATTTTTCCGGATATGCAATGGGGGTTTTTCTGAATTTTTAGTCTTTTACATAGATAATGAACTAAAAAGAAGAAAAAGATGAAAAAAGTAATTTTATTTATGGCAGGTATTTTGGCGAGTATGATGTTGAACGCTCAGTCTCGTTGGAGTGTTACGCCGGAAGCCGGCTTGGTAGTGAATAAGGAAAATGAAGGGACATCAGTTACATTAGGTTTTAAAGCCGGTGCCGGTGTGTTGTATCAGTTAAAGGAAGGGGTGGGAAAAAAGCCTTCTTTTGGCTTGAAGTCCGGAGTTTATATCTTAATGCAGAAAGGTGGGTATCATCCTATGAGTTGGGGAAACATATCAACAGGGGGAGGATTTAGCATGGATTATGAAAAAACGAATGTTGAGTCCACGCGTTATTATTTGCAATTGCCTGTTATGGCTCATTGGGGTTTTAAACTTTGTGATGATGTGCGTCTTAAATTAGCAGTAGGACCTTATGTAGCTGTAGGAATTGGTGGACGTACTAATGCTTATGTTTCTTCCTCAAAATATAATATAGATGAAGAAACAGGTGTTGGACAGTACGAATACCGGAATGATTATTACCGGTTTGGCACATTTAAAGGAAAAACAGTAAATGAGGAATTTGGTTTTGAGGCGTCCCCTCGTTTGGATTGGGGAGGAACGGCTTCTGTCGGGATTGCTGTTAAACGGATTTCATTTACTATCGGGTATGATTTGGCTTGGGGAAAATATAATAAGGAACAGAATGATTTAAGGATACGGAATCATATGGTTAGCTTTACTTCAGGGTATAGTTTCTGATAAGAAAAGGATAAATGAAACAAACATACACAAATCTTTGTTTAAGATTGTTAAATGAAGAATTTTGTGTATGTTTGTTTTTTTATAAACACGATAAAAGTTCAATCTATGAGGAAAATGCTATTCATTACCCTTTTAATGGGCGGTCTGTGTACGACAGTTTCTGTTGCAAAAGCGCAGGAACGCTTGCCGGAATATCTGCAGGCAGAGAAATACACACAAGAAAAATTGAACACCATGTTGTTTTCTACTGTGGTGGATCCGCATTGGTTCCAGAAAGGTAATAATTTCTGGTTCGAGTACAAAACAAGTGAAGGAACCTTTTGGTATGTGGTTGATCCGGCTGCCCGGACAAAGAAGCTTTTGTTTGATAGGGATGAATTAGCTTCCCAGCTTACCGAAATTGTAAAAGATCCCTTTGAGGCACGCCATTTGCCAATCACAAATCTGAAAGCGGAAGAAGATGGGCGTACCTTTACTTTTGAAGTAAAGTCAACAAAAGATGCGACACCAAAGAAAGATGGCAAGGATAAGAAGGACAAGAAGAATGAGAAGGAAATCTTTTATTTTTCTTATGACTATCCTACCCGTAAATTGACCCATCTGAAAGATAAAGAAGACGACCTGAAGAAAATCTATTGGGGATCGGTCTCTCCTGATGGTAAAACGGTGATTTATGCCAAGGATTTGAATTTGTATCGCATGAGTCGTGAAGATTATGAAAAGGCGAAAAAAATGAAAGGATAGTACGATCGTGGAAATCCAGCTTACTACAGATGGCATGAAGGATTTTGGCTATGGTATTCCCTATAGTATGTTGAATACAGATACTTTATGTAATGGCAAGCGTCGTCGTGTAGGTGGAGTGTGGTCTCCGGATTCACGTTATTTTGCTATGACAGTTTCTGACGATCGCGCTGTGAAAGAGTTATGGGTAATAAATTCGATGGCCCGTCCACGTCCCACATTGGAAACTTATAAATACCAGATGCCGGGAGAAAAGGAAGCTCCCATAGAACACCTGTACTTGTTTGACTTGGTTGATAATAAACGTAAGGAAATTAAAGTCGCAGCTTATAAAGATCAAAGCATTGGCCTGGAATACAAACCAATGATGCAAAAACAGCGTGATATGGAAGATCAGGCTGCCGTTTGGCAAGGTGATAACAACCGTTTCTTCCTGACCCGCAGCAGCCGTGATTTACATCGGATTGATGTTTGTTCCTATACGATAGGACAGGATTCTGTTGTACCAGTAATAAAGGAACGGATGAATACCTATCAGGAAACTCGTCCTTTAAGAGTCTTGAATGGTGGAAAGGAAATTATTCAATGGAGTGAGCGTGATGGTTGGGCACACCTTTATTTATATGATGATCAGGGTAATTTGAAAAATCGTATCACAAAAGGTCCCTGGCACGTGGAGGAAATCTTGAAAGTAGATGACAAGGCGCGTGTGATTTATTTTACTGCCAATGGAATGAATGCGAAAGAACATCCTTATTATGAACATTTGTATCGTGTGAATCTGGATGGCAGCGGTTTGAAATTACTGACCAAAGGGGATTATTTCCATCGTGTGGAAGTGGATGATGATGCTCGTTTTGTGGTGGATAACTATTCGCGTGTAAATACGGTGCCCTGCGCCATCCTGCTGGATACTAATGGCAATAAAGTAATGGATATTCAGGAGAGTGATTTTTCACAGCTTTTTGCTGCCGGTTATAAATTTCCGGAAATATTTAAAGTAAAGGCGGCTGATGGTGTGACAGATTTGTATGGTGTGATGTATAAACCTTTTAATTTTGACTCAACTAAGGTTTATCCTATTGTGGATTATGTTTATCCTGGGCCACAGGTGGAAGGTGTTTATTATCCGTTTACCCGTATGAGCCCCCGTACCGACCGTTTGGCACAGGCCGGATTTATTGTTATTTCTGTGGGACAACGCGGCGGGCATCCTAGCCGCTCTAAATGGTATCATAATTATGGATATGGAAATATGCGTGATTATCCGCTGGCCGATCATAAATATGCTATCGAGCAATTGGCGCAGCGTCATCATTTTATAGATATAGATAAGGTTGGTATTCATGGACATTCGGGAGGTGGATTTATGAGTACGGCGGCTATGTGCCAATACCCGGATTTCTTCAAAGTGGCTGTTTCTTGTGCCGGAAATCATGATAACAATATCTATAACCGTTGGTGGAGTGAAACGCATCACGGCGTAAAAGAGGTGGTGAGTGAGAAAGGGGATACAACTTTCGTTTATAAGATTGCTACTAATCCTGAAATAGCGAAGCAATTGAAAGGAAATTTGTTGCTGATTCATGGTGATATTGATAATAATGTGCATCCGGGCAATACCTTACGGGTAGTTGACGCCTTGATTCGTGCCGGGAAGCGTTTTGATATGCTGATTCTTCCTCAACAGCGTCATGGATTCGGTGATATGAATGAATATTTCTACTGGAAACTGGTTGATTACTTTTCCGAACATCTGAAAGGGAAAAGTGAAAAATCGGTAGATATACCGAAACGGTAGATTTAGGATCATTGCCGGACGAATATGGAAGGAGCACAGAGGGTTCGTGTCATTTTAAGATACCTTTGTGCTCCTTGTTGTTTTTATATTATAGCAGACTGTTGATATAAGCCTTCATGTCCGGTGTAGCGGATTTTGCTTCCAGATACAGTTTATACTGCGCTTTGGTGCGTACCAGATTATGGTCTTTATACCGGGTTTGATAATACGTGTCTCCGTTTATATAATCTGCTAAAAAGCGTACAGCTTGCATATAGGGGAACAGGGTGGCAGCGTAAGGTAGCATTTCTATTTCGAGAGGAGTCAGGAAAGTCCGGGCCGATTCAATATAACCTTTGGTAAATGCTTTGAAGATTTCCATGTTGAACTTCACCTTATTTAAATCAGCCTCATCCTCCTTGCCGGTATTGGCTGCCGAACGGAGGAAATCACCGAAATCGGAGAAAATGAAACTGGGCATTACCGTGTCCAGGTCAATGACACACAACACTTTTCCGTTTTCATCAAATAACATGTTGCTTACTTTTGTGTCACAGTGGCAGATGCGTTTGGGCAATTTGCCTTCACGGTAAAAACGTTCAGCGCTGCACATCGTATCAGCATCTTTTCTATAGTCGTCCACTATGTCCTGTACTTCTGCCAACGG
>OKWD01000198.1_pt1 | contig 11494 bp, 13 predicted proteins | sample 1607011 | NCBI WGS metagenome assembly OKWD01 (sample SAMN04414077, study PRJEB24778) | human gut metagenome | material: faecal | host: Homo sapiens | reverse complement strand
TTTGAAGTTGACTTCCAATGAGCCTTTCTTTGTCAAACTGATGTAATAAGTTAAGTTGGTTGTTTACATGATGGAGTGAAAGTAATTTCACAAAGATTTCTCTATGCGATGCATCCTTTTCAATCCATTGCTTTAATTCTTCAAATTCCTGTTCATTGAGTTGATGGGAAAGGTATTTTTGAATTAGAATTTCCGTTTTATTCTTTTGCATAATTGTTGTACTGTTTAACAGAAGTATCACAATTACACAAAAATGGGTGACAAAAATCTGAAGAAATTTATAAATTAAATAAGATTAGGATTTCTATCATATTGAAACGACGCAACATTTTTAGTGCGCGTGATAGGTGGGTTTTTACTGTATTTATGGAAATATGGAGCTCTTCAGCTACTTCTTTGTATTTTTGTCTTCCAGAATAATTTTGACTAAAACATTATACTCTTGTTCCGGCAATTTTTTTAATTCGGCCAGTAATTGATTCCTTTTTGCAATAGCTCTTCTTCATCATAAAAATCATCGATAGGAGAATAAGATTCTTCTTCCATTTCGTCTAAAGAAAAGTAACGTTCCCGTTGTACTTTGGTCAGTGAGGAGAAACGGACGGCATTGAATAGCCATGCGTGCAGATTGGAGGAAATAGTGGTATGCGAGTTTTTATCCCAAAAACTCACAAATAAATTCTGTACGATATCTTCTGATGTTTCCGCAGAACCTGTGAACTGTACAGAGTAGAGACATAAAGGGAGATAATAAGTATCATACAGTAGACGAAAGGCCTTTTCTTTGTTTTCAGCAAAGAGAGCTAGTATCCTTTCGTCTACTTCATTATATCTATTGTATTTTCTTGCATTATTGTTCATGGATGCCTTTTGCGGCACAAAATTAGGAATTTAACCGACACGATATACGACTTTCATGGATTAAAAATGCAAAAAGTACAATGTATTATGAATATTTTCTTTATTTTTCAATTCTGAACCAGTCAGCGTCCGTCCATCCTCCGTCATTGGTTACAATAGCGGGGCGCGTACAGAAGATACCTACCTTGGCTCCTATCCATTTACCTTCTTTTACTTGGAAAGTTTCTCCTAATGGCTGGAATTTCTTGCCGTCCGTACTGTAGCTGAGGTTACATTTCACTAATAAGTCGTGACCGCCTTCACTGGCTTTAATCTTGTCTCCTTTTGCGGAAAATTTAGCGCGAAGATAGATTGTGCCGTCTTTTAAGGGAACGGAAGCATTTACTTTTTCAGTAGCTCCCCGATCGGCTTTCAGGCATTCCACTTGTGACAGGACGAGTCCGTTGTCTGTGTTTTCAACAACTAATCCGGCATAATCCATTCCCATTACAACCAGTCCCGTACGTTCACCTTTATATTTTTCTGTCGGCTTGAAAGTAAGCTTGGTGGTGGCAGTGAAATTGGGAGCCGGAGTCTTTTTGTAGCATCAGATTAGAAACATCCCATAAACTCTTATAATCTTCGGGAACCGGGTAGGAGTATAGACGTACAAATCCTTCTCCTCCGTTGAAATAAGCCCATTTTTCATTGATGTTAGCCTGCCATTGCCATTGAGGAGACAATGTATAACCATCAAACTCATCACTTTCTTGCGGGGTACAAATAGGATAGTTCTTACCTACATTAGGCTTTTTATAAGTCAGAACAGGTTCGCCACAACCATCGCCGTCTTTATCAACACCTATAACGGGCCAGTCATCAACCCATTTCATAGGTTGCAGATGGACTAAGCGTCCGTAAGCTCCTACGTCTTGGAAGTGCATGAACCAGTCCTCTCCCGTAGGGGTGTCTACCCAACCGCCTTGATGAGGCCCGTTGACGGGAGAGTTGCCTTGCGCTAATACTGTTTTCCATTCGTATGGACCGTATACGTTTTTGAGCGAAGTACGACTTGCCATCCTGTAGGAACGCCGCCTGCCGGATGGAAGATGTAATAGTATCCATTACGTTTATAGAATTTGGGCCCTTCACAAGTTTGATGTGCTTCATGACCATCGAAAATGATACGGGATTGTGTGATAGCTTTACTTGCATCGGCACTTAGCTCACAAATTGTAATTACACTTTTCAGTCCGGCCCGGCTTCCTGCATAAGCGTGAACCAGATATACACGACCGTCATCATCCCATAATGGAGTCGTGTCGATGATGCCTTTTCCGGCTTTCACCAAAACTGGCTCGCTCCAGGGACCTTTCGGATCTTTGGCTTTCACCATGAATGCTCCTTGGTCCGGGTCACCCCAGAATATATAGAATTCACCGTTATGGTGGCGGATACTGGGTGCCCATACACGGTTGCCATGTTCAGGACGGACATCGGTAACAGGGGGCAGTGCGTAGGGTACAGCCGCACCTATGATAGTCCAGTTGACAAGGTCTTTGGAGTGTAATATTTGTAAACCGGGCAGACAGTTGAAACTGGATGAGGTCAAATAATAATCGTCTCCTACACGGCAAACGTCCGGATCGGAGTAATCCGCATACAGGACTGGATTTTTGTAGGTCCCATTGCCTTGGTCGGCCACCCAGGCTTGGGATACATAATTCTGTGCGGGAGCAGATAAAAAACAGCCTCCTAGCAGACAGAGAGTGATTAGTCGTTTCATGGTTTTAGATTTTTTATTTAATCGTAATTTTGCAAGGATGTTCCAATTCTTTTCTCCATTGGGGAAGATAATTGAACCAGTCTTTCATATCTTTAAATCCGAAACTTTCTTTTTTTGAGGTGAAAGTAACGTAATAGTGGAAATGCTGTTGCCCCGGTGCTTGTAAGGTATATAAGTAGTTTGATCCGTCTTGTACTTCTTTACCGATATATTTAGGAATGAAAGTTCCCATACCTGTTGTTTCTTTCACATAACCTATGGTGTCTGTGACAGGCCAGTCGGTTCCCCAGCTTCCAGTCAGTCCTTTATGGTCGCTCATGTGACCTCCTTCTTTCAGAATCTGTACACCTGCTGCAAAGACTTCCTGTTTAAGCGGACGGTCAAACAGGACATCTACCTTCATGTCCCGATGACCGCCATAGATGGTATATCGATTGATCATGTTCAAATCGTTTCCTTGATATTCCCAACCGATGACTTCTGCTTCGACGATGGCACGTACAGGACCGGAGGCTAGTACACGTTCCGTGCGGTTTACTACTGGTTTTATGTGGGTCGCCTCAGTACCATTCCAACCTTTTAATGCACCTACACCACCACTATTGTAAACACGTAGCGCATCATCTCCGTAGCCGTTGGCACGTTGCGCTTTGGTAGGGTAGAAACAAGTCTCTTTTATTTCCAGTCTTTTATTTACTTTGCTATATGGATCTACCGTCTGTTTTTCGTTGAAATAGATACGATAGGCAACTAATTCACTCTCTATAGCCGGTCCGTGATGGTAAACAAAACTATATACATTCTCGGTTCCTGCCGCTGAAAATCCCGTAATATTGGCGAATTTGTTGTTATGTCCGTAAGCTTTCATTTGGGCATAAGTACGTGCCGGATAGTTTTTTTCACTTTTTTCTGAAGAGAGAATTATACGGAAACTTTTGTTGCTTTTGGCTGGCATATCGATGAGGAAAGCCAGTTCGTCAGCACGTGCGTCACCGTTCAGATCGTCCAGTTGGGACGGAATTTCTTTATTACCTTCCCATACAGTGGCGGATTTGATGTTGAAACCTGCTTTCAGGTTATTTAAATCTATCACTATCGGTTCGTCGGTCTTATTTTGAGTCCATTCATTGCTGACTTCTACGGTCAGTGTCTTTTCGCCTTTTTGTGCAAAAGAGTTGGTAAAGCATCCTGCTAATAATGTGAGGACAATAATTGAGCGCTTTTTCATAATGATGTATAGTTTATTATTTTAAGCACGGATCATACGGATTACACAGTGTTAGTATGAAAACCGTGTTTATCCGTGCAATCCGTGCTTTACTATTTTTATAAATTAAGTGGAGAAATGCACTAATGGGTGTAAGAATTAGAAGTTGAGTTCTTCTCCTTGTGCCCCGATTTCAGCATGATTCTTTCCGTCTATCGTTACATTGGAAACATTTTGCATCTTCAAGTTCTTTCCACTTTTTAATAACTCTATTTTGATATTTTTCATATTAACTTCGTCGGCTTCGCTTAATACTACACCTTCTTTAGCATTAGATACGATGATATTCTCCATATTGATATTCTTGATTCTCATCTCAGGCAAGCCATTGAAGAACACAGCCCTGCCTGCTCCGTTACAGGTTACATCTTTGATAAAGATATTACGGAATATCGGAGTTTCTTCTGTTACAGGAGGGATGGTAGTTTCTGCTTTCTTTTCATCCTGATTAGGGTCTTCACCACGACCTTTTCCACCATAGTATAAATTGAATATTAATGCTTCGTTCGGAATATTAATCATGTTGATATTGCTGATGTAGATATTCTCTACCAATCCGCCACGCCCACGATTACTTTTAAAGCGTAAGCCAACATCTGTACCCATGAAAGTACAATTGTCTACATATATGTTGTTTACACCTCCTGACATCTCACTACCTACAACAAAACCTCCATGTCCATGTAATACGGTGTTGTTCATAACGATAACATTTTGACAAGGTTCACCGCGTTTGCGCCCTTGTTCGTCCTTTCCTGACTTTATACAGATACCATCATCTCCTGCATCAAATGAGTTGTTTATAATCAATGCTTTATTACATGATTCCAAATCAAGAGCATCTCCGTTTTGTGAGTACCAAGGATTAGAAACAGTAACTTTATTAATTGTAATATTTTCACATGATAGCGGATGTAAGCACCAACTGGGTGAATTTTTGAATGTCGCTCCTTCCAGCAATACCTTATTACATTTGATGAAACTTAGCAATACAGGACGTAACCAGTCGCGCATGTAGTCCCAGTCAGAATCGGTAAGTTCTCCACGAGGTACGTTGAAGTTGTCTTTTGACAGGATAGCACCTTTCAATGCACCTTCACTGGGATACCAGATTCTTCCGTCGGTATCTACCACACCACCGGAGGCGACCAATTTTTTCCATTGGCCTTCAGTCAGTTTATCTTTCTTGGTCGGACGCCATGTGTCTCCATTGCCATCAAATACTCCGTGGCCTGTAATCGCTATATTTTCAGCATTACGTGCTGAAATAGGAGACTGGCAACGACGGGTTTCCAAACCTTCAAAAGAAGTGTTTATAATGGGATATAGTGAATGGTCTGCACTGAATAATACTAACGCATTCTTTTCTGTATATAGATTCACATTGCTCAATAGTTCAATGGGACCGGTTAGCCACAAGCCTTCAGGAATAATGACTTTGCCACCTCCTTTGGCATTAACCTGTTGGATTGCATCATTAATAGCCTTTGTGTTTAAAGTAATACCGTCTGGCTTGGCACCGAAATCTATGATGTTTACCGAATAGTCTGGGAAAGTAGGTTGTTCAACTTTATCCATCTTGAAAGGGAGGCTTGTATAGATGGCGGGATCTATAATATCTTCTACAATAGTCGTAGACGGACAATTATTACATCCGGTCAAAAAAGGAATTAAACATGTGGCAGGAAGTAATAGAATCTTCTTTATTAAAGTAGTCATTGGTATTATATATGTTTAAGATTAATAATTATCTAGTTGATTGTTGCTTTAAGAAGTCTTATCACTCTCCCGTAAAAGACCCTCACGGGCTATTTACGGGAGCAGCAATAATGTTTCATGTTAACCTAATTCTAACCTTAAATAATATTATGAAAAAACCTCTTAATTCGATGGCAAATATAGCTGAAAGAATTGTCCTTTATGTGCACTATTTGATAGAATAAGTGGATTTTTTGTTAAATTCTCATTTAGCTGAAACCTTAAATGGTAAAAATTAGTTTTATAATTGCATTATTTCTTCATTTGTGTGCAAAAAAAGCTATGATTAATTTATTTGTTTGTATCTTTGCAAACTAATTTAACAATAAAGAAGGTATGAGTTACAATTTGTTGAAAGGAAAAAGAGGTATTATTTTTGGTGCATTGAACGAACAGTCTATCGCATGGAAAGTTGCTGAAAAGGCTGTAGAAGAAGGTGCGTCCATTACATTGTCCAATACTCCGGTAGCTGTCCGCATGGGAGAAGTTTCTGCTTTAGCTGAGAAACTGAATTGTGAGGTAATTCCGGCAGATGCAACCAGCGTAGAAGATTTGGAGAATGTTTTCAAACGTTCGATGGAAATATTAGGTGGAAAAATAGATTTCGTTCTGCATTCTATCGGTATGTCTCCTAACGTTCGTAAGAAACGTACTTATGATGACCTCGATTATGATATGTTGAGCAAGACTCTGGATATATCTGCCGTTTCGTTCCACAAAATGATTCAAGCTGCTAAAAAGCTGGATGCTATTGCGGAGTATGGTTCAATTTTGGCTTTGAGTTATGTTGCTGCACAACGTACATTCTATGGATATAATGATATGGCGGATGCAAAAGCATTGCTTGAATCTATCGCACGCAGTTTTGGTTACATTTATGGTCGTGAACATCATGTGCGTGTGAATACCATATCTCAGTCACCGACCATGACTACTGCCGGTTCAGGTGTGAAAGGTATGGATAAGCTGTTTGACTTTGCTAACCGTATGTCACCATTAGGCAATGCTTCGGCAGACGAATGTGCAGATTACTGTATTGTAATGTTCTCTGACCTGACTCGCAAAGTGACTATGCAGAATTTATATCACGATGGAGGCTTCTCCAGTGTAGGTATGAGTTTGCGTGCCATGGCAACTTATGAAAAAGGTTTGGACGAATATAAAGACGAAAACGGAAATATCATTTACGGATAAGAAATAGATGATACGCAAAATTATATTCATATTAGTGGGATGTCTTGTTGCTCTTTCCTCCTGTCAGTGGGATGGGAAGAGTGGCAATACTGCTGATGTGGATGTAAGAGTTGCCCGTTATGATCGTTTGCAGTATGAGTATGTCACGATGAATAGTTTCTCGGCACTGCAAAAAATGAATACGGACTATCCTCAGGTTACCAAACTGTTGATAGAAGATGTATTGGCGATAGGTGAGGTGGATGACATGAAGATTAACGACCGGATGTTGGAATATTATTCGGATTCTACTTTATTGACTTTGATGCACGATGCCGAAGAGAAATTTAAGGATCTTGGTTGGGTTGAGGAAAAACTGACCAAAGGTTTTAAACGTTTGAAAAAAGAGGTTCCTACATTGTTCGTTCCCCATTTTTATGCTCAAATAGCTGCTCTGAATCAGTCTGTTGTAGTTGGGGATAGTATTTTGGGTTTAGTATTGATAAGTATATGGGAGCAGATTATCCTTTATATAAACGCTTCTATTATGACTATCAATGTCGCAGTATGGAGCCTGATCGTATTGTTCCGGATTGTTTTACCTTTTATTTGCTGAGTCAGTATCCTTTGCCATGGCAGCCTGGTCGTACTTTATTAGATATGATTATGCATCGTGGAAAGATAAATTGGATAGTGGCTCATATTTTAGGGTATGAATCTTTTGAGAAAGAGATGGGATATAGTGAGGATGAGGCTGAGTGGTGCAGGAAGAATAAAACAAGTCTGTGGAAGACAATGGTTGAAAATGGTCATTTATATGCTACCGATCCCCTTGTTGTACGTACTTATATACGCAAGGATCCCTTTATTTCTATTATGGGTGAGAAAACTCCTGCAAGCATTGGAGTATGGATGGGGATTTTGCTGATTGATGAATATATGAAAAAGCATCCTGATATGACAATAAAGGATTTGTTGGCTAAGACGGATTATCATCAGATGTTGGCTGAAACAGATTTCAAACCTTGATATTTTGATTGATTAGTAGTATGATGGAAGTTGCTTTGTATCTATTGCCTGTCACATTAGGCGAAACTCCTGTGGAAAATGTGTTGCCTGTGTATAATAAAGAGGTCATTCTCGGCATCAAACATTTTATTGTAGAAGATGTACGCTCGGCACGTCGCTTTTTGAAAAAGGTAGATCGCGGGATTGACATAGATGCATTGACTTTTTATCCATTGAACAAACATACTTCTCCTGAAGATATTTCCGGTTATCTGAAACCTTTGTTGGCCGGACAGTCCATGGGAGTTATTTCTGAAGCCGGTTGTCCGGCTGTTGCTGATCCTGGAGCGGACGTGGTTGCTATTGCTCAGCGTAAGAATCTTAAAGTGGTGCCTTTGGTAGGACCTTCCTCTATTATTATGTCTGTTATGGGATCGGGTTTTAATGGACAGAGTTTTGCTTTTCATGGTTATTTGCCTATTGAGCCTGGTGAGCGTGCGAAACGTATTAAGGTATTGGAGCAACGTGTTTATGCAGAAGATCAGACGCAGCTTTTTATTGAAACTCCTTATCGTAATAATAAGATGGCGGAAGATATTCTTAAGAATTGCCGTCCGCAAACCAAACTTTGTATTGCTGCCAATATTACGTGTGAAGGAGAATATATAAAGACTAAGACAATAAAGGAGTGGCAGGGGAAATTGCCGGATTTATCGAAGATCCCTGTATTTTCTTGATTTATAAGTAATGCGATAACAGATATTCATTTAAATTCCTCCCACATCTGTGTCACTATGTTCAGATGATCTATTTCTTCTTTTAGAAAAGAACTATATTGGGCAGAATTCATTTCTATTTCTTCGGGAGTTACAAATTTTCCTCCGGTAAAATGTATCTGTTCTTCATCGTTTAAAGGAAGAATATATAGCATGATGGTTTTTTAACTCCATTGGTTTCTTTTACCAAATGTTTCAAACTGAAGCGTGGTTCCGGTTGTCCGGTAATATGGTTGCTATATTTATTTTCTACTTCTTTGGCATATTTATCCGTATCTGTCTTGCAGGCATAAATGTAGTCTTCCATAGGTATGTCCAACTTGCCGGGTTCTTCACCTTGATAACTGCGGGGAGCAACATAGATCTTTCCATTGCAAATAGGGGCGATACGTAAAAAAGGGCATTTTTTTTATAGGTTAAAACTGATTGTTTCACAAAAGCATGATTGACAATAATGCAAATGACATATATCAAAGGAGGGATGATGTGGGTCATAGCGTAAAGGGTATTATAAGATAGTGGACTGAAAAATAAATAAATTATGCAGGAAGCAAACAGGTGAATGCCGGATAAAACAGCTATAACCTGTGTGGCCCAACAGTTCAGAATAGATATCTTATAATGAAAGTAGGAGAATAGTTTTGTATAAAAATTGGGGACCATGAGATAGAGTAGTGAAAAACAGAGTATCAGTATTTCTAGCGTAATGGGAACTGTTCGGTCCGGAATAAGCATATCTCCGCTTATGCCTTTTATGATGGATGCAATGATTAATGCCAAAGTTCCATGTAGTAATACTAGATTTGGCTGATAAACAGGAGGTTTGACAAGTCTGTATAGGATATAAATAATGCTAGCCAAACTACAGACATACAAAACAACTGCATCTTGAAAGAAAATGCAGAAAATCATGCATACAATGGCTGGTATTAACCCTGTGGACATGATTAAATTTTTGTATTCCAGTAACGATTTCATTCTCTCTATCTCTATTTATATCTTTATAACAAAAAGATATAAAGTTGGTTTACTCGTTACCCTTTAAATTTTATATGTTTTTCTGCATGATAGGAGGAACGTACCAAAGGTGCGCTTTCCACTTCTCGGAATCCTTTCTTTAATCCAATTGTTCTATACTGTTTGAATTGATCGGGGGTAATATATTCCGCTACCGGATAATGGCGGTGGGTGGGTTGTAGATATTGGCCAATAGTAAGTATTTTGCAACCTTGTGCCAATAAATCGTCCATGACTTCTTCCACTTCTTCCGGCCGTTCTCCCAAACCTACCATAATACCGGATTTAGCTGTAATACCATTATTGGCTATTTGTTTGATGACCTTTAAACTGGTTGCATAGTTGGCTGCGCTTCGTACCAGGGGACTGATGCGGCGTACGGTTTCCATATTGTGTGAAATGATGTCTGGTTTGGCGTCAATGACTAGCTGAATCAGTTCGCTCTTTCCTTGAAAATCAGGGATTAAAACTTCGGTTGTGGTTTCCGGATTCAAGCGCTTGATTTCTGAAATCGTTTTAGCCCAATGGGCAGCACCCAAATCATCTAGATCATCACGGTCTACAGAGGTAATAACGGCATGAGATAATTTCATGAGTTGAATGGACTCTGCTACATGGGTAGGTTCTTCAGGGTCTAACGGAAGAGGCCGTCCGGTCTGTGTGTTGCAAAATTTGCAGGAACGGGTACAAATTTCGCCACCTATCATAAAAGTGGCAGTACCTTTTCCCCAGCATTCTCCCATATTGGAACATCTTCCGCTACTGCAAATGGTATGCAGGCAGTGAGATTCAACTATACGTTTGGTTTCGGTATACCGTTCATTGGCTCCAATACTTATTTTGAGCCATTCGGGTTTGCGTATTCTGTCTTTCATGATATTGATTTATTGTTCACCACAGATTACACAGATTAACACAGATTTCTTTATTTCTTCTTTTTTATCTGTGTTAATCCGTGTAATCTGTGGTGAACTTTATGATCTTAAAGATTTTTTTCAAAGAAATTCGTCAGCTTCGTATACAGGTGATAACGGGTGTTTCCGCCATAGATACCGTGGTTGCGGTTTGTATAGAGTTGCATATCGAATTGCTTGTTCAACTGTACCAGATGTTCTGCATATTCTGCACAGTTTTGGAAATGAACATTGTCATCCGCCATTCCATGTACCAGCAATAAATTGCCATGCAATTTGTCTGCCCGGGTGAAAGCGGATGAGCCTTTATATCCTTCAGCATTCTCTTTGGGAGTGCGCATGAAGCGTTCGCCATAAATTGTGTCGTAGTAATTCCAGTCAGTGACGGCTGCTACTGCAACTCCGGCCTTGAATACGGGCGTTCCCTCACTCATACTCATGATGGTCATGTATCCGCCATAACTCCAGCCCCAGATACCGATACGGTTTTTGTCTACATACGGCTGGCTACCCATATATTGGGCTGTTGCAACCTGGTCTTTCGCCTCTTTCACGCCAAGATTCAGATAAGTGCATTTTTCGAAGTCTGCACCACGTCCGCTGGTTCCACGTCCGTCTACACAGACCACGATAAAACCACGACTGGCCATATAGGTTTCCCAACTGATGCCCCATGTGTCCAGTACCTGTTGTGAACCGGGTCCGCTGTATTGATACAGAAGTACAGGGTATTTCTTGGATGCCGGAGAAATTCACAGGCTTCATCATCCAACCGTTCAGACTTACACCATCTCCGGTCTTGAAAGTGAAGAACTCTTTCTGGGTACACTGTATTTGGACAAAGTCTGTTTCAGATTATCATTCGTAACAAGCGTACTCAATACTTTACCTGTATTATCATTTAGAGTAATGACAGTGGGAGTATTCAGGTTTGAATGAACGTATTGTAATATAA
>OKWD01000197.1_pt1 | contig 11497 bp, 12 predicted proteins | sample 1607011 | NCBI WGS metagenome assembly OKWD01 (sample SAMN04414077, study PRJEB24778) | human gut metagenome | material: faecal | host: Homo sapiens | reverse complement strand
TTTCTGGCTGCCCTCTTTCGTTTTACCCAAAGAAGTCGTTTTATCAGAAGAAGCCGTTTCTCCTTCGTCCCCAATCTTCGGCAATTTTGAAAAGACGAAGACGACAGCTATGGCAATCAACAATATAGCCAATATCAGATAAGGAAGTTTCATGGCGTCTGTTTCTGTTTGAATGTAACCTTCCCAGCCACCGGGAAAAGAAGTGGGCAGGGTGTCGCGGGTATAGTGGTTGCCACTCAGAATCAGTTTGCTGAGAAACATGGCAGCTATAAAAGCTCCCAGCCCATTGAATGATTGTGCCAGATTCAATCGACGGGGCGCACTTTTCGGATCTCCCAAAGCGGTTACATAAGGATTGGCTGCCGTTTCTAAAAAACACATTCCGGTGGCAATGATAAAGAATATGCATAGATATGCCCAATATTCTTTCAGCATGGCAGCGGGGAAGAACAGTAACCCACCACATGCCGCCAGTAATAACCCGAAAATAATTCCCGATTTGTAGCTGTATTTTTTCATGAACATAGCGATGGGAATGGGACAGATGAAATAGGCAAGCCAGTAGGCTGTTTCTGTGAATGATGCTTCGAAAGCGTTTAACTCACAGGTTTTCATCAGCTGTCTTATCATAGTAGGTAGCAGATTGCTGCTGATAGCCCATAGGAAAACAGGCAGAATATGAGCATCAATGGTACATAATAGTTCTTATTTTTCATGGTATGGATTTATAAGTGTCAGTTGATTATTCTGACATGTTTTTTATGTAAGGAAGAGATATGAGATTTTTGAAACCATAAAATCTTTCGGCGTTTTTACCTAAAAAAAGTGCTTTCTCTTCTTGTGTCATTTCAGTCGTTTTAGGATGAATCGTAAGACATCTTGTAAGTAATGGCCGTAATGGTCCGAGGGTAATCCGATCCCCACATCAGTTTGTCCATACCTACCAGATCTGCTGCTTCTTTAATGGCTTTAACCGCTCCGTGAAACGGATAGAATTCACTGTTGAACAACCAGGTGATCCCCCCGGATTCTATCATGACATTTTTATGGCGGGCCAACTTTATTTGTTCTTGCCAATGAGGTGTGGTGACCATGCCGAAATGTCCGATAGCGATTCGAAGCTGCGGATATTCCTGAATGATTTCTTTCATTTCCTGTACTTGTGTATCCCCATCGGCTAAATCAATGGAAAGGATAATGTCTTTTTCTTGCATGTAATGGAACATTTCCATCATTTCGTCACTGTTCAGCATGACTCTTCCTTCTTTTAGAAAAAGGCGGTGTGCCGGGATTTTTATTGCTTTGAAACCGGAACTTATTAATTCCTTGGCCTGTTGCAGATAACCGGGTTTACGAAATTCGCACATACCGCATACAAAGAAACGGTCTGGGTATTTATGGGACACTTTTGCGAGGTATTCATTTTGGATGCCATCAATAAATTCCTGAGTGACTACGGCAGCCGATACTTGTGCATAGTCCATGTTCGAGAGAAAAACCTCGGCACTATTCCGCCCGTCAATCATAAAGGGCGGAACCATCTGACGTTCTTCCCCCATAAATAACGAACGTCCGTTGGTTAAAGTACGGATAGGCAATCCGTTGACTTCCGTATCTTGCCGTAGCCAAAGATGGGAGTGTGCATCTATTATGTTAAAATCCATCATTATTTTCCTTTGTATTATGAATTAGCCCAACTGATACGCATTTGTTTTCCGATAATTTCTTGCACTTCCTTTACAAGGTTCCAATCAATGGGTTCTTCGGCATATGTTATATTTTTCAATACATTATCCGGATTGGCCGAACTGAACAAAGTGGTGGCGATACGTGGATTGCTGACAGAATATTGAATAGCCAGTTTCTCTATAGGATAATTTTTGGACAGGCAATGTTGAACAGCTTTCCGACAGGCTTCTACCAGTGATTGGGGGGCCGGATGCCATGCAGGAACCCCACGTTGGGAGAGTAAGCCCATTGAAAGGGGGGAGGCATTGATAATGCCGATATTCTTTGATTCAAAATAATCCAGATAATCAGTCAGTTTCTCGTCATTCAGACAATAATGGCAGAAGTTAAGTACGCTTTCTACTGTTCCCGGTTCCGAGTGATCAATGATCCATTTTAAGTTTTCTAATTGCAAGTCTGTGATACCTACATGTCCCACAATACCTTTCTTTTTAAGTTCTACCAGTGCAGGTAATGTTTCGTTGACTACCTGATTCATGTCTGAAAACTCTACATCGTGTACATTAATCAGATCGATATATTCAATGTGGAGTCTGTCCAAGCTTTCATACACACTTTCCGTTGCACGTTTTCCGGAATAATCCCATGTGTTGACTCCATCTTTTCCATAGCGTCCCACTTTGGTAGAGAGATAATATTTGTCACGTGGTATTTCTTTCAATGCTTTGCCTAATACGGTTTCGGCCTTGTAGTGCCCGTAGTAGGGAGATACATCAATAAAATTCATTCCATTCTCTACTGCTGTGTAAACAGCTTTGATACCCTCTGCTTCGCGGATATCATGAAAAACTCCTCCTAATGAAGATGCGCCGAAACTAAGATTGGAAACCCGCATACCGGTTTTCCCGATTTCATTGTAATTCATAGCTCTATTTATTTTTAGATTTATTTCCGGCATCAAAAATAGAGGAATAACCTTTAGGTATATGGTGGAAGAGGTTGAAAAAAGTACGTAACCTTTGCGTAAAAATAATAAGACGGTTACTTTTTATATAGTTCTCTATATTGCTGTGGAGTAACGTCTGTGATTTTTTTGAATAGGCGGTTGAAATAAGAATGGTCTTCATAAGCAAGGAGATAGGCTATGTTTTTTACGGGAATATCCTCTGTAATCAGAATTAATTGGGCTTTCTCTATTTTTTCTGATTAATATATTGTAGCGGTGTGGTACCGACTTCTTTTTTGAAAAGACGGATAAAATGATCTTTTGAGAGGCATGAGATTGCTGCCAATGAGTCTATATCTACTGTTTTATAGATATTTTTTCGGATGTGGGACAAAACTTTTTGGATACGGTTATCGTTGACTTCCACTTTAGGTTTGGCGTCTTTTAAAAAGCGGGCAATAAGTTGATATACTATACCTCTGGATTCGACTTTGTCACAGAAGGTACGCTGTTTATTTTTAATTGATGTTCTGATTAATTGTGGGGTTGTTGTCATAGCTTGTCGGGTCGGATTGAGGAAGCTGCATGGTAGGATTTATTTCACATAACCTTTTAATAAGTGGTAATTCCAGGTTGCCCGCAGGTATTTCTATCGGGAAATTCCAATCTTCCAGAATGCCGGATTCCGATTGATGGTCTTCATATATATGGAGATAATAATGAGTGAAATGAGAATTGCACTGATAACTATGGGTAGTGAATGATGGCACCAGATATAGATGATGTGGTTTTAGTTCCTGCATTCCATCGGGAAATATTATTTGGGCAGTTCCTTCCATTATATAATAGAGTCGGGTAAAAGGGCTGCTTACGTTTTCCAGTTCCAGTCTGCATTGTGAATGGCTAGTCCTACATTTAATATAAGTAAATGTAATTGGTCGATTGATTGTGTCATATTCCTTAAGGTATTAGAATGAAAGATTCAGTTTCGTACAAAGTAAGCAAAAGTATATATATAATCCAATGGGAAATCGATATTTCATATCAAATCACCTGTTTTGGTATTTGTTTTTGAATTATTTCAGGTAAAAGTCGATATTATCCTACATAATGGCGCATTTGGATAATATAAATTGGTTTCAACTCTGTATATTTGCACTATTGATAATTGAAAAACATATAAAGCAATTATACTATGAAAGCAAAACATTTTCTTTTGGCTTCGGCTTTGTTGCTTTGGACGGGAGTTTTGGAGGCTCAGACTTACCAGGTACCTGTTTCAGAGAAAAATGAAAAAATGCAGGAAGGAGAGTTCGAACCTACTTGGGAATCATTGCAGAACTATAAAGTTCCTGAATGGTTTAGAAATGCCAATTTGGTATTTGGGCACATTGGGGACCGCAATGTGTGGAAGGGTCCGGCGACTGGATGGCGCGTTCTCTCTATTTGGAAGGTTCGCGCGAGTATAAGCACCATGTGGAACATTATGGCCATCCCTCTGAAGTGGGCTTCAAGGATATATTGCCTTTGTTTAAAGCCGAGAAATGGGATCCGGACAAATTGGTTTCCTTTTATAAGAAGATTGGTGCCCAGTATTTCTTCGCTTTAGGTAATCACCATGATAATTATGATTTATGGGATAGCCAATATCAGGAATGGAATTCCGTGAATATAGGTCCTAAGAAGGATATATTGGCGGGCTGGGCTGAAGCTGCAAAGAAAAACGGTCTTCCATTTGGTATCAGTTTTCATGCGGATCATGCGTGGAGCTGGTATGAACCGGCTCAACGATACGACCGTCATGGTGAGAAGGCAGGTGTACCCTACGATGGATGTTTGACTAAAGAAGATGGTAAGGGTAAGTGGTGGGAAGGCTACGATCCTCAAAAACTTTATGCACAGAATCACCCGTTAAGCGCTGGAAGTTGGGCTGACGGTATGATTCACCGTCAATGGGCATGGGGAAATGGTGTTTGTATTCCTACTCAAGAATATGTGACAAACTTTTATGATCGTACAGTCGATGCAATAAACCGTTATAATCCCGATTTGATTTATTTTGATGTGACTGGTGTACCGTTTTATCCTATCAGTGATGCGGGTTTGAAGATTGCCGCACATTTTTATAATCACAACATGGTTGTTCGTAAGGGGGATTTCAGTGCTGTTATGTTTGGTAAAATTCTTACCGATGAGCAACGTAAAGCTTTGGTATGGGATGTGGAAAGGGGATCTCCCAATAGTATTTATGAAGAGCCATGGCAGACTTGTTCTTGTTTAGGCGGTTGGCATTATGATACCAGACTGGCGGAGAACGGCTGGTATAAAAGTGCTTCCGATGTAGTGAAACTATTAGTGGATGTGGTCAGTAAGAACGGTAATTTGTTGCTTAGTGTTCCTCTTCGGGCTGACGGAACTTTCGATGAAAAGGAAGAAGCCATTTTAAATGAATTTGGTGACTGGATGAGTATGAATAAAGAGGCTATTTATGATACACGCCCGTGGAAAGTCTTCGGAGAAGGTCCGATAGCCAATGCTGATATCAAGATTAATGCCCAAGGTTTCAATGAAGGTGCTTACACTAAAGCCACTGCATCTGAAATCCGTTTTACTCAAACCAAGAAATATCTCTATGCTACAGTCCTTGCATGGCCGGAAGAAAAGCAAGTTGTCATTCAATCGCTGGCAACGGGAAGTGAGTTGTATCCTGATAAAATTACTAAAATTGAATTGTTAGGTTATGGAAAGGTATCTTTTACTCGTACAGCGCAAGGAGTTGTTATTGATATGCCTGATGTACAGTTGAATAAGATTGCTCCCGTATTTAAGATAAAGAAGTGAATATAGCATAAAGTAGGTTTATTTATCGGCTTTTTTAGGTCGGTAAGCCCTTGTTATGTCTTGAAAATTAACCCAATAATCAATAGAATAATGAAAAACAGATTAGAATGTATGCAGCCAATAAGATTCTTGGTGGTCTTGTTGATGTGTTGCCTGAGCTATACTACTTGGGCACAGACACAGAGTAATGTCAATGGTTTGGTTACTGATTTTTCCGGTGAGCCGTTAATTGGGGTCAGTATCTTGGTTAAAGGTACTTCCAATGGAACTGTTACTGATTTGGATGGCAAATTTTCTCTGTCTGCTGAAATGGGAAACATGCTCCAGATAAGTTATGTAGGTTATATTTCGCAAGAAATAAAGGTTGAAAGTAACAAGTTACTTCGTATTATAATGGAAGAAGATACAAAAAAGTTGGAAGAAGTAGTTGTAGTTGGATATGGAACACAGAAAAAGGTGAATTTAACAGGAGCCGTATCTGCTGTTTCAGCTGAAGACTTGGCTAGTAAGCCTGTTATGAGTACTGCTCAAGCACTGGCAGGTTTGGCTCCAGGTTTAAGTGTATTGCAAACTTCAGGTCGTCCCGGACAAGGAGCAACTGTTAAAATTCGTGGAACTGGTACATTTTCAAAAGCTGGAACAGATCCATTGGTTTTGATTGATGGTTTATCAGGTAACATTGATGATGTAGATCCTAATGATATTCAGAGCATTTCTTTTTTGAAAGATGCAGCTTCTGCTTCTATTTATGGTAATCGTGCTGCTAATGGGGTGATCTTGATTGAAACAAAGAAGGGTGCACAAGGTAAAACGACTATTACATATAGTAATTCTTTTGGTTGGCAACGGCCTACGGAATTGCCTGATTTTTACCATCATGGGAATATGCGGAATATTATAATATGGCTATGCGGAATATGGGTAAGCAGGAAGCTTATTTACCTGAACAGATTCAAAAGTATAGAGATGGATCTGATCCGGATAATTATCCGAATGTAAATCACTTAAAATGGCTGTTGGAATCTGGTTCTGGTTTTCAACACCAACATAATCTCAGCATACAAGGAGGAAATGCTACGACAAGTTATAATTTATCAGTAGGTTATAGAAATCAGGAAGGTATGACGGCAAAAAACGTCTAATGAAAGAATGACTGCACTGTTTACTATGAAAAGTGAAATCGCCAAAGGGCTGATGCTTAATTTGAATATTAATGCTTATAATAATAAATATAATGCTCCTAATGGCGAACCACAAAGTATTGATGGAATGATAGGATATGCTGTTCGTCAGGGACCTATTTATGCCGGGCAAAAGTCGGATGGAAGTTTTGGATATCAGGATAATTATAGTCCGGAAGCGTGGTTGGCGAGTGAATCTTTTGTGCAGAATGTGAGTAGAATATAAGTGCTTCCGGACAATTGACATGGAATACTCCTGTAGACGGACTTTCTTTTATAGGTAAAGCTGGGGTGAATTACTGGACTAAATATGATAAAGCGTACCGGGCTGATACTTATTTTGATGATAGTAAGACAGTGGGGCCCGCTACTTTAAATGTATGGACTGCAAATAATACGTATACTACCTTTGAAGCATTAGCTACTTATGAAAAACAAATTAAAAATCATACTTTTAAGTTATTGGCGGGTACTTCTGTGGAGCAATCTAATAATAAAGGTTTGGAAGGTTATAGAAATACGTTTCCTAATAATTATTTGTATGAATTAGGTTCTGGAGATAAATCAACAGCTACTAATGATAGTTCATTGGAAGAATATGCGTTGCTTTCTTTTTTCGGGCGTATAAATTATGCATGGAAAGATCGTTATTTATTAGAGGCTAATTTGCGCTATGATGGATCGTCACGTTTTGCGGACGGTCATCGTTGGGGACTTTTCCCGTCAGTTTCTGCAGGGTGGAGAATTTCTGAGGAGGATTTTTGGAAGAATGCGGCAGTTTCAGCTGTAGTTGATAATTTGAAATTGCGTGCTTCCTATGGTGTACTTGGTAATCAAAATATAGGTGTTTATCCTTACCAACAGATTTATGAACTTGGACATGATTATCCTTTTGGAAATCCGGCAACTCTTCAGTCTGGGGCTTACATGAAAACCTATAATAATCCGGAAATTACTTGGGAAAAGACGGCTATAACGGATATTGGTTTAGATTTTAGTTTATTGAATGGACGTTTTAGTGGAACATTGGATTATTTTTATAAATATGCTTCGGACATTTTAGCACCAGTTGAGGTGTCTAGTATTATGGGACGTGAAGTCGGACAATCTAATGTTGGAGCTGTTTCGAACGAAGGAATTGAAATAAATCTGACTTATAACGGACAAATAGGACGTGATTTCCGGTTTAGTATTTCTCCTAATTTTACATGGGTAAAAAATGCAGTTGAGAAATTGGCGAACGGAGCTACCGAAGAAATTAATAATAACAGAATTGTAGGGCAACCGATAGGTATTATATATGGATATGAAACTGATGGACTGTTTGTAGACCAAGCGGAAATAGATGCGGCTCCTGAGCAATTGGTAAGTAAGTCAGGATTGAAACCTGGTTATGTGAAATACAAAGATATTAGTGGTCCTGACGGGGTTCCCGATGGTAAGGTGGATGCGCAATATGATCGTACCGTATTGGGAAGTACTACCCCGAAGTTTTATTATGGTTTGAATCTTTCCGCTTCTTATAAAGGTTTTGATTTTTCAGCTTTATTACAAGGTTTAGGAGGTCATAAGCGTTTGATAGGATCTTATATGGCTTATGCATTCTACAACGGTGGACAGATACAGAGATGGCAGGCTGAATCTTGTTGGAAGGAAGAAAATCCTGATAAATGGGCTGAATATCCTCGATTGGAAACTTTGAATATGAATGACACTAATCTTCAAACTTCTGATTATTGGGTCCGTAATGCTAGTTTCTTACGAGTCAAGAATATACAAATAGGATATACATTCCCAAAAGCATGGACTAAAAAAATAGGTTTGGAAAATGTGCGTGTTTATGTAAGCGGACAAAATCTGTTCTCTTTCAATAGTTTCTATAAAGGTTGGGATCCTGAAAATGAGATAGGAACAGGGGATTCTCCCTCTTATTATCCGGTCAATAGTATTTATTCATTCGGATTTAATTTCAAGTTCTAAGTAAATCATTCAATCAAGAATCATTATGAAAAATATATATAATACATTAGGAATGACAAAGGCTTGTTTATGTGCTTTGGCTGTATCACTAGTAACAACTGGTTGCTCGGATTTATTAGATAAGGAGCCACCTTCAGCAATTTCTGATGGTAGTTTTTGGACTGGTGAAGGGGATGCCATGTTGGCTTTGACAGGATGTTATCGTTTCCAGACTGGTTGGTCGCATGATGATTTTGCTACGCCACAAGGGTTGCTCTATTTGGATTTTGCAGGTGGAAACGGAACGGAAAAGGAAAATTTTTCTACTTTAATGGCTAGTTCCAATACGGTGGCTACTAACAGTAATTTACGTTGGTATTGGGGAAATGCATATACGCAAATAGCTAAGTACAACACTTTTCTAGAGAATATTACGGACTGTCCGATGGAAGAATCTAAAAAAGAACAGTGGTCTGCCGAAGTGAAGTGTTTACGAGCTTATTTCTTTTTAAATTTGGCATTTTATTATAAGGATGTTCCTATGCCTTTGAAAACTCTGTCGGTGGACGAAGCGAATTCTATCTCTCAAACACCTCAGACTGAAGTCTATTCGCAAGTGGAGAAGGACTTGAAGACTGCTATAGACTTGTTGCCTGTCCAATATTCTTCAGAGGAATATGGCCGGTTTACCAGGGGGCGGCTAAGGTACTTTTAAGTCGTCTTTATCTGGCACAAGAGAGATGGGGAGATGCTGCTACTATTTTACGTAGTGTGATTGAGTCGGGAATATATGAATTGGATCGTCGTAATGGAGAGGACAGCTATGAGAAACTTTTTCAAATAGGAGGTGAATATAGCCCTGAGATAATATTTTGTATTATGGGGATAAAGGATTTGTATACTAATTCACGTTATCAATATTTATATCCTGAAGCTGCTTATGGAGGGTGGCATCAGTTCTCACCATATAACGAATTGGTGAAAGAATATTTCTGTGCAGACGGCAAGGACATTAAGACTTCTGAGGTTTATGATGAGAATGATCCTTATGTTAATCGGGATTTGCGCTTGTATGCTTCTATTTTTTTACCTCCTTTGGGAAGTTATGAGGGAACTAAGTATAATGATATAATTTATGATTGCTTTAAGGGAGCTAATACTGCAGATAGCTATAATAAATTTGCCTTATTTAATGGATATTGTCCGAAGAAAGGTTGTGATCCGTCTATAACTAATAATTTAGGTTCTACTCCCACTTATACTCCTATAATGCGTTATGCTGAGGTTCTATTAAGCTATCTGGAAGCGGTAAATGAATCGCAGCCGAATGCAGTAGACCAGAATTTATTGGATTTGACTATCAATGATATACGTGATCGTGTGAAATTGGTTGGAATAAAAAAGACAGACGTAGCGACACAGGAACTTGTTCGTGAAGCAGTTCGTAAAGAAAGACGTGTGGAACTGGCATTCGAGGGGCTTCGATATTATGACGTGTTACGTTGGGGCATTGCCGAGAAAGAACTTAATCATACATTTACCGGAGTAAAATTGTCGGATGATCCTCAAGCTCGTAATTATAGAGGGAGTGGGGCTACTGCTTCTCCGGTGGATGAAAATATGTATTATCAATTTGAGAAACGTACATGGGCACCCCATAACCGATATTTTCCTATTCCTCAAAATGATTTGAATGTAAATAAGAATCTGAAACAGAATGAGGGATATAATTAAGCAGGATTAAGTTTAAGATAAGATGAAAGAAAATGGATATGAAATGAAAAGATATGGCTATCCGGTAAAGAGATATTGTCAGACAATGGATTTGAAGGATGATCCGGAGCTGATAGAGAAGTATCGGGAGTGCCACAGTAAGGAGAAGTCGTGGCGGGAGATCAGAGAGGGGATCCGTTCAGTTGGTATTTTAGAAATGGAAATATATATATGCGGTAATCGGTTATTCATGATTGTCGAAACTCCTATTGATTTCGATTGGGAATCTGCTATGGCTAAACTTGCGACTTTACCCCGACAGCAGGAATGGGAAGATTTTGTATCGGTATTCCAACAATGCAGGAAAGGGGAACTTGCTAAAGAAAAATGGAGTATGATGGAACGTATGTTTATCTATATGAATAATTAAAAAGAGAGGAAAGAGAGGGTGCTGATGAAGTATTCTCTTTTTCCTTAAAATATAATAGAAGGTACATTGAACAATTTAATGATTATGAAATATTTTACTATCATTGCACTGTTGTGCTTATCCTGCATTTCATGTACGATGCAAAACAATTTATTACAATCTCCTAACGGTAAGATAGCCATTGAATATCATGCTGAAAAAGGTTTTTCTGTTATTTATCATAGTGGGCGGGATAAAGTTAAAATGATGTCATTACCTGAAATAGGTCTAAAAACGTCGGATACGGATGATTGCTTTAAATTGATAAGCTCAACTCCTGTAACTTCTGTAGTTGATGATTATGAAATGCTGACTGGTAAACGCAGGCATTGCCATAATGAGGCTAATGAATGTACTTATCGGTTTGAAAATGTCAAAGGACTTCGGGTAGATCTTATTTTCCGGGTTTATAATGATGGTATAGCTTTCCGTTATCATCTTCCTAAAACCAAAGAAGAGATTGTGGTTCTTGATGAGTACACTGCATTTGCTTTTACTCCAGGTATCAAGCGTTGGACACAAAAATTTTACTGTAGGTTATGAGGCTTTTATTGGCCAAATACGGACGGCGTTGCAGATAATGAGGGACGTGAGTGGAGTTTTCCAACATTTGTTCCAACCTTCGGACAGCGCTTTTGTACTATTAACCGAAGCCAACATATTACGTGATAACACAGGAGCTTATCTTACTAATGCAGC
>OKWD01000196.1_pt1 | contig 11520 bp, 13 predicted proteins | sample 1607011 | NCBI WGS metagenome assembly OKWD01 (sample SAMN04414077, study PRJEB24778) | human gut metagenome | material: faecal | host: Homo sapiens | reverse complement strand
GAAGCCCGTAGCACCCACTTCCTCTGCCACTCTTGCGGCAGAGGCGTTGTTGTCGCCAGTGAGCATATACACCCTCAGACCGAGCCGTTTCAGCGAGGCGATTGCCGGCGCGGAAGTTTCCTTGACCATATCGGCAAGCACAAACACCGCGAGCAGGCGGTTGCCACAGCCGAAATAGATAGTTGTGCCGCCGTGGGCGTTGGCTTTATGTCGGAATTCTTAACGTTGCGTTCGTGTGCCATCAGCTCGCTTCCCACCCAGTAGAGCTGTCCGTTGTGGTGAGCTTCCACACCTTTTCCCACGATTGCTGCGAATTTGTCGGTATTGGAAGGCGTGATGCCGCGGTCTTCGAGCGAAGCCACAAGCACACCGGCAAGTGGATGTTCCGACTGCTTTTCGGCGGCGAGCATCACCCCGAGATCCTCGTCGGTGGCGTCGGCTGAAATCTTTGCGGAAACCACAATCGGTTTGCCTTCGGTTATGGTGCCGGTTTTGTCGAGCACGATGTCGGTAGCCTTGCAGATGCGTTCAAGGGCGGTTGCGTCTTTGATGAGAATGTGATGCTCGGCGGCTTTGCCGATACCCACGGTGATGGCTGTTGGCGTGGCGAGTCCGAGAGCGCACGGGCATGCGATTACAAGCACCGACACCGCGCAGATTACGGCTGTCGCCACACTTCCTCCTGCGATAATCCATCCTATAAGAGTGATTGCGGCAAAGGTGACCACCACATAGGTGAAATAACGGCTTATCACGTCGGCAACTCTTTGCACGGGAGCCTTGCTGCCCTGAGCGTCGCGCACGGAATCGACAATGCGTGCCAGCAGGGTGGTGTCGGCGTCGGCAGTGACGCAGACGGTGATGGCGCCGTTCTTGTTGATTGTTCCGGCAAACACCTTGTCGCCTTTATGTTTTGCCACCTGCATAGGTTCGCCTGTCAGCATACTCTCGTCAACATAGGTGTCGCCTTGACTCACCGTTCCGTCGACAGGGATTCTGCCGCCCGGCTTCACGAGGACGATGTCGCCGGCGTGGATGTCTTTGATGTCGACAAGGCGCGAGCTCCGCAGTCGTCGAGCACGGTTGCGTTGGATGGTTGCAAGTCGATAAGCGATCGGATGGCAGACGATGTGCTGTTTTTGGCCTTTTCCTCGAGCAGTCGCCCTGTCAGCACAAACGCCACAATCATCGTCGCGGAGTCGAAATATACGTGGTTTCCCATGCCGTGCTTGGCGGCAAAGTCGGGAAACGCTATCTGGAATATGCTGAACACCCATGCCGACGCTGTGCTGAGAGCAACGAGCGTGTCCATATTTGCCGAGCGTTGCTTGACCATCTGCCAAGCCCTTTCGTAGAATCGCCGTCCGCAGTAGGCGAGCGATACGGTTGCAATTATGGCTGTTGCCCATTGCCATGTGGCTTGTGTGCCGAGCGATGTCATCGAAATCGACATAACGGCTATGGCTGTTGCCCATGCCGCCGCAAGTCGAATGATGTGGTTTCGATACTTTTCGCGGCGCAATTCTTCCTCGTCGATGTCGCCGTCGGTCACAAGGCCGTAGCCGGCAGCCTCCACGGCGGCCTTTATTTGCTGTATGTTGATTATTCTTGGGTCGAAATGCACTGTCAATTCGTTGGCGGCGAAATTCACTTTCGCGATGCCGACGCCTTTCAGGGCCTGCACGGTGCGCTCCACATTGCTGGCGCAGACCACGCAACTCATATCGGTAACTTCAAATGTCTTCTTTACCATAATGCAAAATCTTTAGTGTAAAGTTACGTCTTTATGCGTATATTTGCAAAAAAATAGGCGTAGATTAATGATATTCTATTTCTCAGGAACTGGCAACAGCGAGTATGTGGCGCGCCGCATAGCCGCTGCGACAGGCGACGGGGTGTCTTCGATTGCGGAATGTGTGGCACACCGCCGTTTTGATTTCGACGCCTCGAAGGAGCGTCGTGTGGGCTTTGTGTTTCCAGTGCATTTCTGGGGCTTGCCGGCGATTGTGGCTGAGTTTTTAGAAGCGTTGACACTTGCGGATGCGGGGCGTTGCTTTGTCTATACCGTCGCCACCTACGGCACGTCGACCGGACAGGCCGGTTGGATGGCTCGCAAAGCGTTGCTGGATAAAGGTGTGGCTGTCGATGCCGGTCTGTCGGTGCGTATGGTGGACACGTGGACTCCTTTGTTCAATCTGACCGACAAGGAGAAGTGCCGCCGTCGCGAGGCGTCGGCCGAAAAGGAGATAGACGCAGCGATAGGCAGAATTGTAGCCTGCATGGGCAGAAACGCAGAGGGGATGAGAATACCGCATGTGATTGCTGGTGTTTATCATGCCACCTACGGAAGCCAGCGGCAGACGCGGCATTTCCATTTGATGGCAGACCGTTGTGCCGGTTGCGGACTTTGTGCCGACCGATGCCCGTCGTCGGCGATAGAGATGCGCGACGGCAAGCCTGTGTGGGTCAAGCCGCAATGCACGTTGTGTCTGCGCTGTTTGCACCATTGCCCGGGATTTGCCATCCAGTATGGCAGACACACTGTGCGGCATGGGCAATATGTGAATCCTAATGAACGAAAAAGATAAAAATAAATAATGGCAAAAAAACGGAATCCGAGTTTTGAGATATTGAGGGTGGTGGCGATGTTTCTCATCGTCGTGTGGCATTTCCTGATGCACGGAGTGGGGCAGAAGCCCGACGGCATCACTTCCGACCTCCCGTCGCTTTTCAACCTTTGTTCGATGGAGATGATAGGTTGCCTTGCGAAAGTGTCGACCAATTGCTATATCCTGATAACGGGTTATTTCATCATACATCAGACATCTCCAAAGTGGGAAAAGATACCGAAGACGTGGGCGCCGATAGTCTTTTATTCGGTGCTGTTGTTCTTGGTCTTCCTGCTTTGCTCAAATCTGCGTCTTGGATGGGACGATTTCGGGAAGTCGCTTATGCCGATATATTTCAACCGCTATTGGTTTGCCACCCGTTATGTGGCGCTTGTGGCATTGGCTCCGTTCCTCGCCATCGTCGCGCAGGCGTTGACACGCCGGCAGTATCTTGTGATGCTCGGAGTGATGGCGGTAATCAATTTCGATTTCCTTCTCGGCGACCAGATGAGCGGCAACAATTCGCTGCTGTGGTTCGTATTCCTGTTTTATGTGGGTGGCTACATCAGACTGCATTTCAACCACGAAGGCGTAAACCATTTCGGCAAACTGTATTTCCTTGTGGCGATAGTGCTGGCTGCGATATTCCTTGTGAAAACGTTCGTGCACTACGGGGTGTGGTCGTCGCCGATGATGGCTGACTATCACGACAACAACGGCATTCTTTTCATCGCTGCACTGATGCTGTTTCTCTGGACAGCGCGCTATAAGGCATCCGACACGTGGCTGGTGCGCTTCCTGGTGCGCATAGCGCCGTTGACGTTTGGCGTGTATCTTATCCACGACAACATCTACGTGCGCCGCCTGTTGTGGCACGACTGGCTCGATGTGCATTCATGGCTTCACTCATGGGCGTTTGTGCCTATGCTTGTGGCGTCGACGGTGGGCATTTTCTTTGCCTGCATAGCCATCGATTTCGTGCGCGACCGTCTGTTCCGCCTGCTGCGTGTGAACGACCGTATCGACACACTTTTTGCAAAAATTAAACCCAAAAACAACGCAATATGATTATCAACGAACGCGATTTACGCCACCAGTCGGTGGTTGAGGCGGCACACCGTATGATGACGGCTGCCCGCACCGCTCCCAAGGCAAAGGGTGTGGACATCATTGAGATAGCACTTGTAGAGGCGCGCGAGGATTTGGAGAAGCTGGCGGAGGCTATGCGCCGACGCAGCGAGGAGACTGGCTTTAAATTCCTGCTTCGCGACGCAGACAATATTCTTCAGGGCGAGGCAGTGATACTCATCGGCACGCGCCGTCACACGCAGGGTCTTAATTGCGGTTATTGCGGTTATTCAGCCTGTGGGCAGAATCCAGCGCAGAATCCGTGTGCCCTCAATTCCATCGATGTGGGCATTGCCATAGGCTCTGCCTGCTCTGTTGCCGCCGATCTCCGGATTGACACCCGTGTGCTGTTTTCTGCTGGTTGGGCGTCGGAAATGTTGCCGTGGCTTCCTGGATGCTCGCAGACCATAGCCATCGCACTCAGTGCCTCGTCGAAAAGTCCATACTTTGACCGTAAGCCGAAAGAACAAAAATAGACAATTGTGGATGATTGTGGGATAGTTTTTGCACTATCTTTGTAAAAGATATAAACAATATAAAATTCTAATGTTATGAAGAATATAGAAGTAGGATACTGTGTTAGACGTGATGGCAATGTGATTTTGCAAGATGTTGCTTTGGTTAAAATTACAGACAGGCAGATTCCGGAAATTGCAAAATACATATTGAGCGATGTTGAATATCAGACGGGTGAGCTTGTCTGTGTCCCGAGCAAAATATATGACCGAATTACGTCGTCAGTGTATGAAGATGCTATCTCAAAAGTTGGGCAAACGGAAAGATGCGCTTTATGGCGACGATGAGGTTGAGTTGGAGGAATTCTTGCCCGATTCTCTTTTGAAACTGTTGCCTGAGGAAGTTGTTGCCGTTCTGCCGTTTGAAAGCAATCTTGAAGATGAAGAGTCGGATGTGGAGGAAGAGAAATGTGTCAAGAAAGGGTGTGAATTGCCAGAACCAGACAATAGCAACACTCTGTATCTTGTGATTAAACAAGTGTACTTTGACCAGATAATCGCAGGTACAAAAACGGAAGAATATAGAGAGGTAAAATATTCTACTTACAAAAAGTATGTCAAGACGGAAGATGACGGCAGCGTGATGTTCAGTGACGCGATTTCTGATGAGGAGCTGTCGAAATATCAATGTGAAGACGATCTGAACATCTACAACAATGGAGTCTGTCCATTGATCCCTAAGAACTGGTGTTATCTGAACCTTGCAGTCGGCTACAATAAAAAGCGTGACACGGCATTGGTGGAAGTTGTCGACATAACATTTGAGGCGGAAACTGACAAGTCTGGTAATGTCGTCCGCTTTGATTTTGATGAATCAAACAACGTGTGCTTCTCTCCAATGGGGAAACTATGCCTGTGGATTGCGGTGTTCCATTTAGGAAAAGTTGTAAAGAAGGAAATTGTTTCAAAATAAAAAGGTAATGCCTGCCGCGGAGTGTGAATGCAGGCGTCTAAATAAGCATAAAAAAGCCGCACCCTTTGAGGATGCGGCTTTTCTTATGAATTGTATTCTCGAGGATTACTTGCCTTCCTTAGCGAGTTTTTCCTTGAGGGCTGCGAGAGCAGAGATGTCGCCGAGAGTAGTTTTCTCGATAGGAGTGCTCATTACAGGAGCCTCTTCTGCAACTTTTGCTTTCTTAGCTGCTTTCTTAGCTGCTTTCTTAGCCTCAGCCTTTTCTGCACGAGCTTCATCTTCGAAGATGCGGCTGTGAGAGAGGATGATGCGCTTAGAGTCCTTGTTGAATTCGATAACCTTGAAGTTCAGCTTCTCGTCAACCTGAGCCTGAGTTCCGTCTTCCTTAACGAGGTGCTTAGGAGTAGCGAATCCTTCAACGCCGTAAGGCAATGCGATAACCGCACCCTTTTCGAGCATTTCAACGATAGTGCCCTCGTGGATGCTGCCTACAGTGAAGATGGTTTCGAATACGTCCCAAGGATTCTCTTCGAGCTGCTTGTGGCCGAGGCTCAAGCGGCGGTTGTCCTTGTCGATTTCGAGAACTTGAACGTCGATGTCGGCACCGATCTGAGTGAACTCGCTCGGGTGTTTGATTTTCTTAGTCCAAGAAAGGTCAGAGATGTGGATCAAGCCGTCAACACCCTCTTCCAACTCAACGAATACGCCGAAGTTAGTGAAGTTGCGCACTTTTGCAGTGTGCTTAGAGCCAACAGGATATTTCTCCTCGATGTTTGCCCACGGGTCAGCCTTGAGCTGCTTGATGCCGAGCGACATTTTGCGCTCTTTGCGGTCGAGTGTAAGAACTACTGCCTCTACCTCGTCGCCCACCTTCATGAAGTCCTGAGCCGAACGCAAGTGCTGTGACCAAGACATTTCAGAAACGTGGATAAGACCTTCTACGCCCGGAGCGATTTCAACAAAACGCGCCGTAGTCTGCCATAACGACAACTTTGCCTTTCACCTTGTCGCCAACCTTCAAGTTTGGATCCAAAGCGTCCCATGGATGTGGCTGGAGTTGCTTCAAGCCGAGGGCGATACGCTTCTTCTCGTCGTCGAAGTCGAGGATAACAACGTTGAGCTTCTCGTCCAATTTCACAACCTCGTTCGGGTCGTTTACGCGACCCCAAGAAAGGTCTGTGATGTGGATCAAGCCGTCTACGCCGCCAAGGTCGATGAATACACCGTAAGAAGTGATGTTCTTGACAGTTCCTTCCAATACTTGACCTTTTCCAATTTGGCGATGATTTCTTTCTTCTGTTGCTCGAGCTCTGCCTCGATGAGGGCTTTGTGAGACACGACAACGTTTTTGAACTCTTGGTTGATTTTAACAACCTTGAATTCCATAGTCTTACCAACGAATACATCGTAGTCGCGGATTGGCTTGACGTCGATCTGAGAACCTGGCAAGAATGCCTCGATTCCGAATACGTCTACGATCATACCACCCTTTGTGCGGCACTTGATGTAACCCTTGATGATTTCGTTGTTCTCGAGAGCCTCGTTGACGCGGTCCCAGCTGCGTGCAGCGCGTGCTTTCTTGTGAGAGAGGATCAACTGACCCTTTTTGTCTTCCTGGTTTTCGATGAATACTTCAACCGTGTCACCAACTTTCAAATCAGGGTTGTAGCGGAATTCGCTCATAGGGATGATACCATCTGATTTGTAGCCGATGTTTACAACAGCCTCGCGTTTGTTCAACGCAATAACTGTACCTTCGATAACTTCCTTGTCTTTTACTGTGTTCAAGGATTCATCGTAGGTTTTCATCAACTCTTCGCGAGTTTTGCCTGTCTCGACCTGGCCGTGTTCGTACGAATCCCAATCGAAATCTGCAATAGGAGAATTTGTTAATTCGCTCATTTAAAAATAATTGTTAATAAAATAAGTTAATTTAGTAAGTTAGACATTATGTTAATAATAGTCGGCTGCAAAGGTACGCATAAATTTCTATACTACAATAACTTTGCTGCACTTTTTTAGCTAAATCAATCCGAAATGACGCAGGGCGTGGGCGATGCCGTCGCTGTCGACTGCGGTGGTGACAAAATCGGCTGCAGCCTGCACATCGGGGAGGGCGTTGCCCATAGCCACTCCGATGCCGGCATGGCGCAGCATAGGGGTGTCGTTGCCGCCGTCGCCGAATGCCATCGTCTCGCTGATGGAGATGCCGAAATGGGCTGCCATGGCTGCTATTCCGCTTGCTTTGTCGGCTTTGCACGATGTGATGTCGGTGAAAGTCGGATACCAGCGGGAGCCGTGGCTCGACGGTGCACCGGCGAGCAGCTGTGGCTCTTGGCTTGCGGAGACAAACACGGTCATCTGCACTATGCCGTGCCGCAGCAGCGGCGTGATGTCGTTGCCCACGGGAATCGACGGAACATTGAGCAGTTTCTGCAGTCCGTCGACAAGAGGAATGTCGGGGTTGCACAGCAGTATTCCGTCAATGCCTACCACAAGCGACATCGCGCCCATGCGGTCTGCTTCCGCCTTGATCGACAGGGCGTCGGCCTCCGGGATGGGATTGCAAACGATGTTGTTGTCGCCGGCATAGCAGTATGCGCCGTTTGTCGTCACATAGCCGTCGATTAGATGGCTGATTGCCGACAGGTTGTTTATAAGTTGGCGCGGACGCCCGGTGGCGATAAACACTTTCAAGCCGTTGGTTTTGGCTTGCTCGAGGGCATCGACTGTCGATGCCGGAATCTCGTGGGTGTTGAAACTCACGAGTGTGCCGTCGATGTCGAAAAACAAGGCTTTTGTCGTCATTGCATAAGGTCCTCTTCGTCGTATTTCTGAAACAGGAAGTCGTTGTATGGGAAACGCTTCATGTGGATTTCCTTTGCCATTTCGTATAGGCGTGACTTCAGTTCGTCGATGTTTATTCGTTCGCGTGCGGAGATGAATATGCAGTTGTCGTTCATCTTTGCCATCCACGTTTGTTTAAGCTCTTCCAGCGGAATATTCTCACGCAAGCGTGGGGTCAGGTCGTCGTCGTCCTTCTTGACGTAGGTGAAGGCGTCCACCTTGTTGAACACCAGAATCATCGGCTTGTCTTTCGACTCGCATACCTCCTGCAGGGTGCGGTTGACCACTTCGATCTGTTCCTCAAACTGAGGGTGGGATATGTCGACCACGTGCACGAGTATGTCGGCGTCGCGCACCTCGTCGAGCGTCGATTTGAAGGAGTCGACAAGGTGGGTTGGCAGTTTGCGGATGAATCCGATAGTGTCGGTGAGCAGAAACGGAAGGTTGTCGATTATCACCTTGCGCACCGTTGTGTCGAGCGTGGCAAACAGCTTGTTCTCGGCAAATACGTCCGACTTGCTGAGCAGGTTCATAAGCGTTGACTTGCCCACGTTGGTGTAGCCCACGAGCGCGATGCGCGTCAGCTTGCCGCGGTTTTTACGCTGTATAGATTTCTGCCGGTCGATGTTTTTGAGTTCCACTTTCAGACGCGATATTTTGTCGAGGATGATTCGTCGGTCGGTCTCTATCTGTGTCTCGCCCGGACCGCGCATGCCGATACCGCCCCGTTGGCGTTCGAGGTGTGTCCACATTCGCGTGAGCCGCGGCAGCAGATATTGGTATTGCGCCAGTTCCACCTGAGTGCGTGCGGTGGCAGTCTGCGCGCGCTTTGCGAAGATGTCGAGAATCAGGTTTGTGCGGTCGAGGATTTTCACCTTCAGCTCATTCTCGATGTTTTGCACCTGCTTTGATGTCAGGTCGTCGTCGAAGATGGCGAGGTCGATGGCGTTGTCCTCGATGTATTGTCTGATTTCCTCCAGTTTTCCCTTGCCCACGAATGTGCGTGGGTTGGGGTTGTCGACGCGCTGCAGAAACCTCTTCTCCGACTTCGCGCCAGCCGTCTCGGCGAGAAAGGCGAGCTCTGCCAGATATTCGTTGGCTTTTGCCTCGTTCTGGGTTGGTGTGATGAGTCCGACGAGCACAGCGCGCTCGCCGATGTCTTCTGTTATTGTTTTCTCGTCAATCATATCTGTATCGTAAAGGTAAAAACAGGGGAGCCGCAAGTCGCGCTCCCCTGACACTCCCTAAAAAAACCTATTGGTTGCGAATCGCTTCGCTGTTATTTTTTCTCTACTTTGTTGTAACGCTCGTTGAGAATCTTTACAATGTCGTTGGTGATGTTGGGGATTCCGTTGACATAGTATGTGGCTTTCTTGTCGAGCACCACAGAGATACCGTTCTTTTTTGCATATTCGCTGATGCACTTGTCGATAGAGTCGTTGAGCTGCTTCAGGCTGAGGTTGTTTTCGTTGACAAACTTGTTCTGAAGGTCGTTCATATGGCGTTCGGCATCGTAGCCCATCTGCTGGTATTTCTGCATGTCGGCCTTGTAGCTTTCTTCTGTGAGGTAGCCGTTGTTGCGTCCCTTCTGCTCGATTTCCGATTGGAAGCGCTGCAGTTCGGCAGCCTTTTGCTGGCGCACGTTCTCCAACTTGTTCTGTGCGCTTTGGTTTGCTTCAAAAATGTCTTTGGCAAAGTTGTATTTGGCGGCGAGAGAGTCGCTGTCGATATATGCCATTTTCACTGTTGCCGGGACGTTTGCCTGAGGTTGTACGGCGGATTTCTCCTCCTTAGTGCATTGGCAGAGCAACAACACTCCGAGCATCAACGCAGCAACATTAATCACGCGGGTAATTTTCATTTTGGTTTATATATTTTTTAATTTAAGTTTTTCATTTCTTCATGACGCGCACATTCAATATTGTGCTTTCTCATCGCCGGATTGTCGTGGATGTGGCCTGATGGGAACTTTCCATTTTTCACGAAAAGCACTTTCACGCCCAAAAGGATAATACACAGTGCAATAACGCCGATTGAAAGCAGTATTGTTGCCATTTCATCATAAATTTAGTTGCAAATATATGAAAAGGAGGTTAAAATTTTGCGTCTCTCTCAATTTATTTTTATACCTTAGAGGGCGAAAAAAAAGATATTTAACAATATTTCAAAAATAAGAGCGTTAATTTTAAATTATAAACAACTATGACCATTACTGACCTCGAGCCAAAATTAGTTTTTGGCATCTTCGACGAAATCACTAAGGTTCCGCGCCCATCAAAAAGGAGGGCAAAATCCGCGAATTCCTTCTTGAATTTGCTAAACGACACAACATCGAAGCCAAGACCGACCCAATCGGCAACGTGGCTATGCGTGTGCCGGCAACGGCGGGTAAAGAAGGCGCTCCGACAGTGGTGCTTCAGGGACACATGGATATGGTGCACAACCAACACCAGCAACACATAATTCGACACCGATCCGATTTTGACTGAAGTCGATGGCGAATGGCTTCATTCAAAAGGTTACAAGACTACGCTCGGTGCCGACAATGGTATCGGTGTGGCTATGGCGCTTGCCGCTTTGCTCGACAAGTCGTATGAGCACGGCCCTATCGAGACTTTGTTTACTGTGGACGAGGAAACGGGTCTGACTGGCGCGAAAAATCTCGGCAAGGACATGATCACCGGCAATATTCTTATCAACCTTGACTCTGAGGACGAGGCTCAGATTTTCCTCGGTTGCGCCGGCGGTATCGACACTCTCGGACATTTCGACTATACCGACGCTCCTGCTCCTGCGGGATATCAGTTCTTCAAATTCTCGATTCTTAAATTCAAGGGCGGACACTCTGGCGCCGACATCCATTTGGGACGTGCGAACGCCAACAAGCAGCTTGCCCGCTTCCTCTTCAGCCTATATCGCGCATATGACGGTCAGGTGGCTGTCGCCGACATCAACGGCGGCGAGCTACGCAACGTTATCCCAGGCAACGCTTATGCCGTTATCGGTGTGCCTGCCGACAAGAAAGAAGACCTCCGCAAGCGCGTGAACGAGTTTGCTGCTGTGCTTGAAGAGGAGTTCAGCACTATCGAGGGCAACCAGGAAGTGGCACTTGAAACTGTCGACACTCCTGCAACGGTAATCGACGCCGACACAGCAAAGCGTGTCGTATGGTCTGTCAACTCTATCCCTAATGCGGTTCAGGCTATGAGCCACAGAATAGAGGGTATGGTCAACACTTCGACCAACACGGCGCTTATCCGCATGGACCGCGACAAGCATGTGATTACGGTGACCACTTCGCAGCGCAGCGAGGAGGAGAGCCGCAAATACGACATCGCCGGTCAGATTTACGCGCACTTCGATCTTAGTGGCGCGCGTGTGGAGCGAAGGCGCGGATAGTCCAGGATGGACTCCTAATATGAATTCTGAAATCCTCAAGGTGGCTGTGAAGGCCTATGAGGATCTTTATGGAATCACTCCGCTCTGCACTTCTCTCCATGCCGGACCT
>OKWD01000195.1_pt1 | contig 11521 bp, 17 predicted proteins | sample 1607011 | NCBI WGS metagenome assembly OKWD01 (sample SAMN04414077, study PRJEB24778) | human gut metagenome | material: faecal | host: Homo sapiens | reverse complement strand
CATTTATGAGTAAGGTCTGTCCATTCTTTGTAAACTTCATCACATCCTTACGACAGGCTGCGTTATATTCGGCCACAGAAATCGTTTTCCGATATCCTCCTTGGTAATTCCGAGTGCTTTTTCCACCGCCCAGTTCTACCGGTAGTCCGTGAGTATCCCATCCGGCTTTACGTTTGACAAGAAAACCTTTCATGGTTTTGTAGCGGCAGAAGTATCTTTTATAGTACGTGCCATTACGTGGTGAATACCCGGCATACCGTTGGCTGAGGGAGGTCCTTCATAAAAGACAAAAGAAGGACATCCTTCACGTTCTGTCATACTCTTGGCGAAAAACATCGTTTTCATCCCACTTCTTCAGCACATCTTTATTGACCTGTGATAGGTTGAGTTGCGAGTGTTCAGCAAATTTCTTACTCATAATTTTATATCGTTTTCTTGTATTCTCTAACTAAAAGGCAATGCCTTCCAAAAATTAAGGTGCAAATTTACAAGAAAATTAGATAGATAGAAAGTTTTGACGCTTGTTTTTTTAATCAGATAACGGAACTGTTTCAGAATAACTGCATAAGGCATGGGAAAAGCCCCTGTTCTTATCAAAATCAACAGCAACAAGAACCGGTTCTTGTTATTGCAGTCTTTTCCGGTATGCCGAGGTATTTTCCCCCGTCATATTCTTAAAGAAGCGGCTGAAAGTACCCACACTTTCAAAGCCCAAAATCACCGATATCTCTTTGATGCTGTGCGAGGTATGCAGCAACAGCCGTTTCGCTTCGGTCACCACTCGTTCTTGTATAATCTTCAAAGGGGAAGGCATACCGTAGGCGGCAAATAAATTGGAAAGCGTCTTGGGAGAACGATGCAACAAAGCAGCATATGCCTGTACCTGTTTTTTCTCCTTGAAGTGATTGTCCACCAACACATAATAACGCTGGATGATGTCAAAACCTTTTTCATTAACCGGAAAGCCGGACAACTGCTTACGGGCCAGCCGGGTACACAGAATGATGAAACGTTTCAACAGCAGGCGGAGCATTTCTCCCTGCAGGTTATCCCGCAGGATGTATTCGGTAACCATTCTGTCCACCACCTCGTGCAACAGTTCGGAATCGGCTATCGGGAGCCGCAGATGCACTATACCGGAAGTTCCGTTAAACAGCACTCCGCTGCACGATACTTCTTTCTCGTGCTTGTAAATGCCGTAAAAATTCTCGTTGAAAAGAAGAGCAAGATACCTGCCCGATACATTCTTGAACTCCGTGCGGTGAAGATTACTCACAGAGATGATTTCATCCTGCTCCATCTCTATTTCCACATGGTCTACTATCAATGTCAGTTTGCCTTCCTGGACCCATATAAACTTATACAGACTACCATTGTCACAGATGACCCTGTCTGTGTGAAACGCTTCAGTCAGTATCATCGTTTCCTGCAAAGATGTATCGTATGCGTAATTCATCATGGCTAAACTGTTTTGTGCATTTCTTTCTGTTGGTTTATACAAAGATAGTGATTTTCACTTATATTAAGCCACCCTATTTTTGCATAGTCTAGAAACAATATACACTATTAACCTTCTGATTTACAACACATAGCATATAGCACAATGTAAAGAGAAGGCAAAGTATCAGAAAGAAAAAAGGAATTTTTGCCATCATTTTAGGAAATCTAGCTATGATATAACCCTACAGGGAATTCGTCAACCATTAAAATAAGCGTATCTTTGTGCCAAGAGATTTCCTTCTATAATCTAGACGAAAAAGAACACTTGATTCTTTTAACCTGAACTTTGGACTTTGATTTTCTCCCAATAAGGATTTCTCTCATAATAAATTCAGATTTTATCCCGCCGGGAGGCAAGATAAGGTCATGCAAAAAAATCTCCCAAAAACAAGAAGGAGGTGTCCGCCATTGAAACGGACACCCTCTATTATGTGTATAATCCACATTGCCTGAAACCATTTATTTCCCTGTTTCCCCCATCGTGTTTTCAGGTTTTTCAATACCTTCGCTTGTAGCACGTTCTTCCATACGCTGGATACGTGCGTCAAGATCGGGATGAGTAGAGAACAACTGATTCAGCTTGCTGCTTTTCTTTGCTCCTGCCTCTTCTTGCAATTTTTTCAATTTCTGGAATGACAATGCCATCGCCCAAGGATTCTTACCTGCTTTCTTCAGAAATTCGTAACCGTAATCATCGGCGGCGCGTTCCTGTTTTTGTGAATAAGTAGCATTGACCAATGCCTCTCCCAAATCACCCAACTGGGAATCTGTCAGAGCAGCCGCTTTTCCTCCTTGTGATGAAATACCATCTTTCAATGCCGATGTCAGCAATGCGGTACGGAAGCCGTTCTTTGAGTCCTTGTGTGCCACATGGCCTACCTCATGGCCTATTACCCCCAACAGTTCTTCGTCTGTCATGATATCCATCAATGAAGAGAATACCCGCACACTACCGTCTGCACAGGCGAACGCATTTACATCAATCACATAATATACTTTGAAATTCAGCGGCATCCCTTCCACTTCGGTCAACCCTTCAGTCAGTTTTTTCAACGGACAGTATACGGATCATCGTCTGCACAAACCTGATTATGCTTATCCATCCAGTCAATGTACTCCTTTACATACTCTGTCATCTGTTCATCGGTCAAAGTCACCGCCTTTGCAGCCTTCACGGCTCCCCCCACTGCCTTCTTCAAATTAAACTGGGCCATTGCAGGAGTTACCCCCGCCAAGCATAACAGCATGACGGCCACCTTTAATAATGCTTTTTTCATTTTTGTGTGTTTTAGATTAAACGCTTCATTTTATTTCTTAAGAAACGGTACAAAAGAACACATTTTTTATTCTATCTACCAATCTTTACAAGAATATTTTTGCCACGCCCCGCCTCAAGCACCCGCCGGAAAGTGAAAAGCCATCGCGAATCCACTTCGCGATGGCCCTTACCCATTTTATATACACCTTTAAACAAAATGATACCCACGCCCTAATTCACTAACCCCTTGCGGGCATGAGCTGATCTTTTTCTTATTTATTTGCGCGGCTTCTGCAATGTAGCCTAATGCCTCTTTACATTTTGCAGTTACATACGCCCAGTCTTCTGCGGCTACCTTGTCGCCAGGGAACAATTTAGAACCCATACCCACACAGAACACACCTGCCTTAATCCAAGAAGTCAGATTTTCCTGAGTCGGTTCCACACCACCGGTTACCATCAGTTTAGACCAAGGCATCGGAGCCAGCAGACCTTTAACCAATTTTGCTCCCAAGTACATCACCCGGGAATATTTTGCAAAGATCGCAACCTACTTCCTGAGCGAAACCCACCTCGGACACGCTTCCGCATCCCGGAGTATAAGCCACCAAACGACGGTTGCACACTTTAGCGATTTCAGGATTGAACAACGGACCTACCACAAAGCAAGCACCCAATTGCAAGTAAAGAGCGGCAGTAGCAGGATCAACGATAGAACCTACTCCCATAGCCATTTCAGGACACTCCTTTGCCGCGTATTTCACAACTTCCGCAAATACTTCATGAGCAAAGTCACCACGGTTTGTAAATTCGAATGCACGAACTCCGCCGTCATAACAAGCTTTCACCACTTTCTTTGCCACTTCTGCATCTTTATGGTAGAACACAGGAACCATGCCGGTTGAACCAATCTTGTCCAACACTGCTATTTTATCAAAACGAGCCATAATGTTATATTTAGTTTAAATGAAAGATAGAAACACAAATGATACAAATAAAAACATGTATCAAAAATTTGCGTTATTTGCGTCATTCGTGTTCCTATAAAAAAACAAATTTAGCGTTGTACACGTCCGCTGGCATCGCCACCGGCCAATGCTTCCACTTCGTCTACAGATACCAAATTGAAGTCACCGTTGATAGTATGCTTCAAAGCAGAAGCGGCAACAGCAAATTCAAGGGCGGCACCCTGATTCGGTTTGGTCAGCAGACCGTGAATGATACCTCCGGAGAATGAGTCGCCACCACCTACCCGGTCAATAATCGGGTTGATGTCATAGCGTTTTGATTCATAAAATTCTTCTCCGTTATAAATCATAGCCTTCCAGCCGTTGTGAGTAGCCGAGAATGATTCGCGCAAGGTAGAAACCACATATTTAAAGCCGAATTCTTTTGCCATAGCCTTGAAGATTCCTTTGTAACCTTCTGCATTGGTTTCACCGGCTTCCACATTCGCTTCCGGTTTGAAGCCCAGACAAAGTTCGGCATCTTCTTCGTTGCCTATACATACATCTACATACTGCATCAACGGTTTCATGATAGACTGTGCTTTTCTTTTGTCCACAGTTTCTTGCGGAAATTCAAGTCTACAGATACCGTAACGCCATGACGTTTTGCAGCTTCACAAGCCAGTTTGGTCAGTTCGGCAGCCTTGTCAGAAATAGCCGGAGTGATACCCGACCAGTGGAACCAGTCCGCACCTTCCATGATAGCGTCAAAGTCGAAATCGCAAGGATCGGCTTCGGCGATAGCCGAGTGGGCACGGTCATAAATTACTTTGCTAGGACGCATGGAAGCTCCTGTTTCCAGATAATAGATACCTACGCGGTCGCCCACCACGACAGATGAAATCGGTCTTCACACCATATTTACGCAATGCATTCACAGCAGACTGTCCAATTTCGTGTTTCGGCAATTTAGTTACGAAATAAGCTTCGTGACCGTAGTTCGCGCAACTCACCGCTACGTTCGCTTCACCACCGCCATAAACAACATCAAATGAATCCGACTGTACAAAACGTGTGTTTCCCGGAGTTGACAATCTCAACATAATTTCACCTAAGGTTACTACTTTTCCCATAATTTCGTGATTTTAAATTGTTATATATTTATTCGTTTAACTTTCAACCCAATTAAAATACTGGTTTACATATCCATAGACGAATCACATCGTAACCTTGTACTCAACAGACCACTCAAATAATTCATCCGTGTGCGTGCACAAAGGTACTATTTTATTTTTTTAAAACCAAAAATTGTTATATATTTGTATCGAAAAAAAATAAATTATCAGTGTGCACGAGCACAATATATATAATTAAGGTATGAATAAACTGCCCGAAAGAATCAGAATCAAGGATATCGCGCGCCTGGCAGATGTGTCAGTCGGCACAGTAGACCGTGTATTGCATGGCCGCACAGGGGTATCAGAAGCCAGCCGGAAACGGGTGGAAGAAATATTGAAGCAACTGGATTACCAGCCCAATATGTATGCCAGCGCATTGGCATCCAACAAAAAAGTATCTGTTTGTCTGCCTGCTGCCACAGCACAAGGAAGGCGATTACTGGACCGATGTGGAACTGGGGATGAAAAGAGCCGTAGAAACCTTTTCGGATTTCCACATCACCCTGTCCGTGATGTACTATGACCAATATGAATATTCCTCCTTCATCAATGCCGGTGAGGAAATACTGAAACAAGAGCCGGACGGCGTATTGCTCGCCCCCACTATTCCTGAGATGACGGCCAGATTCACCGACAAGTTACAAGAACGGGAAATACCTTATATATTTATAGACTCCAACGTGGCCAGTCTGAACCCGCTGGCATTCTTCGGGCAGAAATCCGACCAAAGCGGATACTTTGCCGCCCGCATGGCCATGATGTTGGGAGAATGTCCCAAAGAAATCGTTATCTTCAGACAAATCAACGAAGGCCGCCTGGGATCAAACCAGCAGGAAAACCGTGAAAAAGGATTCAGAAAATATATGCAGGAGCATTTTCCCGACTGCAAGATAGTGGAACTGAACCTCTACGCCAAGCGTCCGGACGAGGACGAGGCGCTGATGAACCGCTTTTTCCAAGAGAACCCACAGGTTACGTGCGGCATCACTTTCAACTCGAAAGTGTACATTATAGGAGAATATCTCATCGGACACAATATGAAAAATTTCAAACTGATTGGGTACGATTTATTACACCGGAACGTCTCTTGTCTGAAAGAGGGCGCAGTGGATTTCCTGATTGCTCAGCAACCTACCGCACAAGGATACAGCGGCGTAGAGAGCCTGTGCAATCACCTGATCTTCAAGAAAGAGGTGAAGCAATGCAATTACATGCCCATCACCTTGCTTGCGGTGGAGAACGTGGATTTCTATCTGGACGCGCATAAAAAAGTAAATCTGATAACTAAAAATAGAAATGGAAACAAAGTATTTGAAAATCAATCCGGCTGATAACGTAGTGGTGGCTATCTCGGATTAAAAGCAGGCGAGGCCATCACGGTAGACGGTCATGCCATCACGTTGAAGGAAGACGTGCCTGCCGGCCATAAGGTGACACTGAAAGATTTCGCCCAAGGCGAGAATATCATCAAGTATGGTTACCCCATCGGCCATGCCGTGACTGCCGTGGAACAAGGACGCTGGATCAATGAAACCCAGATAAAGACAAACCTTGCCGGACTGTTGGATTACACCTACAATCCGGTCAGCGTAGACCTCAATATCCCGAAGAAAGACCTGACGTTCAAAGGATACCGCCGCAAAAACGGTGATGTAGGTATCCGTAACGAGGTATGGATTATCCCCACCGTGGGTTGTGTAAACGGTATCATCGGACACTGGCCGAAGCGTTACGCCGCGAAACCAACTGCGAAGGTGTGGACGCTATCGTGGCATTCCCTCACAACTATGGCTGTTCACAGCTGGGCGATGACCACGAGAATACCAAGAAAATTCTCCGCGACATGATTCTGCATCCTAATGCAGGAGCCGTACTGATTGTCAGTCTGGGCTGCGAGAACAACCAGCCGGATGTTTTCCGCGAGTTTCTGGGCGATTACGACACAGACCGCGTAAAGTTCATGGTAACCCAGAAAGTGGGGGATGAATTTGAAGAGGGTATGAAGATTCTGCGTGAACTGTACACCAAAGCCAAGACCGATGTACGCGAGGATGTTCCTTTGTCCGAGCTGCGTGTAGGCTTGAAATGCGGCGGTTCGGATGGCTTCTCAGGTATCACCGCCAATCCGTTGCTGGGTATGTTCTCCGACTTCCTGATTGCACAGGGCGGTACTTCCGTACTGACGGAGGTTCCCGAAATGTTCGGTGCGGAAACCATCCTGATGAACCGTTGCCGCACCAAGGAACTGTTCGAGCAGACCGTACACCTGATTAATGACTTTAAGGAATACTTCCTGTCACACGGCGAACCAGTGGGCGAAAATCCGTCACCGGGCAACAAGGCAGGTGGTATCTCCACCCTGGAAGACAAAGCGTTGGGATGTACCCAAAAATGCGGCAAAGCATACGTTGACGGAGTTATGGGCTATGGCGACCGCCTGAAAGTGAAAGGTTTGAACTTGCTTTCCGCACCGGGCAACGATTTGGTAGCTGCCACCGCCCTCGCCTCCTGCGGCTGTCACATGGTGCTCTTCACTACCGGCCGCGGTACTCCGTTCGGTACGTTTGTTCCTACCATGAAGATTTCCACCAACTCCACTCTGGCTAAAAACAAACCGGGATGGATTGACTTCAATGCCGGAGTCATCGTAGAAAACGAACCGATGGAAAAGACCTGCGAACGCTTTATAGACTATATCATCCGTGTTGCCAGCGGAGAACCGGTAAACAATGAAAAGAAGAATTATCGTGAAATCGCCATCTTCAAGACAGGCGTGACACTATAATCCAATCTTATACTCAACTTTCCCAATACCCTTACAGCCCTGCCTTTCTTATTACGAAGGTGGGGCTGTGACCTTTTCCCCCATATATTGTTATACAGCAAGTCTTTTTGTAACTTTGCACCTCATTTTATAAAATACAAATTCATGAACGGTGAAAAATTAACTCCAATAACCAATAAGCCCAGTCTATGGGCACTCAGTCCACTGCTGGTATTTCTATGCCTGTATCTGGTGACTTCCATCATTGTAAAACGACTTCTATAAAGTCCCCATCACGATTGCTTTCATGGTATCCTCGGTCTATGCGGTATGCATCACCAAAGGCCTGAGCCTGAATGAGCGAATGCTGCAATATTCCATCGGCGCAGCAACAAGAACATCATGCTGATGATCTGGATTTTCATCCTGGCAGGCGCATTCGCCCAAAGTGCCAAAGATATCGGGGCCATTGACGCGACCGTCAACCTTACGCTTCTTCTGCTGCCGGACAATCTGCTGCTGGCAGGCATCTTCCTGGCTGCCTGTTTCATCTCACTCTCCATCGGAACCTCGGTAGGAACCATCGTGGCACTAGTCCCCGTGGCAGCAGGCATCGCAGAGAAAACCGACATGAACCTGGCCTTCATGACAGGTATCGTGGTGGGAGGAGCCTTCTTCGGCGACAACCTTTCATTCATCTCGGATACCACCATCGCCGCCACCCGTACCCAGGGATGCGCCATGCGTGACAAGTTCCGGGTAAACTTCATGATAGCCCTTCCGGCCGCTCTGATGGTTTTCGGCTACTATATTTTCAGAGGGATGGACGTGATGACGACCCACGACATCCAGTCGGTGGAATGGATCAAAATCCTCCCCTACCTGGTTGTGTTGGGAACCGCCATAGCAGGTATGAATGTGGCACTCGTACTGATACTGGGCATCGCCACAACGGGAGTGATCGGCCTGTTCACGGGGAGCATCGGCCTGTTCGACTGGCTCGGCTCCATGGGCACAGGGATCACCGGGATGGGTGAGCTCATCATCATCACCTTGATGGCAGGCGGTATGCTGGAACTGATCCGTTTTAATGGCGGAGTGGACTATATCATCCAAAAACTGACCAAACACGTCAACAGCAAACGCGGAGCCGAACTTTGCATCGCGGCTTTGGTGAGCATCGCCAATTTCTGCACAGCCAACAATACGATAGCCATCATCACAGTGGGACCGCTTGCCAACGATATCGCTACCCGCTACAGGGTGGACAAACGCAAGAGTGCAAGTATTCTGGATACTTTCTCGTGTGTCATCCAGGGAATCATCCCTTACGGAGCACAAATGCTGATTGCTGCCAAACTGGCTTCCCTGTCTCCTTTGAGCATTATCGAATACTTGTACTATCCGGTAGCCATCGGGATATTTGCCCTGCTGAGCATCTTCTTGAGATACCCCAGACGGTATTCGTGAAAACAAGCGGCAGACGGTTATATTCCACCACGCACAGACCGGCTGAACTCTTTCGCAATGTCCAGACGATGAAGGTGAAAGATTTATAATCTTACAGCTGTAAGATATAGCATCTTACACGTGAAAGATCCATATCTTCCGTGATTAACGGCGCGTACCTGGGGAGGCAAATAGCATTCAACAAAGATACGATATGCATTTATCCATGGGCGGTCCAACTCCTCTTTCTTCCAAATCCGGAATCGTGCGTGGTGTATCCACCCGAACCCGGATAGGGAAAATCTCATTGATATAGCGTTTCTGTCGAGGTGCAAATCCTATGTTTTTGAAGAGTTCAACAACAGCAACAACAGTTATTTCTTTTTCTTTGTTACTGTTGTTTTTCTTCTCTTCTCTATTCTTTTCTTCTCTTATAAAGTTTTGCTTAAAGCTTGCTTGCAAACTCCTATTAACACATTCATTATCAATACATTGCAGTGTATTTTCGGTTACATTTTCATCATCACTTTTTTCAATCGTGTTTTTCATGCATTTTACACTGTTTTCCGCATTGTTTTCCGTGTTGTTTTCCTTATTGTCTGCATCGTCATTCGCTTCTTTATCCGCTGCCGTGAGGACAGTAGAAGTGATTACTTTTTCAGCTGTCTGCACAGTCTTTTTCTTGCTGCTTCTTCCTCCTTTGCTACCGGCGGCGGCACGTTGCTCCGAAAGCTTATTCTGATAACCCATCACCTCATCCAGATACAGGCATCGGAAATATCCGTCCTCCGTTATGACAAACAAGTTAAAGTCTTTAATGAGATGCTGCAGATCTTCCACTGTAGCCCCCCATTGTTCAGCCAACAAATCCAGTTCGTTAAAATCGTGTTTGTATTCCTGTTGCCTTCGCAGGAACAATATCATTTGAATATATAATCCTATTCCCATGCATTTCATTTCGGCATTCAGCTTCATCATTTTGTAATCCGACATCAAGCTGCAATTCAGCCGGATAAACTGTTCGGTGTAATCCATTCCTTTGGTGTGTTAGTATATAAATAGATTACAAAGAAACAAAAAATATCAATAGGGTGTATAGATAATTGCCACCAATTATGACATTATCTTCATTTTTATCTCAAACAAATATAAACAACTAGTACAAAAGCACTTAAACAGCATATTCAATTCAAGAAAAAAGTATAATTCTCCAGAAAAGATAAAGTTCTTATCCCCTGCAATTAATGAATATTTTTTATCGCCAGAATTCGGAGATAAATTCCCAATAAATGATCCTATGTTAAAACACACGCTATATCCGTCCAAAGGTAACAGAAGAAGATTTATGAATATTTATTTTGAAAATATACATAAAAGGATTATCTTTGCACCGCAAATGAATCAATGATATGAACCAATTACAGACTACATACAGCATACATCACCTTACATCGGGAAATACCCCCCTGTGTAATCACTTCATTGTGCATGTACATTGGTTCAGCGGATTTGTTTAGATTTCCACTCACACGTAATTTATTACCCAACTTTCATCCTACCCACACACGTGCCCGATGAAAGATATATTGCATGATGGTTCTCATTCGGTGAAACCGTCGGGTTGTATATGTTTACTAAAAAATTGATTGCTATGTTTACTATTATATCTATATGTTTGTTTGGTATCGGTATAGGGATATGTATTGCGCAACTTACAGTTTTTACAAAAAGATAGAAAAGAGTACCTCACTCACTATCTTCCTGCTGCTGTTTGTTTTGGGAATTGCTCTATCGGTTCCAATCAGCTTAATCATTAACAATTTAGGTAGATTCGGATGGCAGGCGGCTATATTGGCTACATTAAGCATTTTGGGCAGTATGCTAGCTTCCTTCCTGGTATTTCATCTGTTTTTTAAGAAAGGAGGCAAACAATGAAAGGCAGTTTGGTTGTTGTCGCATTTTTTTGTGCAGGATGTATGATTGGAGCTGTCAATAATTTCCAGTATGACATGCACTCTGTTTCCATGTATGTGCTTTATGCACTGATGCTCCAAGTAGGAATCAGCATAGCCAGCAATAAGAAATTGAAAGAACTGATTAAAAGCTTACGGCTGAAAATGCTCCTGGTACCGATGGCTACCATTGCGGGAACCTTGCTTTCTCGGCACTGGCCAGCCTGCTATTAAGCCAATGGAGTGTATTCGACTGTATGGCGGTGGGCAGCGGCTTTGCCTATTATTCACTATCCTCCATTCTGATCACACAGTTCAAAGAACCGTCTATCGGATTACAACTGGCCACCGAATTGGGAACCATTGCGTTACTGGCCAATATTTTCCGGGAGATGATGGCATTGCTCGGTGCTCCGCTCATACGGAAATATTTCGGACAGCTGGCTCCCATCTCGGCTGCCGGAGTGAACTCG
>OKWD01000194.1_pt1 | contig 11601 bp, 17 predicted proteins | sample 1607011 | NCBI WGS metagenome assembly OKWD01 (sample SAMN04414077, study PRJEB24778) | human gut metagenome | material: faecal | host: Homo sapiens | reverse complement strand
CCACAGGCGGGTAAAGGGCTTTTACACCCAGCCTGTTCGTAAACCAGCCGGAAAATCAGTTCGCCTTCACGCCCTGCGTCTGTAGGATAGTTCTCGGAGGTGACTTTTCTGACTTTGTTACTCGATGGCATCCAATGGGCCGATAAAGCGGTAGAAAATCTGGATTTTCTGGACGTATTCGCCATCGACCTTTTCCGCTTTGGATACCAGAATCTTGTCAATCAGCTGATGCAGAATCTTATAGTTCAGTTCGGTGATACCAGCGTACTTGCTGACTTCATCAATAAAATCCTGAATCTTGTCCAGCTGATCGTGTTCAGCACGGCCTTCCCGCTCGTACTGCTCAATCTTCTCGGTCAGTTCAGCCTGTTCTTTGTCGTAGCGATCTGCAAGCATTTGAAAACGTTTCTCCGGGAGAAGTCCCTTTGATACGTCCTCATAAAGTTTTGCATACAGGTCTTCGATTTCTGCGATTCGTGCTTTACACTGCTTCAAATCCCGTTTGTGCTGCGCCCGGTCAGAGGACACCCGGAGGTGCATCTGATTTGCAATCTTCTTCACAAGGGTTTCCCGATTGCTCACAGCGGCCTTTGCGTGTGCCTGAATGTCCGCAAAGACAGCTTCATGCAGAACACGGGCTTCCAAATTATGCGAGTCACAGGCTTTCGCACCATATTTCCGATAAGTGCTGCAACAATAAAAGGTCTGATCCAGAACACTGTTACGTTTGCGCCTGTGCTCGACCTTGACTAACATCGTTCTGCCGCAGTCTGCACAGCGGACGATGCCTTTGAAGATATTGTCGTAGTCGGTCTTATCGCACATAAAACTACTGGAACGGCTGTAAAGGATTCGCTGCACGTTCTCCCAACGGTCTTGTGGGATGATTGCTTCATGTGTATTCGGAACGATAGCACGTTCTTCAAAAGGAATATAACGCCGCTTTTTGGATTTCATGGACACGGTGGGCTTGGCTTCGTAGATGATGTGTCCGGCGTAGACCGGGCTGTGCAGAACCTGACTGATATAGGCACTGTCCCAATCATACATCTTTTCATCATCAATAAAGCGGCCAAACATCTCTTTCTTGTAGTAACACGGCTTCAAGACTTTTTCATCGTGGAGCCGCTTGGCGATGCGGTGAAGCCCCAGCTTCCTCTGCCATTGAATAGATATACTCAACAACGGGGGCGGTGTTCGGGTCGATCACAAGGTGATTGTGGTCGGCAGGGTCTTTCCCTCAAATGCCGAGCGGTCAGCACGATAAACAACCAACTGCAAAGAGCTTTTGAGATTTTGAACGTAAGGAACGGCAGAGAACTGGCAACCATGCTATATGAGAGAATAGCTGGTATGAAGTTCACGATGGACTTTTCACCTACTATTAGGTCGGCTGTTGCTTTCTGCCTGTTGTGCATCTTTTCTTTTTCGCTCTATCACGAACAGGGCGATATGAGAAGGGGACGAAGAACGAGAGTTGAACGAATTGAAAGAACTGGACGGTATGGAGGTAAGACTTGAATTATTTGAATTTAAAAATATCTGCATGGACATGGCGGAGCTTGGTGCAGCTGCCAGTGAGAAGAAACGGTCTCCTGTATCTGATGAAATCAAGCAAAGAGAAGCGTTCAGATGGTTAAAGACACTTGGGTATGAACCTAACTTTTTGGAAAAGTTAGAGAAAGAAGGATTGGTGCATAAGAAAAGAAAAGGCTCATCCAGAAATTCTCCTATCATATATTCCAAGTTCGAGATACAATCCGCTATTAATGCTTTTAAAATGAGTAAATATCTGAACAAATAACCCTATAAAATTTACGATTATGTCACTGATTAAGAAAAGTAATGAATTAGTTATCCCGACCACCGTGAAGATGATGATTTACGGTCAAGCCGGAATGGGAAAGAGTACGGTAGCATTGAGCGCACCGAAACCGCTGCTGTTGGACTTCGATAACGGCGTGAAGCGCATGAACATGGCGCACTTGGAGAATATAGACACGGTACAGGTCACTTCATGGAGCGATGTTCAGCAAGTTCTTCAAGAGGACTTGTCCGCTTATCAGACCATTGTAGTAGATACCATCGGCAAGATGATGGACTTCATCATTACTCACAAGTGTGGAACCCGCCAGCCGTCCATCCGTGATTGGAGCGGTATCAATGCAGAGTTTTCATGGATGACACGAACACTTTCGGGGCTTAACAAGCACATCATTTTCGTTGCCCATCGCGACACAAGAAAAGAAGGTGATGATACGGTGTTTATCCCTGCCTTGCGTGAAAAATCCTACAACTCTATCGTTACTGAACTGGATTTGCTCGGTTATCTTGAAATGAAAAGCGAAAGAGGCGTCCAAAGACGTACTATCACTTTTGACCCAACTTCAAGAAATGACGGTAAGAATACTTGCAATCTTCCTTCAGTGATGGAAGTTCCTACCATCCTTGACAAGAATGGTAATCCAACCGCAAAGAACGACTTTATCACCGCCAAGATAATCAATTCGTATTTGGGTATGCTTGCTGCCAAGAAAGAGGCACAGGAAAAGTATGATAAAGTTATTGAAGAGATAAAAGAACAGATCGAACTTATTACGGATGCGGAATCTGCCAATAATTTTATCGCGCAAATAGATAACTTTGAGCACGTTGGTTCTTCAAAGCAAATGGCGGCAAAGTTGGTAGCTAACAAAGCGAAGTCTTTGAATCTGAAACTTAATTCAGAAAAGAAATATGAACCAGCAGCCTAAATATCGTATTTACGCAACGCTTCTTGATGCCTTTGGGGCATATCTGAATAGTGATGTGATTTGGGATAAGTACTGGGGGTGGTCAGAAAATCCACCCCATACTCCTGAAGAATTTCACGAACAACAGTTTCAAGAACTGATAGACCGGATTAACCGCAAGCCATTCGATAGCGAAGCGGCAGACCGTGGTACGGCTTTCAATGAAATCATTGATTGTATGATTGAGAACCGTAAATCTTCTATAATGGAAATTAGCAAGGCATATCACGATGACGGAAAACTTTACGGGATAAAAGCTGTTTACAACAATCGCACTTTCACTTTTCACATTGACCTTTGCCGCGAGTTTGCCAACTACTACAAAGGAGCATTAACCCAACAAAGAGTAGAAGCCATCTTGCCTACTGCATACGGTAGTGTATTGGTTTATGGTCTGATTGACGAACTGATGCCTACCAGTGTTCACGACATCAAAACAACCGGTAGTTATACCGTGGGAAAGTTCAAAGATCACCACCAGCATTTAGTATATCCATACGCTTTAATGAAGAACGGTTCTGATGTACGGACATTTGAGTATAACATTGTGGAGTTCAACAAAGGCGGTTATGTGGTAGATACCTATACAGAAACATACGTTTTCAATCCTGAACGTGATATTCCTATTCTTACTAATCATTGTGAGGAATTTATCCGGTTTTGGAAGAAAACAGAGAACTTATAACCGATAAAAAGATTTTTGGAGGAGAAAATTAATGGCAAACCAAATAACCGGACGGATAATCGAAATTGGACAAACCGTTCAAATACCATCCAAAAACGGTGGTTCCTCATTTACAAAACGGGAGTTTATTTTAGATGCTACTACTTACGACCCTTATACGGGAGAGCGTAGCGAGTATGAGAATGTTATTCCCTTAGAGTTTTCAGGCGATAAGTGTGCAGAACTTGACCGCTTTAATCAGGGTGATGTTGTTACTGTATCGTTTGTCTTACAAGGGCGTTCTTGGACGAATCAAGACGGAGAACTCAAACGTATGGCATCTATTCGGTGCTACAAAATAGATGCGCGTGGCGGTGTATCTCAATCCCAACAAACAACATCGGTACAACAGCCAGCGCCACAACCGACCTATCAGCAACAGCCGCAGAACTTTCCGCCTCCGGTTGATGCTAATGGCAATGTAAAGGACGATTTACCTTTTTAGCGTATGCTGTTCGACTTGAAGAATGATATGGAAGAGATTTGGAAAACAGTAAAAGGGTATAATGGATATTATCAAGTTTCTAATACAGGTAAAGTTCGGAATCCTAATAAGGTGCTTACTCCAAATGTTGGAGTAAAGAACGGATATGTTTATGTTACTTTGAGAAAAGATAAAAGACTGTTACATCGAATTGTTGCAGAAACTTTTATCCCCAATCCATTTAATAAACCAGAGGTAGACCACATTAATGGAATTAGAACGGATAATAATGTTTGTAATTTAAGGTGGGTAACTCGCACGGAAACAATAATAATCCTATTACTAAAAGCCGTTTTAGTAAATCTGCTAAAGGTAAAAGTTATCAATGCAGAAACTAAAAAACGAATGTCAATGAGCCGAAAAGGGGAAAAACATCCAATGTATAATAAAAAGCATTCAAGTTTTTCTAAAAGAAAGATGTCTATAACTCATTCAATTCCAGTTGTGCAATTTGGATTACAAATGAATTATATAGCTGAATTTGAAAGTGCAAAAGTGGCTTCTCTTGAAACACAAGTTGCTGCATCAAGTATCAATGCTTGTACGCTCGGCAAAAGGAAAACGGCTGGTGGCTATATTTGGAAAAAGAAAAATGATATTTAATTTATCAAATCATTATGAAATACCCAAGTTCAAGGAGTATGTAAACAAGCTGTTTAGTGAACGTGCGGTGGTGGAAGTGAAAAAGAAACTACCTAACCGCACGCTTGCCCAAAACAGCTACTTGCATCTTCTTTTAGGGTATTTCGGTAGTGAGTACGGTTGCAGTCTCGACGAAGCAAAAATTGATTTTTATAAGAGGACTTGCAACCGTGATTTGTTTGAGAGAAAGACGGTCAACAAGAAAGGTAAGGAAGTAACTTACTTAAGAAGTTCTGCCGAGCTGACAACAGGTGAAATGACCTTGAGTATTGACCGTTTCCGAAACTGGAGCGCATCTGTGGCAGGTATCTATTTGCCTGCCGCTAACGAACAACAGATGCTTATCTACGCACAACAAGAAATTGAACGTAATAATGAAATTTATTTAAAAATTGAGATTATGAAGAAAAGAAAATTTCCCCAAGATGTAGCAAGATTCTTTCATCCTGAAAAATCAATCAACCCTAAATCCAGCGGTATTCACCAAATAGAGAAAGCCTCTCAAAGAAGCTATATTCCAGTTTATAATACTATGGGTACTGCAAGAAAGGTTTACAATGAGTTTGGCAAAATAAGTTATAGATAATATGGACAAATTTTTAGGACAAGACATTCCTGAACAGGAACGATGGCAGTTTCTTCAGGACAATGCCGATGCAGTGGAGAAAATCGGTTATACTCACCGATTCACACCCGAAGAATTGGCGCAAAAGAAAGAAACATTAGCTGAAGTATCAATCACCATCAATGATATTGAGATAGAAAAGAAAGAGGCTATGGACGAGTTCAAAGAACGTCTGAAACCTTTGAACGAAGAAAAGCAGGAACTTTTGGACCACATTAAGAGAGGTTCTGAGTTTGTAGAAAATGAAGAATGTGCCAAAATCCTCTATCACGAGGAAAAGATGGCAGGATTCTACAACAAGCTGGGCGAACTGGTTTATAGCCGTCCCATTATGCCACAGGAGATGCAAAAGACAGTATTCAGTATTAACCGTAAAACAGGAACAGAATCATGAGTGAAAACAAAATCAACTTGGTTGTGCCTAAAGATTACAACGGCAAACCTATTGAAGTAGTATTAAGAGAAGGCGAAGCACCGGTAGCACTTGACCCGAAAGAACCGGAGCTAGTAGTTATCAGTGGAACGATAGATGCACCTCTCAGATGGTTGGAAAAGCGTGTCGAACTGATTAATCAGAAATCGACCAATATCATCGTAAACCGTGATAAGATGGGGTTGGCATTAACTATTGATGAAACCAACTACTATCAGACTGGAATCAGTGGTATTTTACAGGCTTCAAAAGAAATGCAGGAATTTGGCATTAACACGGATAAGAAATGGGAACCTGTCAAGCTATCCCAGTTCTTCAAGATGCACCGTGCTTTCTTCAAGGATAAATCAGAAAACATGATGCTGGTTTCCACTTTGAAGAATTTCAAAGCAAAGGTTAACCAAGACATCGAGCGCAGCAAAGAGGAAAACGGCAGCAAGACGGATAATTATTCTCAGGTGGTTGATTCTAATCTTCCGAAATCCTTCAAACTGAATATTCCTCTTTTCAAAGGCTTTGCTTGTGAGGAAATCGAAGTTGAAATTTATGCTGATGTAGATGGTCGTGATGTTTCACTTTCTTTGGTTTCTGCTGGTGCGAATGAAACCATTGAGGAATACAAAAACAAGGTGATTGACGAACAGATTGAAGCAATCAAAGGTGTTGCACCTGACATCGTAATCATCGAAGTATAATTGACAGCCCGGAAAGACGGGCATCTGGTATCGTGGCGGAATTGGTAGACGCACGACGAGTACTGGAGCTTTACCCAGCCGGAAGGGTTACTCAAAGCAGAAAGCTCATGCAGGTTCGAATCCTGCCGATACCACCACATAACAAGAGGATGCTTAATGATAAAAACATCCTCTTATTTACTAATAGTTACTTTTCATATTTCTATGACACCAACAACTTCATAATTCCCATTTAATCCATGATTTGTCATATAAGTTCTGATTTCAGTTCTATATGCTACTTCAAAATTATACTGTGATAAATTGGCACTTATCGCCTTTGTAAAGGAATACTCATTACCATGATGAGTGAAAATAATACGATAGTTCTTCATATAAATATGATTTTAGAGTGAATACAAATATTACACCCGCAAATATATAAAATAATGCCATACTACATAAAACGAAAACCAAAGAAGAAAGAAAAACCTATGCCTTTATTTGATAAAGCAGGGATAACAGTAAAGAAGAAGCCGGATTTGAAAGCTAAGCTCGACAAGGAGTTTTCCCTTTTTATCCGGCTTCGTGATTGTATGCCAAACGGATTCTTCCGATGTATATCATGTGGACAGATAAAACCATTCGTGCAAGCCGACTGCGGGCACTATTTCAGTCGTACACATTTGGCAACACGGTTTGATGAGAATAATTGCCATGCCGAATGCCGGCACTGCAACAGGTTCAAAGCCGATCATTTGGAAGACTATCGGGTGAATCTGATAGCCAAAATCGGGCAACAGAAATTTGACTTGCTGAAAGTGAAAGCTGATGGTACTTCCAAAATGACTGATTTTGAGTACGAACAGCTAATCAAGTATTACAAAGCACTTAATAAGAAGTTACGAAAGGAGAAAGGGTTATGAGTTATAAAAAATCATGTAATAAGATGCCTGATTTGTCAGGACATAAGTTCGGTAGATGGCTTGTATTGCATAAGGATTTGGATAGATTAGACCATAAAGGAATTAAATCTTATTATATCTGTCAATGTGATTGTGGTTCTATTCATTCTGTTAGTGCTTATGGATTACGAAATGGAACATCAAAAAGTTGTGGGTGTAAAACAAAAGATAGAATCACTAAGTATAATTATAGGCACGGTTTGTCAAGAACTGATATTTATAGGATTTTTAGATGTATGAAAGAACGATGCTATTCACCTAAACATTCAAGCTATAAAAATTATGGAGGCAGGGGAATAGGTATCTGTGAAGAATGGAAAAATAATCCTGAGTCGTTTGTTAATTGGGCTTTGAATAGTGGTTATCAAAAAGGGCTTACTATTGATAGAAAAGATGTAAACGGAAATTATTCTCCTGAAAACTGTAAATGGGCTACCAGAAAAGAGCAGGTTAGAAACCGAACTAATACTGTATATATACATATTGATGGCAATCGGTATTCTCTTTCTGAATTTTGCGAAAAGCATAATCTTAGTTATGGAGCCGCATGGCAGAACTTTAGGAGAAATAATAGAAATGAAGAATTATTAATCAAATACTTATTGAGAAAATGCAATTCCGTTTGAGAGATTACCAACAGAAAGCCTCTGATGCTGCCGTTTCTTTCTTCAATAACAAGGCGAAGAAAACAAATGCTATTATGGTGTTACCTACGGGCAGCGGAAAGTCGCTTATCATAGCGGATATAGCTGCAAGGCTTGACGGTCATACCTTGGTGTTCCAGCCCTCGAAGGAAATACTCGAACAGAATTTCAAGAAACTCTGTTCATACGGTATTCTTGATTGCAGTATCTATTCAGCATCCTTTAACTCAAAGGAGATAAGCCGGATAACATTTGCCACCATCGGCAGTGTGAAGAATCATCCCGAACTGTTTACCCACTTCAAGAACATCATTGTGGATGAATGTCATCTTGTAAACCCCAAAGAGGGAATGTACAAGGATTTTTTTGATGCAGTGAAGTGTAAGGTTCTTGGGCTGACAGCAACGCCATACCGTTTAAGCTCCAGTCGTGATTCGGTTCCATGCTGAAATTTATCACTCGGACAAAACCTCATGTCTTTTCAGAGGTCATTTATCATGTACAGGTATCAACCCTATTAGATATGGGCTACTTGGCGAAGTTGGATTACTATTCAATGAATCCTTCAGGGTGGAATGAACTTAACTTAAAAGTAAATACCACTGGCGCTGATTACACAGACAAGTCAGTCCAAAGAGAATATGAGCGGATAGACTTTTACAGTTATCTCGTTCATATCGTCCAAAGACTGATGAATCCCAAAGCCGGGAAGAACGGAAGGGTATTTTGGTCTTTACCCGTTTTTTGAAAGAAGCGGAACGGTTAACGATGTCAATACCCGGTTGCGCTATCGTTTCAGGTGATACTCCTAAGAAAGAACGTGAACATATTCTTGAGGCGTTCAAAGCTGGTGAAATTCCAGTAGTAGCTAATGTGGGTGTACTTACGCTGGCTTTGACTATCCGGAACTTGATTACGGTCGTTATGGCGACGCCTACAATGTCAACTTGCCATGTGGTATCAGATAGTCGGTCGTGCCATCCGCCCGCATCCTTCTAAAGAATGTGGATGGATTGTGGATTTATGCGGTAACATCAAACGTTTCGGAGAGGTGTCGGATTTACGATTGTTTGATAGCGGTAATGGTAAGTGGGCTGTATTTTCTAACGGAAGGCAATTAACTAACGTGAGATTCTAAGACTATGGACGAAGGATTTTTGAGGCTAAGCCGCAGGTTTTTCTCGAATGAAATGTGGAATGAAGCCCGTACTTTTAGCAGTTGCGAAGCGTGGTTAGACTTAATTCAGTCTGCACGATTTGAGGCAACGCCCCGAAAGGAGAGTATCGGAGGTCGAGAAATCTCTTATTCAAGAGGTCAATATCCTGCATCCATAAGATTTCTGTCACAGCGTTGGAAATGGTCTGAAAAGAAGGTGCGTTCCTTTCTTGTGCATCTTAGAAAGAAAGGTATGATAACTGTTGAGTGCAATCAAGGAATGAACCTTATAACCTTATGTAAATATGAAGAATATAATCCAATGGGCACAGGTAAGGGCACAGGTATTGAAAAGGAAATCAAATGAATTAAGACACGAATGGGCACAACTAAGGGCACAACTTGGGGCACAGCCCATGAACAGCAATCTACCGCAATCCGAACTTTTACAAAAATCAGGGCACACAGAGGGCACAAATACAAAGAAAGAAGAAAGAGAGTATATAGATATATCTCTACATCAAAAGAAAGAAAATACTCCTGACGGAGTATCAAAGAAAGCCAAGCTTTCTTCGCCCTCCCCCTCTGAAAAGATTGATTACAGCGGATTGATGGAATACTATAATACCACATTCAAAGACAGACTCCAGCAGATAAGATCAATGACTGATGTGAGAAAAAAGGCTGTAAAAGCCCGGATAGCCCAATATGGGAAAGAGTCAGTGAGGAGTGTTTTCAATCTCATTCTTCAATCCCCGTTCTTACTTGGAGCTAATGACCGCAATTGGAAATGCGACTTTGATTGGATTTTCAAACAAGCAAACTTTACTAAAATATTGGAAGGAAACTATAATGGGACAAGACTTAGTAAAATCAACAGGATAGCGAGCAGCGAAAAACGTGATTCAGTTCTTGCAGTCGCTACAACCGTTAGAGAAGCTGCCGCAAAAAGAGAAAGGAACTTGAAGCAGAGGGCGTTATTGAATAAATATCCCGATCCTGCACAATTCATTCTTGATTACAACCCTGATTTGCAGTTCAAACTTGTCAGATGTAATGCAACCCATTCAGAACTGGCGTTGAATGACAGCATTCCGAGTTTAGGGCTATTGTCTTCTACTTATGGGGGATGAAACACCGATAGAATGGCTAAAGATACAATTTGGCTCATTGAATGACTTTGCAGAAGTTTCAACCAAGATAGCGAAAGAGCAACTTTCTGAACTATCGGAGATATTCCTTTCGGAGTATTATTATATAAATGCCGCTGAAATCTGTTTTTTCATAGCACGGTTTAAGTCAGGGAAGTATGGGCGGTTCTACGGTTCAATAGATCCATTGAAAATAACAAGTGCGATGCTGGACTACGTTTCTGAACGTCGGAAAGATATTGAACGGAAAGAGCGTGAACGATACAGAAACCAACGTGAAAAAGAGATAGAGGAGCGTGGAGATAACAGAATCTCTTATGCTGAGTACATTGAAATCAAGCACCGTGCTGATGCAGGAGATGAGGAAGCTAGAAAAATGCTGATATCACCATGAGAATAACCGTTTACTGGGTAACAAGAAATCCGGATGTTATCGTAAGAATCCGGAAAAAGTTCAATATCCCAAGTTATACTTCCGTGAACTACGAAACAGAATGTGAAATCAAGAATGAAGACTTTCCACTGTTAGAAGAAACAGAACGAAGGGGATTCATTCGAATTAGAAATAAGAATACACGATTATGCAAGGAACAGACAAACTGAATACGATAACCAACATCGTATTTGTCCTCACGGACGTTTTAGAAACCAACCTTCTAGAAATGCAGCAGCAATACAAGAAGGAAGGCTTTGAATTGCGGCACGATTCAAAAAGAAACTTCAACACAGTCATAGCCGCGATAAAGAGATTGAAAAGTGATGTGAATCATTGCAGCGAATCCACTCAGGAAAACTTCGGCAATGATTCTGACATGGTGAACGCCATGTTGCTCACACTGATTGACAGATGCGGTGATGATGACAACCTCGCTTATAAGATGTACGAATACATTAAATCTTTCCCGTCCAAACTGAATCTGGACTTGGATTTGGATAATGCGTTCAGCCACCTGTTTAAAAAGGAGAAGTTATGAAATCGCAAGAAAATATCTTAAAATCCATTGAAGGTCTGTCCGATATAGAACTATTTGTTATTGATCTCTTTTGTGGCGCCGGCGGTTTGTCCGAAGGTGTGGAAGAAGCACGATTGGATGGAAATAGATGTGGAAAGGTTGTTTGCTGTGTGAACCATGACAAGAATGCCATCCTTTCACATGATGCCAATATCCCTGATGCACTTCACTTTATTGAGGATATCCGTACACTGGAACTTTCCCCGATAAGCACTATTGTAGAACGTATCCGTCAGCTATACCCTGATGCCATGATAATGCTTCATGCTTCTTTGGAGTGTACCAACTTCTCGAAAGC
>OKWD01000192.1_pt1 | contig 11617 bp, 11 predicted proteins | sample 1607011 | NCBI WGS metagenome assembly OKWD01 (sample SAMN04414077, study PRJEB24778) | human gut metagenome | material: faecal | host: Homo sapiens | reverse complement strand
GTGATTTATTTTAGAGGAATAATGATAAACAGTTTCCGATGATATTTTAGTGAAAGATATACTGGTTAGAAGTATATTCTCTCACTAAATATGCCTATCACTTCTTATTTTACAAAAACAATCGTCAAATTGCTTTCAGTTATAATCCAATCTCGATGGTTAGAGCAGGTAAACCGGAAAGTTTTTTCATTGTGATTTCATTAAAGTTTCTTTTTTAGCCTTTAAAAATGAAGAGAGCTTATTAATTTCGCTTCTATACTTTCGTTCGTTGACCCTGTTCTTATTTTCTTCTGGATCTATGTGATGGTCGAACAACATTCGAGAATGAATCTTTTCTTTTTGTTTCCATTCCGCATAGTTGTATCTATTGCTAACAGCATTGTCCCCTCCTTCCCATTGGATATATACTTGGTCTTTTATTTTTGCTTTTAAATTTGTTAAAATAGGAACAAAACTAGTGCCATCTAATTGATTCTTTGGTATGGGCAAATGACAAAGTTCACATAGTGTCGGATATAAATCTACGAATTCTACCATGGACTTAGTCTTTCCTTTTTTCAATCCGGGAACACGTACAATTAAAGGAACGTGAGTAGAACGATCCATTAAATTATGCTTACCGAGAAAGTTATGTTCCCCTAGATGCCAGCCATGGTCTCCCAGTAATACAACGATGGTATTATTTGCTAAACCTAACTCATCCAGAGCGTCCAGTACTTTCCCTATTTGCGCATCAACATAACTCAGACAAGCATAATATCCATGTTTGGCTTCTTTCTGAAAAGAAATATCATCTGCTGTGGTGGTACGTGCGTAAGCGTAGATTTCTGTAGAGTTTTTAACCTCATTCGGTAGATCTTTAGGACGAAAACGATTGTTAGCAACTGGAATTTTCTCTCGGTCATATAAATCCCAATATTTTTTAGGGGCATTAAAAGGTAAATGTGGCTTCCAAAATCCACATGCCATAAAGAAAGGTTTTCCTTGTTCTTTTAAACGTTTTAGGTCTGCAATGGCTTTTAATGCCAGTTTTCCGTCATCATAAGCGGTGTCAGGTACTTCAGCCCACTCACAGAAAGGTCCACGCATTGTTTTGGGATTGATAGTTCGTGCGGAGGCTTCATTCATCCATAATTCCCATTTATTGTATTCTGCCCAATATACATCATATCCGTCGGGATGTTTACGGTAAGGGGGTTCACTCCATGAATTAGCATGATCTGAAAGATGGTGGAAAACCTTGCCGTTTGAGATTGTGTAATAGCCATGTGATGTAAACCATCTTGATATCGGAATTGCGGTTGGGCAATCTTTGCTGGCATAAGCGGAATAGTTGACAAAGCGATCTGGATAGTGTGGATACACTCCTGTCAATAAACTGGCGCGTGAAGCTCCACTTACTGGGATATTACAGTAAGCGTTCTGAAATAATAACCCGCTGGCGGCAAAACGATCGATATTGGGGGTCTTTACTTCTTTTACTCCATAGCATCCTAACTCAGGGCGCATATCGTCTGCCATCAAGAATAGAACGTTCATTTTCTCTGTCTGTGAAAATACAGACAGAGAAGAGAAGGCAAGCATTGAAATGCTTGAAAACAAAGTGTATTTTAACTGCATAATTTTATTTATTGTTTTCCCATCCAGGATTTTGTTCGAGAGCAGGATTGAGTGCCAATTGATTTAGAGGAATTGGATTTAGATAGTAATGTTCCAACCACCCTATGGGTTTCTCGAAATAATATACATATCCTTCATTGTTGGATGGACCATTCATAACTTTTACATTAAATTCACTTGCATCTTTTAAATAGACTCCAGTAGGTTGTTTGTTTACATAATGTCCTTTTTTCCATCGGCGTAAATCGTCCAGACGAGTTCCTTCACCCATTAATTCAACGCGGCGTTCACGGCGGATTTCCCATAGTAAAGGATTTACATCTTGATCTCTTTCAGGATCAAAATCTGTGGTAATATCTGTCAAGACCATGTCGGCCACGTGAGCACGTTTCCTCAGTTTGTTAATAGTTTTATCTGCTATAGATTGATCGAATAGCCCTAGTTCATACATTGCTTCGGCATAATTCAACAGTATCTCGCCGAGTCTGAATAGGGGAGCGTCTGTAGTACAAACTCCATTGGCAGTGCTGGCATCGGTATGGGTATTATAGTATTTCCATACCCAGAAACCCATTTGGCTGGCATTCCATCCCTGTCCCCAATTGACATTTTTAAAATGGGGTTGCCCTTTGGTTATAAAACCTTTGAAATTAGATGTCGGCAACCGGTGATAAGTTTCTTTAGAAATTGTTGCCATCAAGTCAATATACTCGCGTTCAGAGGGATTATCTGTGAACTTCCATTGAGTAGTAGAGGCACTTGCTAGACTTACCATATAGGGAGGACATACTGTGTGATATAGACGATAATCCCTGTTGCGGAACTGTGCATACACATCTTTGTCACCTCCGTATGTGGTACTGTTTTTGATAGGATGTCCGTCACTGCACAAATAACTGTCTACAGCATCTTTGGTTGCTTCTATTTGTGATTCGCCGGTTCTTACCATACGTGTGAGCCCATGGCATAGCTGGCTGGTAGCATACTCTTTGTATAGAATAATTCCATTTATGCCATCTAAAGACTCTGAGTTGAAAAGTTCTTCATAGTTGGGATGTAGGGTAGTATATTTATTCATGACTTCCTTGGAAGCCCGTGTACATTCTTCTAAATAGGTTGTGGCATTTGGTAGGGCATGATATTTTCTCCATGTACCTTCAAACAAACAAAAACGGGAGATTAATGATTGTACTACAGCTCGATTGATTGTATTATTGCCATCTCCGTCTACTTTGATATGTTCTTCTGCGTATTTCAAGTTATTCAGAATATTTTGGGCCACAACATCCCGTGGGTCTCTAGGGAGATATAGTTCCTCGCTGTCTTCTGATAAGGTATGTTCTACCCATGGTAAGTCTCCATATAGAGACAACATTTTAAAATATTTATAAGCGCGAAAAAAATATCCAACACTTCTCCAGTGTGCTTTTCTGCATCATTCATGGATGATTGGTCTATATTGTCCAACATTAAATTTACCCGGCGGATGTATTCATAATCCCATGAATCAGAGGATGCAGGTACCTTAGCTTTTTGATACGCCCATTGGCTTTCATTGCCTGAGACATGCTTGATCATATTGTCAGCTTCATAATCTCCTTTAAAGATTTCATCAGTTTGTCCTGTTTTATATGCATAGCCGAAAAAGACGTTATACAGTCCCCAAGAGTAAGTCTTGAAGTTTTCATATGATCGGAAAGAGGTTAATTCCGTTTGTTGATCTTTAGGATATACCTCCATAAAATCATTATTTAAACAAGAGTTCATCAACAGGAAGAGTCCTGCTGCTACTATATATTTTTTCATAATGTCAGCTTTTATTATAAACTTAAATTAATACCAAATGAGAATTGACGCATATAAGGATAAGTAAATCCACGTTGTCCCAAATTGTCTGTTACTACACGTTCAGCATCTATCCCTTTGGGCAGATGATCAAATGTAAAGAGGTTCTCTCCACTGAAAAATACTGATAAGTTAGTAATACCCAGCGCTTGATCAGTTTTATGGGGAAGGTATATGATAAACTGATATTGCGTATGCTCAAATATGCTCCATTTTGCAAAAACGGGTTTGTGGTTTTTGATTGGCTTTAGTGTTTCCTTCTGCCTTTTCATATAAACGTGGGAAATAACTGTTTGTATGTTCTGGAGTCCAGTAATTCAATTGAGAGTCAAACAAAGTTGAGTAAGCATCGTAATGTGGATAGAATAGTTCGTTCATGAGCCAAAGATCCCGTTTGCCGACTCCTTGTAAAATAAATGACAGTGAAATACCTTTCCATGTTGTACCACCACGAATTCCGTATTGATATCTGCGAGTATCATTACCGATAATACGAGTGTCGCCTGGGTTCGTTTGATGTGTTTTTACCATTGTTTATGATACCATTCCCATCAAAATCCACATAAAGTATATCTCCCGGATTAGGATTATAACCTTCCACTTTGGGAATATTGTTTTTTAACTTTCCTTGACTGTCAAAATCTTCGGTAGTATATAAGCGGTCTGTAGTATACCCCCATATTTCACCTAATTCCATTCCTTTTCGGTAAATCAGATTGTCATCCGAATCTTTTCCTAGTAAGCCTACCTCATTGTCGTATTTTGTGATTTTCGTACGCGAGTCATATAGGTTAAAACCTAAATAATATTGCACATTGCCGATACGGTCATTCCAATCCAAGGATATTTCCCAACCTTTGGCGCGTAAGTCGGCAGAGTTTTGTAATGGGGCTTTGGCACCCAATACTCCTGGAAGTTCCATACCTGGAGCCAACATTCCTTTTGTATCCCGTTGGTACCAATCAAATACAACATTTAGGCGGTTATTAAACAGTCCTAGGTCAAATCCGAAATCCAAGGTACTAACTTTTTCCCAAGTGAAACTATTGCTGACTAGGGCTGGAGGAGCCAATGTTGTAGTAGCTTGTCCGTTTACAACCCAATTAGCCAATGGAGAATCCATGCCAGGAATAAAAGCATAAGGTTCTATACTTTGATTACCGATATTACCATAAGAACCTCTCAATTTTAAGTTAGAAAGAAAAACTTTACTCCATTCCATAAATTGCTCTTCACTGACACGCCAGCCTACGGAAACAGAAGGAAAGAAGCCGAAACGATTTTCTTTAGGGAATTTCGAAGAACCATCATAACGCCCGTTTGTTTCGAGTAAATATTTACCGGCATAAGAGTAATTTATCCTATAGAATAATCCTCTGACATGGTATTCTTCAAATTCATCACTGTTTTTATAATCTCCTGTAGCTTGTGATAATGAGGGTAAATCTTCGTTAATCATATCTGTGCGTGACGCTTTCATCATCTTATAGGAATTGCTTTCCTGATTGAAACCAGCCATAATTCCAATGTCATGTTTGCCTAATGTTTTGTTGTAATTGGCATATACATTAAAAGCATTATAATTGGTTGCCCGATTTTCTATTTCATATTTCGAATTTGAAACAGACTGTTCTTTGCGGAAGTTAGCTCCGTGAGCATAAGCAAATTTCTTATCGAAAGTTGTGATTTCTCTAGTCTTTCTATTAAATGTATATTCACCGATTATTTTCAGATCTTTGAACGGAGTAATAGTCAGCTTGCCAAAGATGCGTAAATCGTTTCTGTCATTTTCTTTAGGTGCTGACAGATTAATGAAATTATGAGGAGTATTGATAGGCAAGATTTCACCGTCTAGTTCCATATTACCTAATGGAAAATAAGATGGAAAGGCTACTGCTGCTCCCCAAATACCATAAGAAGCTGAAGTATAGGGAAGTTCTGAATGTGAATTCGCATATTTGATGTCTAACTCCGGAGTAATCCAGGAATGAATGTCGGAGCGGATGTAAGATGATATATTATAACGTTTGTATGAGTCTTTGTCTGTAACAAGAATTTCCATTTTGATTCACCATACCGGCTGACATTCTGTAAGATATTGATTTATTACCTCCTCCAACAGAAATGTTATGTGTTTGTTGAAAACCTGTTTCCATCATGTCGTTTAAGAGATCTGTTTCTTGTAAACTGTATCGAAGTCCGTCTACAACGGCATAACCGTCAGGATAATTGCTTGAATTAGTATTATATTCTTTCAATAACTCTAACCAGGTATCTACATTTTGTCCTGTCTGATATGATACTGTTCCCATATCTTTATAAGCTTGTACTGTTTGTAACGGAGTTGCTTTATGGGGTAAATTACTGGGCTTACTGAATGAGAAGTTATTAGAGTAGTTGATAGAGAAGCGAGTGTCTTTCATTCCCTTTTTAGTGGTAACTAGGATAACTCCGAATGCAGCGCGTGCACCGTAAATAGCCGAAGATGCGGCATCTTTTAATACAGAGATAGATTCAATATCATTAGGATCCAGCATATTTATGTCCATCTCTACATTGTCAACTAATACAAGCGGGGCACCTTCATTGATGCTGTTCACTCCACGGATATTGAAAGACATTTCAGCACCGGGTTGGCCTGATGTGCCTGTTACCTGCAGTCCCGGCATTGCTCCCATCAGTACATTACTAACCGAAGTGACAGGACGATCACCCAATATTTCATCCATTTTTACACTGCTTACTACTCCTGTTAGGTTGGCCTTTTTTTGTACGCCATATCCTACGACTACTACCTCTTCCAAAGTTTCAGTATCTTCCTTTAATACAACATTAAGTTCTTTCTTTCCAGAAACTTTCACTTCTTGAGAAACATACCCGATATAAGTAATCTGTAAAACGGCATCTTTGGGAGTATCCAGAACGAACCGCCCGTCTATATCTGTGATTGTACCAGTTGACTGGCCTTTTACGATGACATTGGCACCGATTATCGGTTCGCCATTCGCATCTTTCACAATACCTGTCACCTTATTTTGTTCTTGCTGTATTCCTTGCACAATCTCAGTAGAAAGAATGATTTTCTTTTCAAGCACTGAATACTTCACATTCGTTCCTGCGAAAATCTGATCCAATATCTTGAAGATATTATTGTTGTTTGCCGAAACTGATACAATACGTTTCAGATCTACGTGTTTATTGTTGAAGAAGAAATCAAACCCCGATTCTTTTTTCAGCTTTTCCAACACAGTGCCAACTGTTTCATTACGCACTTCAAGACTGATCATGGTCTTTTGCGCATACGACTCTGCCGCATAAGTCATACTTAGCGAACAGATTAAAAAGAGTACACTCAGTTTCATAGGTAATGGAGTTTTATTTAAGATTAACCTACACGACTTTATCATCCATAATAATTGGACGCTAAAATAAATTTTCATAATTTTGTAATTGAGATAAAGTGAATAAAATGTTGTCTTTGCTTGTCGCCAAACAAGCATGGAAAGATGATTTTTTCATACGGGGTGATACGCCAATATCCTCCCGTATGTTTTTGTTTAGGGAGCCTGTTGTCTGTTCATTTTTCTAGTATTTAAATTAAGGGTTAAACGTATATTAGTACACTTCTATTTTCAGCTTTTCCGTCTTTATATCTGCACTGTCAATGTAACGCCAGCGTATGTGGGAAGAAATCCGGAAATATTCCATAATACGCTCTAGACGCTGATGGGTGAATGTTCCTGTGAACGAACAGCCTTTCAGCCCCTTGTTGGACAATACGAATTCCACATTGAACCGCTTTCCAAGCATGTGCAGCACTTCATCCAGCGGAGTGTCATTAAAGATAAGCTTGCCGTCTTTCCATGAAATCTCCGATTCGCCCGAGGTAGCGTAGCACTTGATATCTCCGGTTTGTGGAGAATAAACCAGCTTCTGTCTGGGGGAGAGCATACTCTTTGAAATTTTCCTTTGCTATTCTTATAAATAAACCCTACGCTGCCTTCGATAAGCGTGGTGGAAATGGGAGTTTCATTACCGTATGCTTCCACATTAAAACTTGTTCCGTACACTTCCACCTGCGAATGGTGAGGGGTGGAAACGATGAATCGTTTCCGGGGATGTTGGGTCACATCGAAATAAGCTTCACCGTTTAATTCCACTTGGCGTACATCGCCGGCAAAAAAGGTGGGATAGCGGAGGGAGGATTCCGAATTGAGGTGAACTACCGTGCTGTCCGGTAACAGGACGGAGGTAGTCATGCCTGCATTGGTTTTTATTTCCACCATCTGAGCGGTGACTACCGGCTGCTGTCTGTCCGGATACAGAGCCAATACACCTATCAGGAGGGGAACGGACAGGATGGCCGCAATGCGTTGTGTCCATCCCCACCAGGACAGGTTTCTAACTTTTGTTCTGCTTTTTACCTTGTCTAATGCCTTTTCCGTATCTATCTTCTTTGTGATGTGCTGTGTGTCTACAGCCAGATAGAGCGTATTCAGCTGCTTGGCTATACGCAAATGCTCCTCATCGGCATTCAGCCAGGCTTCTATCTGTTCGTTCTCCGGCGGAGTGGTGTTTCCTTCGAAATACTTGGTCAACAAAGTTTCTATATCGGTATGGTTTTCCATGAATTATACTTTAATGTTTTCCTTTATATTATTAAGACAAGCGAGAATGAAAGGTATCTAAACGAAAAATGCTTTTTTTAAAAAAAGTTTTTTCCGATAAAAACAACTATCTTTGTACACAAGGAAAACAGTTATTATACTATGAATCATACCGTGGAAGACTTGTCTTTGTTTAATGCTCTCCGACAGGGGGATGGTAATTCTTTTGACCATTTATTCAGAAGGTACTATCCTATGCTGTGTGCCTATGCTCACCGCTTGGTGTCGCTGGAAGATGCCGAAGAGATTGTTCAGGAGGTGATGTTATGGCTGTGGGAGAATCGTGGGGATTTGATAATCGAGTCTTCATTGAATCAGTATTTGTTCAAAATGACTTATCGGAGGGTCTTGAACCACTTGACGCGGGAACAGGTGAAAACCAAGGCGGAAGCTGCCTTTTATGAGCGGACACAGGCGGCATTGTGTGAAGTGGACTATGGTCGTTTTGAGGAATTGGACCGGAAAATAAAAGAGGCGATGGCTGCTCTTCCCGACAGTTATCGGGAAGCCTTTGTGATGCATCGCTTTAAGGAACTGAGTTATAAAGAAATTGCCGAAGTGCTGGATGTGTCACCACAGACGGTGGCTTACCGCATCCAGCAGGCATTGAAGCTGCTTCGTGTTTCCTTAAAGGATTACTTGCCCATGCTGGTATGGCTGGTGGGCTGAAAAGTACCTCTCCCTGAGTTTCCCTTGTTTTTTCCTTCAAATCCTTCAGCCCCTTCGCAAACGCCCGTCAATAAAGAAAAGCGGCTGAAGGATTTCCTCCCGGAATTCCTTCAGCCTAGTGTAGAAGTTTCAGCTCTTTATGGTTTGAGCTTCGTTTGTAGAAGTTTTCTATTATATTGTTTCGTTGTATATTTACTTTATTGTCAGGTCCGTGTCGTTTGTTGCCGATACGTTTTCCGTTTCGTTCTCCGGTTCGGGCAATTTCTCTTTTCCGTAGAATCCCGGCATCGGTTCATAGATGGGGTTGCGCGGAAGTGGAGATATGCGCAGTTTTTTATCTTTCGCCAACTGAGCGATATAACGTCCCGCGGTAGCTCGTGTCAGTCCGCATAACGATTCAAACTTCCGGCGTGTCAGCACGCTGTTTGTCAAGAAGTATTCCGTCAGTGCTTCGTCTATACTCTCTTTGGTTACCGGCATGGAGTGCGGCTTGTATTTCGAACGCTCGGTCTTGACGTCGCTCAACTGATGCTTCAGGTATTTGTCCGCACGGAATGTCACCGATTTGAATTTCACCTTGTTGGCACGTGTGGAGCTTGGTGTCCGTGTCTCGGGGCAGGTAAGCGATATATGGAAATATCCTATCCCTTCGATATGTACCCGGGCACCGTCCTTCAAGTAGTAGGCCAGTTTCTCGCTGAGCGAGATAATGGTTGCCTTGATGTCCGCCACGGTGAGCGAGGAGCCGTACTGTATTTCCCGTGCCAGATAGTCGGTGTTGATGCGCTGCCAGTTTACTACACGGGCGTGATAGCGCTTCTTGCGCGTACCTATCGTATTGGGTGATTCATAAAATTCAAATTTGATAGCCATTCGCTTATTTGTTTTTATCCGGTTGTTTATGCTTTCTTGTACGGAAGAGTTTGCTGCAACTTCCTTTCAAGTTAATCATTTCACTTAAGTGATGAAATTATATCACTAAAGTGATGAAGTTGTATCACTCAAGTGATGAAACTTCATCATTCTAGTGAAATGATTAACTTGACGGTGCAAAAGTATGAAATAGTCTTGATAAAAACGAATAATTTCCCAGTTATTTTCGCTTAGTCACTTTTTTGCGGTAGTGTGGGGTAAATGCTTGTAAAAGGGTGTTTTGAGTGTTATCTTTGTGATATTACACAACCCCAAATAATGAAAAAGGATGAAAAAATTAGTGGAAAAATTACTGAGTTGGTGCAAAAAGAGTATGAAAATGAGGAGATGCGTGGGAAAAAGCACGGCTCCGGTTACCGGGCAGTCGGTGGGGCAAACCGGAAATGCGGGAAGGGGTGTTGCCTTCAACGGCTACGGAAACGGTGGATGAAATTGTTCTCCCAGCGGCTGTCGAAACAGCTGGCATGGTAGAAACTATCGATGAAAAGGCGGCTTTTGGCAAATCGGGGCGCAAGAAGCCGGAGAATATGCTGGATGCCTTGCAACGCTTCTTGACCATACGCTATGATTTCCGTTACAATCTTCTCACTGAACAGACGGAGTATCGTGGGAAAGAGATGCCGGATGAAGAGTATGCCATGGTGGCTCAACGTGATTTGAATACATTCTGCCTGGAGGCGCGTACCGGTGGCATCAACTGCTGGGATAAGGATGTGAGCCGTCTGCTCCATTCCAGAAAGGTGGAAAACTATCATCCTTTTCTGCATTATATGAGCCACTTGCCTCAATGGGACGGGGTGGATCGTGTTACTCCGCTGGCCGTGCGTATATCGCGTAAGCCGATGTGGGTGAAAGGGTTTCACCGTTGGATGCTGGGTGTTACTGCCTAATGGCTGGGGCAGGCGCAGGATTGCGCCAATGCGGTGGCGCCTATGTTGGTGAGCCGTGAGCAGGGGAAGCGCAAGTCTTCTTTTTGCAAGATTTTGATGCCCAAGGAACTTACACCTTATTATATAGACAAGTTCGACCTGACGAGCGAGAGTGGATGTGAACAGAAACTTTCGCTTTTCGGACTGATCAATATGGATGAGTTCGACAAGTACCGTGCCGGACAGATGCCTGCCTTAAAGAATCTGATGCAGATGGCAAGCCTGAGTTTCATCAAATCATATCAAAAGAGCTTCTCCAAACTGCCTCGAATCGCTTCGTTGCCGGTACATCCAACCGCAAGGATATTCTGACCGATCCTTCGGGAAGCCGCCGTTTTATCTGTATCGAAGTGGAAGAGAAAATCAATACAGAAAATATCATACATTCACAAATCTATGCCCAGTTAAAAACAGAACTGTTGCGTGGGAAGCGTTATTGGTTTGACAGTGACGAAGAAGCGGAAATCAATTTCCATAACCGGGAATTTTACAGACAATCAACAGAAGAGAGCATATTTAATTGTTGTTTCCGGGCGGCACAACCTGATGAAACGTATATGGAACTGTCGGCAGCAGAAATATTCCTATGTATCAAGAAGCGCTATCCCCATGCATTAAAGCAGGCATCTCCGGCTAGTTTCAGTAAAGTATTGATGTCACTTGGAGTAGAAAGGATACATACGCGCACCGGCAATCTCTATCGGGTGATAGAAATGAGATAACTCCTTTCACACAAATGCGCTATAAATCAATATTTTACAGCGCATTTTGTGTGAAAGGAGTTTTTCTAAACTTTTTTTCCGTACTATTTGGGGCTTTATTCTTAGTCAGCAAAGCTCAAGTCACATACCGGTATTCCGACCTGATACTTTCTCAAAGCATTCTCACTCATCTTCCGTTTTACCTTAGAAACGGGTACCAGATAATAGAGCATCGGATTATTCGGTTTCTGTC
>OKWD01000190.1_pt1 | contig 11657 bp, 12 predicted proteins | sample 1607011 | NCBI WGS metagenome assembly OKWD01 (sample SAMN04414077, study PRJEB24778) | human gut metagenome | material: faecal | host: Homo sapiens | reverse complement strand
TGGTGTGGCGCAGCCAGGTCGGCAATGGTGTTCAGTAATGTGCCGTCCAGGTCGAATATTACAAGTTTCTTCATATTTGTACTTCTTTTATCGGTGCAAAGTTACTATTTTGTATGCAAACTAATAATAATGCTTATGAACTTTCTAGAATTAGTGAAGGCGCGCTATTCTGCACGCAAATATGCCAATCGTCCTGTTGAGGCTGAAAAGTTGGATTATATCATGGAATGTGTACGTTTTGCACCATCTGCAGTTAATTTTCAACCATGGCGTTTCCGTATTGTTACAGATGAGGCCGTACTGAAAGCGTTGTATTCATGTTATAAACGGGAATGGCTTGCTACGGCTCCTTGTATCATAGTGGCTTGTGTGGATCATAATGAGTCTTGGCATCGCCGTGCCGATAATAAGGATCATGCTGATATTGATATTGCTATTGCAGTAGAACATCTTTGTCTGGCTGCTGCCGAACAAGGACTGGGTACTTGTTGGGTTTGTAATTTTGACACTCCGCGATGCAGTGAGGTTTTGGGATTGCCTGAAAATTTGGAACCGGCCGTCTTGATTCCGGTCGGTTATGCGGAGGATGAACCCACAGAAAAGAAGCGGAAACCATTAAATGAAATCCTTCTTTAAAAAATCACAAAACCACCTTTCGGAGTGTCATCGGGCAGGTAGATTCAATTTCCTTTTACAGTGGATGAAGGTACTGTTAATTTCTTGACCTGATGACTGTTCCGGATTTTAAGCACATTTCTTTAGACTCTTCTTATTTTCTGATAATTTTGCATATTTTGTATTCCATTTATGATAGAAGTAAAGCCGAAATGGCTAAATTTGAGCACTTTTTAGGCTTTGAATAACCTATGAGTGTAGTAAGTACTATTAATAACACTGAAAATTATGGAGAACATAGGAGTTGGATTGATGTTGATGGTGGTCGGTATGGCGACCGTCTTTGTCATTCTCCTCATCGTTATCTATCTAAGCAAGTACCTTATTACTGTTGTCAACAAAGTGGCCCCCGAAGAGACCCCCAAAAAAGCACCTGCTGTAGCACCTACGGCAGATACTGGTGCTATGGATGCTATTAAGGCGGCAGTTGAGATTTTGACAGCAGGTAAAGGCAGGTGATAAAGATTGAGAAGTTATAATCCAAAAAAAGAAAAACACATTTATCAAAAATGGAAAGAGAAGTAAAATTTAGTCTGGTCTTCCGCGATATGTGGCAGAGTGCGGGTAAGTACGTGCCTCGTGTAGACCAGTTGGTTAAGGTTGCCCCGGCTATTATTGAAATGGGCTGTTTCGCCCGTGTGGAAACAAATGGTGGTGGTTTTGAACAAGTAAATTTATTGTTTGGTGAAAATCCGAATAGAGCTGTGCGCGAGTGGACGAAACCCTTCCACGAAGCAGGCATCCAGACCCATATGCTAGACCGTGCGTTGAACGGTCTCCGTATGAGTCCCGTTCCGGCAGATGTCCGTAAATTATTCTATAAGGTTAAACATGCGCAGGGAACGGATATTACCCGTACTTTCTGCGGATTGAATGACGTCCGCAACATTATCCCCTCTATCGGCTATGCTCATGAAGCCGGAATGATTTCACAATGTTCGCTCTGTATCACTTTCTCTCCGGTACATACTGTGGAATATTATGTGAATATGGCCAAACTGCTTATAGAAGCCGGAGCCGATGAAATCTGTATCAAAGATATGGCCGGCATCGGACGTCCCGTTTCATTGGGAAAGATTGTTGCCGGAATCAAGAAGATTAAAAATATTCCTATACAGTATCACTCTCATGCGGGGCCCGGATTCAATATGGCTTCTATTTTGGAAGTATGCCAGGCTGGTTGCGACTATATTGATGTAGGTATGGAACCATTGTCATGGGGAACCGGCCATGCTGATTTGATTAGTGTGCAAGCCATGTTGAAAGATGCCGGATTTAAAGTGCCCGAAATTAATATGGAAGCGTATATGAAAGTGCGTTCCATGATTCAGGAGTTTATGGATGATTTCCTTGGTTTATATATCAGTCCCAAAAACCGTCTGATGAATTCTTTACTGATTGCTCCGGGATTGCCGGGCGGCATGATGGGAAGTTTGATGGCCGATCTTGAAACGAATCTGGAATCTATCAACAAGTACAAGGCAAAACGTAACCTGCCGTTTATGACTCAGGATGAATTGTTGATCAAGTTGTTCAATGAAGTTGCTTACGTATGGCCGCGTGTGGGTTATCCTCCTTTGGTTACTCCGTTCAGCCAGTATGTGAAGAACCTTGCCATGATGAATGTAATGGCTATGGAGAAAGGTAAGGAACGTTGGGGAATGATTGCCGATGATATTTGGGATATGATTTTGGGTAAAGCGGGACGTTTACCGGGTAAACTGGCCCCTGAAATTATTGAAAAGGCAGAACGTGAAGGCCGCAAGTTCTTTGATGGCAATCCGCAGGACAATTATCCCGACCAGTTGGAAAAATATCGCAAGATGATGCTTGAAAAACAATGGGATAAAGGACAGGATGACGAAGAACTGTTTGAGTATGCCATGCATCCGGCCCAGTATGAACTTATAAGAGCGGGAAGGCAAAAGAAGACTTCTTGGCAGATGTGAAGAAACGTCGTGAGGAGAAAGCGAATGCCACTACTCCTGTCGAAGCTGAAAACAAGACCAAGGTATTGACGGTGGATGTGAACGGGCAACCTTATCGCGTTACAGTGGCATATGGTGCTGTAGATCCTGCTACGCTGACAGCTCCTTCGGGTGCAGTTCCTGCACAAGCTGCTCCTGCTCCAGTAGGGGAAGGGAAAGATGTGCTTTCTCCGTTGGAAGGTAAATTCTTCTTGGTAAAGAATGCCCAGGAAACTCCGAAGAAGGTGGGTGAAAAGGTTAATAAAGGTGATGTGATTTGTTACGTCGAAGCAATGAAGACCTATAATGCGATCCGTGCGGAATATGACGGTACTATAACTGCTATTTGCGCTAATTCGGGTGACACGGTTTCAGAGGATGACGTATTAATGAAAATAGTATAATGGAAGATATATTTGAAAGACTTTATGATATGACTGCTTTCAGCAATATTATTGCTGAGCCGCAATTCTTGATAATGTATGCCATTGCGTTCATCTTACTTTACTTGGGTATCAAGAAAAAGTACGAACCACTGCTGCTGATTCCGATAGCTTTCGGAGTGTTGCTGGCTAACTTTCCCGGTGGTGAGATGGGGGTTGTCCAGGCCGATGAGAACGGCATGGTAATGGTGAATGGAGCACTGAAGAACATCTGGGAAATGCCGTTGCACGAAATTGCGCACGACTTGGGCCTGATGAACTTTATCTACTACATGTTGATTAAGACCGGTTTTCTTCCGCCTATCATTTTTATGGGGGTAGGTGCTTTGACAGACTTTGGTCCGATGTTGCGTAATTTGCGGCTTTCTATTTTCGGAGCTGCTGCACAGTTGGGTATTTTCACAGTATTGTTGGTAGCTATCTTGATGGGGTTCACTCCGAAAGAGGCGGCTTCATTGGGTATTATTGGTGGAGCAGACGGTCCTACCGCTATCTTTACCACTATTAAACTGGCTCCCCATTTGCTAGGGCCGATTGCTATTGCCGCTTATTCGTATATGGCTCTGGTACCCGTTATCATTCCGTTGGTTGTGAAAATCTGGTGTACGAAGAAAGAATTGAGTATCAATATGAAGGAACAGGAAAAGAAATATCCTTCTTCGGTAGAAATCAAGAATCTTCGTGTGCTGAAGATTGTATTTCCGATTGTAGTGACTACGGTGGTCGCTCTGTTTGTGCCAAGTGCAGTGCCTTTGATTGGTATGTTGATGTTTGGTAACTTGATTAAGGAAATAGGTAGTGATACTTCACGTTTGTTTGATGCAGCTTCAAATAGTATCATGAATGCGGCAACTATCTTCTTGGGGTTGTCAGTCGGTGCGACAATGACTACGGAGGCATTTTTGAATTGGACTACTATCGGTATTGTGATAGGTGGTTTCTTGGCGTTTGCCTTGTCTATTTCCGGTGGTATCTTGTTTGTGAAGTTGGTGAATCTTTTCACTAATAAGAAGATCAATCCACTGATTGGGGCTACAGGTTTGAGTGCTGTGCCCATGGCCAGCCGTGTGGCTAATGAAATTGCTTTGAAGTATGACCCCAAAAATCATGTGCTTCAATATTGTATGGCAAGTAACATTTCAGGAGTTATCGGTTCTGCCGTGGCTGCCGGTGTGCTGATTTCATTCCTACAATAAAAATCATCGTATTTAAATTGTTCGGGCACGAATTATACGGAAATTACAGATGTTTTAGACAATACTGTAAAATCTGTATAGTTCGTGTTTTTTATTCTCTTTCTGTATCGTTCTCCTGGCTAAAACAAATAGAATAGGCCCTCTCCTCACGAAGAAAGCCTATCGTTAGATTAATGTTTAATATAAGAGAGAGTTTTATAGTCCTAACAGTTCATTGAACTTCTCTGCTGTCTTGGGATCTGACGGACGGGTCATATTGGCAGAGATGATTTTGCCATCCCGATCCAGCAGGATAAAACGGGGAATGCCGTTGATGAGGTAAGCATCCATAAAGGTCCTGTCTGTTCCCATGTGTAACTGGATCCCTTTAGTTGATCCTTTGTTACCATGTTCTCCCATGCCTTTTTGTTCTTGTCGCATGACAGGCTGACAAAATGAATATCCTTTCCTGCATATTTCTCTTCCAATTCCTTTAACGCAGGAAGTTCTCCACGGCAAGGGCCACACCAGGTAGCCCACACGTCAATATAGATATATTTTCCTTTCAAGTCAGTCATTGAAACCGTCTTTCCATTTATATCCGGATAGGAGAAGCTAGCTGCTGAGGGATTGCCTGATCTTAATTTTTCCCACTTGGTACAAAGTGCGTTGAATTTTTCTATGGACTTTGCATCCTTCACATGTTTGCGGAATAGGACAATCAGCCCGTCTGCTTCATCCAGCCCGTTATTGTCTACAAAGTTATAAACAAATTGGTCAATCAGAAATTCTGCAACCTTTTCATCTTGTATGGTTGCATCTACGTAGTTTACACTTTGTTCTGTAGAACTTGATGCAACTGTTTTTCCTTTATTACTAAAGGCACTGATAGCATCGGGAAGAAAAGCCTTATATTCTTTTAGAGCTAATAAACTGGCATTGATCGGAGTAATAGCTTCCAGTTTTTCATAATATGCTTTGGAAGGAATATAGTTGTCATCCTTTCCAAAATGAGGATGATACAAAGCGTATTTGGAGAAATAATAATACGTATAGAATTGCAAACGTATTTTTTCCTGTGTAGTGAAATCGGCTGGAAGTTTTGCGGCTTCCAATACTTGGCAATTGGCTGCGTACAGGCTGTCCCCTTTGTGTATGAGGGCGGCCTCTTGCATTTTCATATCGGGCATACCGAGTGATTGGAGCTCTTTGCTTCCCAGATAGGTGTTGATAGCGGCACCTGCTCCTTCAAAGGTTGTGTTTCTCCACATGTTGTCACTGTCGAATGACAAGGTAAGGTCTTGATTGGGATCCAGATAAAGAGTACGGCGTCCGCGTGTGTATTGCATGGTTACATATTGCGGAGTGAATCCTGTGATTTCTATGTTGCCGTTTCCAGCGGCATCAATCGCCACTTCTTTTTGTTCGCCACTTTGGCTGAAAGTCAATCTCACTTTGACCTTCTCATTGGGATTGGTGACCTTAAAAGTGAGCTTTGCAGCTTCTGTAGCGGTAAAGGTACTCAGCGCAAGGCCAAGTACCATGATGGATTTTAGAGTTCTCATCTTATTTTTTTCTTTTAGGTTTCATTTTCAATGCATCGGGACGCATGTTATAGACTTTCTTTCCGTATGCGGGTTCTGTGCTGAGGCAGGCAGGGATGGGGGCTTTGCCGTTCAGTTTGCGAAGTACCATTTCCAAGGCGGCTGCATATTCCTGATGGATGAAACATCATCTCTGTCTGTTTGGTTATAAGCAATGTATTGCAGATAGCCTACACATTTGTTGAACCAGAATTCGGGAAGTTCCTCTGCTTTGTATCCCAAACGGGCGATAAATTTCAGTCTACTGATTAACTCTTGCTGATTGACTGTGGTGTCTGCAATCATCGCATCAATCTGGGTAGCTGCCGCTTCATACTTTTGTTCCCGGATATCATTATTGATACGGATCATTTTCAGATTGAAATCTTTTCCTTCATAGTTGCATAAGGCTTCAATTTCCGCCAATTCGCCGTATGAAGTTTCTTTTGCCAATTTAGCATCAACAGCTTTTTTGCCGAAACGCTGGCAGAAATCTGCATAATTGTCTGATACTTGCTTCAGGTACGGGTTCATGCCATTGATGGTGTTTACATATACTTCCCATACATCCGGATCAGTCAGTTTGGCACCTCCTTTTATTAATTCATCAAAAGCGGCTTGTACGTTATTGCGTGCATAGACTGAATAGTGATAATTGATGTAATCAATTAAAAAAGCACGCTCCCTGTTTCCTTTGGTATATTGGTCTTGCAGGTAAAAAGAACGTTGGTAGGAACGGTTGCGTCTTTTCCTGTCTGAATAAACTGTTCGGGAGTCTGACGACTGCTGCTGTGATGGACGATTTCTTCGGTAGCAGGATCTATGAATGCATAGGTGGGATAACTGCGTACACCGTATTTCTTGGCTAATGTAATTCCTTCACCTTCTTCAGCATCAATTTTGAGGTTGATGAAAGTTTGGTATAGTAGTAACCACTGTAGGCAATGAGAATACGGTTTGTGCCATATTCAGGCAAGGTCCGCACCATTGGGTATAGAAATCAATGAATATCAGTTTATTTTCTGCTTTGGCCTTGGCTACGGCTTCTGCCCAAGTAGTGCCGTGCAGGAAATTGATTCCTGCATTCTGGGCATTTAAGTGAATCGCATAGATACATGCGAAAATGAGTAAGATATATTTTTTCATGTCTTTGAATTTAATATGTTAATAACCAGGGTTTTGTTTACATTCCAGATTAGAACTGATTTCTGACGACGGAATGGCATCAATACGGCGGTCTATGATGCGTTGGTAATAATTGTCTCCTTGTGCTTCCGATTTCTCATATTCTTTTTCCAAAGCTTCTCTTAACGTCTTGTTCAAGGCAAGCAGACGGGTGAAATCGGGTTTCTCTGTGTATCCTGCAAAACGGATCATGGCAAACCATTCATGCCAGTTCTCGAAAGACAATTCCAGCATCCATTCGTTGAATATGGCGGTTTCCAGTTCTTCGTTATTGGCTGGAAGAATTATTTCGGCTCCTGCTCTTTCGCGTAGTTTACGGATCGGTGCGTAGGCTTCGGATATAGAGGCTCCCGAACGATACAAGGCTTCGGCTTTTATCAGATAAAGTTCAGAAACACGGCTGAAGATGACAGGCATGTCATTGGCATCATTCAGCAGCTTCTTTACCGATTTCAGGTTGTAGGCTACCGCAGAACTGCGGCTGTCCATCAGGCTGTCTACTTTAGAGAAGATGGCATCGGCGCGAGGATCATCCCCCACCAGTTCCACATACTCATTGGTGGGCCCCCAGTAACCTTGTTTTTCGTGGGGCTGTTACCGTAACATTGCTGACGGGTTGAAGTGTTGGTGGCATCTTTTTGGTCGAATACACGAGCGAATAGAATCTCTTTGGTTGTTGAAAACTTATCAAAAACGTCACCATAGTTTGCTTCCGGCAATGGAGAATTTGTATCAATTGCATCATTAACTGCTGCTACCGCTTCTGTGTATTTTCCTGCATACAGCAATACTCTTGCCTTTAATGCCTTGGCTGCTTCTTTAGAAGCTTGTGAAAGCTTTTTCCAATCAGGAGCTTTTTCAATAGCTATTTCCAGTTGATCCAGAATATATTGATAAGAATCGGCTACGGAGCTACGCGCCTTTAAAGCATTGGATACGGATGGAGCTTCATTACGCATGACAACTCCGTATTCACTATTCATATCCCAAAATTCGCAGTAACGAACCAAGATATTGAAGTAGGCCAAAGCGCGTAAATAGGCTATTTCACCTAACACTTCGGCTCTACGGTTTCCGGAGAACTCTCCGTCACTCATGCGGTTACAGGCTGTTTCCAGGAAGTTGGCGTTTTTGATCACAGCGTAATCTGCATCCCATTCTGTTGCATCACTGAATGATAGGGTAGGCAACATTCGTTCGGAGTAGTAAACGGCATTACCGGCACTTACAATTTCTTGACGCCACATGGTTCCGGCTTTGAATGAGCCGCTGACTGTAGGAAATATGACATTGAATCCATTTCCAGGCAAGGAGTAATAGATTCCGTTTAAAGCTAACTCTACAGCAGCGGGTGTTGTGATGGCGCCGTCTAAATCTGCTTCGAATTCGGGCTTTTGGTCCAAGACATCTACCAACTGGCACGAGGAAACGCCCATTGTAAGTAAAGCTAAGAATATATATTTTTTTCATTCGATTATACATTTAAATGATTATAAGTTAATTTTTAAACCAGCCGAGAAAGAGCGGAAACCCGGATAAGTGGAGGTTTCATAGTTACCGCCATAGTTGCTGTTACTGTTTACGGTAGCAGGGTCTGTTCCCGGATAAGAGGTGAGCGTGAACAAATTGGTAGCCGAGACAAATAGTTGTCCTTTTATCACTTTGTTTAAAGGTAAATTATAAGTCAGACGCACTTCCTGCAAACGGAAGAAGGAGGCATTAAACAATTCATGATCGGTTAGTCTAGGTACACCGTCACCTATATACAAGGCCGGGTATTTGGCATTTTTGTTGGTGTCAGACCATCTGTCATTCAATCCATAGTCAATCAAACCGGTTAATTGTCCGGGTAGATTCTGCAATGTTTTGTTATAAATCTTCAAACCACCGATCTGATATCCGAAGTTGGCGAACAGGCTGAATTGTTTATAAGATAAATTGGCAGTCAGACCGCCGAACAGATCCGGATCAGGATTACCGATAATAACACGGTCATTGTAGTTGATGATTCCATCTCCATTTAAATCCTTAATTTCCAAATGTCCCGGTTTTAATGAGTTACCATCGTAATAACTTTGTCCCTTTGATTTAGCATAGGCATTCAATTCATCTATTCTGGTTTGATCTTGTATGATCCCGGCATATTCATAACCATGGAAAGCTCCCATTGGATAACCTACAGCCAATACTTGGTCGGCATAGCTGCCTTGAACTACTACATCCATAGCTGATTGTGCTCTACCTTCTTCAACCAGTTTGGTGACTTTATTCTTGTTATGTGACATATTCAAGGTCAGGTCCAAGTTCCAGTCTTTAGTAGATAATACACGGCCTACCAGGTTTATTTCAATACCGCGGTTGGTCAATGCTCCGATATTACGGTTCATCTGCATAGAGCCACCGGTTGCACTGGGCGGGAAATCAAATGACCAGATCAAGTCTTTGGTATCTTTGATATAGCCGGAGATAGAACCGGTCAGTCGGTAATCGAACAATGCGAAATCAAGACCTAAATCATATTGGGTCGATTTTTCCCAACGGATGTCGCGGTTACCCACTTGTTTATGTATAATGGCTGACAGATTATTATAACTGGTTGCTTCGTATAAATCACGATTAGAGAAGCTGGTTAAGTTTTGTGTACCGGTAGTACCTACGCTGGCACGTAATTTCAAATCATTAATGAATGTCAGGTTTTCATGAATTTTCCTTGAGAGATTACGCCATGCAAATGGCTCCTGAAGGGAAGAAACCATAACGGTTGTTCGAACCAAACATGGATGAACCATCATAACGTCCTGTAAAAGTGAACAGGTAGCGCTCCATTAATTTATAATTGATACGGGCAAATGAAGAGAACAGACCACTTGCATTATATCCGTTGCCCCAAGATGAGATGCTTGCAGCACTTCCCAGATTGGTGTAGATGTCATTATCCGGATAAGTTTGGCCGTTCATGGTGGTGCTACGGCTGATGCCGCGTTCAAAGGAGACACCGGCTACGGCATCCAGTACATGGTTCTTGTTGAACTCATAGTTATAATTCAATGTATTGTCGAATACGGTTTTTGAATATTTATAATGATATTCTGACCCACTGGCTTCATTTCTAGTACTTAGAAAACTTGGACTGAATGAATTGTTTTCAGTAAATTGTAAATTACCCGATAAACTGGAACGGAACCGGAATCCTTTCCAAATATCAACTTCTCCGTATACGGTTCCCATGATGCGGTAAATATTATCATGGTTTTTCTTATAGGTGTTGGCCACCGGGTTGGCTTGACCTGTGGACATATCAAATTCCCCGTTATCATTATATATAGGCATATCAGGACGATAACCTTGTGCGCTGAACAGTGAAGTTCCTGCATTATCCTGATCTGTATAACTCATATTAGCATTGATACCAAAACGGAGGATAGGCAATACATTCATTTCTGTAGACACGCGTGCATTATATCGGCTTAAGTCACCTCCTTTAACCATACCTTGCTGATCGAATATGGATAATGAAATAAGATATTTGGAAACTTTGCTACCTCCACTTACTGTCAAGTCGGCATTGTGGCGGATAGCTGTTTGTTTCACTTCGTCAAACCAATTGGTGTTGGCACTGCCTAATGCGGTGGAATTAGGCTCAAGAATTTCTAGTGCATATTGGTTGGACGGATCATACACCAAGGTTTCTTTAGCAAAGCGGCGTACCGTTTCGCGCCATTCATCACCATACAGGATACGGAAGTTCTTAATTTGAACATCAGTGGTTACATTATAGTTGAAGTTGACGGTAGGTTTGGAACCCTCCACCCCTTTCTTGGTGGTAACGATAACCACACCGTTTGCAGCACGAGAACCATAGATAGCAGCTGCAGAAGCATCTTTCAATACGTCCATAGATTGGATATCATTCGGAGAATGGCATCCAGCATGCTGGGATCTTCTACAGGAACTCCATCGATAACATACAAGGGTTCATTAGAACCGGTTAATGACGTAGCACCACGCACACGTACACGGACTGTCTCACCCGGAACACCGGTATTCTGTGACACCTGTACACCTGCTGCCAGGTTTTGAAGCATAGAAGTTACATTAGGAGTATTCAATTGGCTCAACTGCTTTAGGCCTACTGAAGCTACAGAGCCGGTCAAATCCTTTACAGAAGAAGTACCATAACCTACTACGACTACTTCGTCCAGATTGGTCACCTCGCTTTCCATTTTTACATTGAAAACGTGTCTGTTGCCAATTTTTTCCTTAACTGTCTGCATACCGATAAAGCTGATCATCAGTTCGTCGTTTTTAGTGTTTTCAGGATAAGACAGCATGAATTGTCCATCCATATTGGCTACTGTACCGAACGTGGTGCCTTGGATAACAATAGAGGCTCCGATGACCGGTTCGCCCATATCATCTTTGATCACTCCGGTAATTGTTCTGCGCTTGGCATTTCTGTCAATCGGTAATATGAGTACATAATTGTTCTCTACTAATTCATAGCGCATACCTGCCTGGCTACAAATCACGGAAAGTGCTTGTTCCAGAGGTTCTTTTGTTTAATGTAAGTTTCAAAGGTACATTGTTTCAATATTGCATCTTCGTTACTGATATGAATTGTCCTGATTT
>OKWD01000189.1_pt1 | contig 11695 bp, 15 predicted proteins | sample 1607011 | NCBI WGS metagenome assembly OKWD01 (sample SAMN04414077, study PRJEB24778) | human gut metagenome | material: faecal | host: Homo sapiens | reverse complement strand
CGATTGGAAACCATCAGCAAATTCGGTTCCAATACTATGAATATACTCAGGAAAAAAAGAAAATCTTAAAGCACGATGGATATTATTATGTCGTAAATCCCTATGCGCTTGAATGGAAAAATGACCATTACTATTTGATTGGATTTTCTCTGAAGCATCAGAAGATTGCTCACTTCCGTGTAGATCGGCTAACAAGTGTAGAAAATCTTGAAACTTGCTTTATGCCGATAGAGGGATTTGATGTAGCCTCCTATACAAATAAAATGGTTGATATGTTTACATCGGAGTCATCGAAGGAAGTAACCCTTCTATGTGAAAACGAATTGATGAGAGTAATCATAGATCATTATGGAGAAGATGCCCCTGTTGAGAGATATGATGACGCGCACTTCACAGCAAAAATTGAAGTGAACCCCAGTGGAACTTTTTATGGCTGGATATTCAAATTTAAGGGAAAAATAAAAATTCTATCCCCAAAAGAGTGCATTATAGAAATGCAGCAAATCGCTCAGGAATTTATATAGCGCAAAAGAGGTGTTATTGATTTTTAACACCTCTTTTCAAATGAAATTTTTATCCTTGAAGTGAACAGATGTTCGATATACAATATAAGCAAGATGTTCGCAGTTCGTCGAACAAATGAGAGGTGAATGCTGTGGGCAATATAACTTTTGGATCATTTATAGCCGAGAAACGCAAGGCGCACAAATTCAATTTACGCGATACAGCCAAGCATTTGAATATTGCTTACGGCTATCTGTGTGATATTGAACAAAGCCGCCGTCCTGCACCCAATGGAGATTTTGTGGAACGCATCTCCGCCTTTCTGAATTTGGATAAATCAGAATATGAGTTGCTTTTGGATCTGGCTGCAAAATCACGCAATACAGTATCTGCTGATTTGCCAGACTATATCATGGAAAAAGATATTGTTCGGGCAGCCTTGCGTGTGGCAAAAGAAGTAGACGCTACCGATGAAGAATGGCAGACATTTATGAAAATGCTAAAGGAGCGTAAACGATAGGGGGGATAGCTTTGTCAATTCCACAAATCCGTACAGAAGCAATCGAGGCGGTAGGGCGAAAAATCCTGATGGAATATGATCCCTCTCTGCTATCCGGGCAACCATGTTCTGTGCCAATCGAAACCATTATCGAGACAAAGTTTGATCTAATCCTGGAGTTTCATACACTAAGAAAAAACCCCAAGATATTAGGGGAAACAATTTTCGATGATGGTGCCGTTGTTTTATATGACCAGATACAGAGACAGTATCGAATGATTGCAGTAAGAGCTGGTACAATCTTAATTGATGAACGGCTTTGTGATCCATCAAAATTAGGGCGGCTCCGTTTTACCTGTGCCCATGAGCTGGCTCATTGGGTACTACATAAGAAGTTGTACTCTGGTACTGGAGATGTTGCTGCTTATAACGGAAATGTTTCTTCCGACGAAAGTCATGGCATAATTGAGCGTCAGGCGGATACTCTGGCCTCTGCTCTGCTAATGCCTTTACCGCAGATCAAAAAATGTTTTTACCGGCTTAGAATAGGCCGGACAGATGAACAGCTCATTGCTGAAATGGCAAATATTTTTGAGGTTTCCAAGCAAGCAATGCAGATTCGTCTAAAATCCAGAAACCTGATATAACCAAATGGGGGAATAGAGAGAGGCACTGCCCTCTCTCACGCTCCTCTGCTATGCTATTTTGTACCTAATATGTTCGCAATATTGCGAACAAGGAGGGATGTTCTATGAGAAAAGAAAGCACAACAATCCAAAAATGTAACAGCAGGCTAACAGCTTTGGGGCTTAACAGCGACGCTGCGTTTCATAGAAGTAAGCTGATTCTAAAGATTTACCGTGATGTAGTCTGGGTTCTGAGTGAACGGGCAGAAGAATTACAAGAAACTGCTTGGATTATGGGAGAACAAGATATAGAGTCTGGCCTCTGCTATCTTGAAAATTTTGCACCAGATATTGAACTGCAAGCCTTTGAAGAAAAAGTTTGCTGCCTTGTTCAAAATCAAATGTTGGTCAATATTATTGACCGTGCACTCCTTCGTCTGAAACGGTATCCGGATCGAGGAGAACTTTACTATGAAATTTTGACTAAGCAATTTATCTATCGGTTCAACAGTACAGAGAAAGAATTGCTGGAAGAACTAAATATAGAGCGCAGTGTCTTTTATGACCGAAAACGAGAAGCCATCTATTTATTTTCTGTTTGCTTGTTTGGATATTCTATTCCAGAAGTCCTGGAGGAGCTGCCCCGACTAAATCCCGACTAAATCCCGACTAAATCCCGACAAATCCCCGACCTAATCCCTACTCCCTTCCGACTTCCGACCTGCTATACTTGTTATAGTGGCAGGAATGCGCTAAATTGAATACTTTTCTACATAAGGCCCGGCATTAACCGGGCTTTTTTCATTCCTGCTGCAATATGGCGGCAGGAACATGGCTGGAGGTGAAAACACTTCCGGCCTTTTTCTTTGCCCGGTATTAGGAGGCCGGTATGCGCTGGGAGGCGTACATAGCAAAATATCCATGACACCGTTCAAATTCGCTGACTACCAAGAATGAACGGAGGAAGGATATGACGAGAGTATTCATTTGGAAAAATAACAGCCCACAGGAATGGGAGGAAATCAGTTTTTCAGCGTTCAGTAAGGCACGCCGCAATGGTTGCTTTACTGGGCGCTTTTTTGTTGAAACAGTCAAAATGTTCCGTGATGAAGATGACCGCATTATCATGGAATGTTCTCGCAAAGATTTTGAAAAATACCAACAGGAGGACCGCCACAGCCGCTATCTCCAGGAACATGAGAAAAGTCGCTCTATATTCCCGGCTTCTCATGTGGGAGATCGTGACGGCACAGAGGAAGGTTATCAGGATACAGATTTGTTTGTGGATGAATCTGTTGATACTGCGGAACAAGCTATTCAGAATTTACTTCTTGAGGATTTACACCAAGCTCTATTGAAACTGAGTCCAGCAGAACGAGATTTTATATTGTCCTATTATGAAATGAAAATACCAAATGCAACTTGTTTAGCCCAACGATATGGTATTACTCGGCAAGCCGCAGATAAGCGATTGAAAAAAATTGAAGAAAAAATAAAAAAGTTGGTTGCGATTTTCTAAAAAAGTGGCAGTAGCAAGTGAGAGGGAAATCCTTTCACTTGCACCTTGACAACCTCATATACGAATCATTAAGTTTGATCCTCTTTGGGCGTAATAGCCGCTACATCAGCGGTATATTTTCTGAGAGCTGCCACTCGCATAACAGGCCAACCCATTTTTGCTGTATAGATGAGTTTTCGGTTTATCAGAAATATATCAGGCTGGAATACATCGGATGGCATCGGTCATGGCATAACAAGGAGGAAAGCTCTCTTACAGCCATAGTCCGAGCGTGATAATAACCGTCGCAGGCCATGGGTAAGACCAAACGAAGTGGAGGTGAAACTCCTGAGAAGCAGGCCAGCCACCTGCGGCTTAATGATTACCCAAGTCCCTGGGGTGTCGTGGACAAGTAAGGGATAAAACAGGCGCTAAATTGAAGGAGACTCTGTAATTTGCAGAGCCTCCTTCTTACATAATCAAATCTCAAAACATAGGAGGATGAACATGAAAGAAGATTGGATTTATAAGCGTGGGGATTTATATTATGCCAATTTGAATCCTTATTTTGGATCAGAGCAAGGCGGCACCCGTCCTGTCCTGGTTCTTCAAAACAATGTGGGGAATTTTTTCTGCCCCACTTTGATCGTAGCTCCGCTCACCAGTAAATGGATTAAGAAAAAGGAGCTGCCCACACACTATGCACTGGAGAGCGTTCCAGAGCTTGGACTGAAATCTGTTGTTCTGCTGGAGCAAATTAAAACGATTGATAAAAGGCGTGTTTTATCGTACATTGGGCGCGTATCTCGCGAAGAAATGAGAGCGATTGATGATGCTCTGCAAGTTAGTTTAGATATTCATATTCCGGAGGAAATGGAGGCTCCGTAAGGCCACTTACCGGATAAAGGAGGCGTTTTTATGTTTGAAGCAAGAATTGCGGAATTGAACCGCTTTAATGAACAAAATCCTGTCAGCTATGACAAAAGAACCTATACGGTCGATGAGATTCAGGACATTCTAGGTATCAGTCGTCCCACAGCATATAATCTGGTAAAACAAGGTGTATTCCACAGCGTCAGAGTCGGCGGTCATATCCGCATTTCCAAAAAGAGCTTTGATGACTGGCTGGATCACACAGATGAATGATTTGTCAAGGATGCCGATCTCCAAATCGACATCCTTAACTTTTTTCTGCTTTCTCTTACAATGAGGCCATAGCAAGAAAAACTTTATAGAGGAGGCAAAAGCCATGCAGAAACAAAGAGTAAAGACCAGTATGTCTGTACCAGAGATGGGCAAAATGCTTGGGCTTGGTAAAGTAGAATCCTACTGGTTGGTTAAAAAGAACTATTTCAAAACAATTCAAGTGGCCGGACGAATGAGAGTTATGCTGGATAGCTTTGAAGATTGGTATGCCTGCCAGTTCCACTATAAAAAAGTGGATGGTACACCGCCCGGAGAGAAATGGAGGCATACTACGATGTCAGTTCCGGAAATGGCGGATCTTTTGGGGCTGAAATCTGGCACAGCTTATGACCTTGTTAAAAGGGGCTATTTTGAGACGACCTTGATTGATCGAAGAATTCGTATCATTACCAGCAGTTTTGAAGCCTGGTATCAAAAGCAAACTCATTATGTGAAAATCTCAGAAAGGAGCAATGAAAATGGCATCTATCGTGAAGCGTAAAAGCAAATATTCTGTGGTGTATGATTACACAGATGAAAACGGAAAACGCAGACAGCGTTGGGAAACCTTCAGCACAAATGCAGAAGCAAAAAAACGAAAAAAGCAAATTGAGTATGAGCAGGACTCTGGAACCTTCTTTATTCCTACGGCAAAGACCCTGAACGATCTGCTCGATGAATATATGTCCATCTATGGTGTAAATACCTGGGCAATGTCAACATATGAAAGCCGCCGTGGTCTGGCGAGAAACTACATAACTCCTATTATCGGAGATATGTTACTATCCGACATCACTCCAAGGATGATGGATAAGTATTACCGCGATCTGCTCTCTGTGAAAACGGTAAGCGTCAACAACCGCAAACCCACAAGCGAATATCTGACCCCGCATACAGTAAGAGAAATTCACAAGCTACTTCGCAGTGCCTTTAATCAGGCGGTGCGTTGGGAACTAATCAGCCGTAACCCTGTCCTGAATGCGACACTTCCCAAAGAAGAACATAAAGAACGGGATATATGGACTGCCGAAACGCTGAGCAAGGCTATGGAAGTCTGTGATGATCCTATCCTCTCCCTTGCCTTAAATCTGGCGTTCTCCTGCTCTTTACGCATTGGTGAAATGCTGGGCCTTACCTGGGACTGCATTGATATTGCACCACAGAGCATAGAAAATGGTTCAGCTTATATATTCGTCAACAAAGAGCTGCAACGGGTTACACGAGGTGCATTGGACGATTTGAGCGACAAAGGTGTTATTAAGAAGTTTCCACCTTGCATAGCCAGTACCCATACTGCTCTGGTCCTGAAAGAGCCTAAAACCAAAACCAGTATTCGCCGCGTGTACCTGCCGAAAACAGTTGCCTATATGCTGGTAGAGAGAAAAAAAGAAATTGATGAGCTGATGGATCTGTTTGGAGATGAATACATCGACAATAACCTGGTCTTTTGCTCCAGCAATGGCCGTCCGATGGAAAGTCAGGTGATTAACCGTGCTTTCAATAAACTTATCAAAGAAAACGGACTGCCTCATGTTGTGTTCCATTCTCTCCGCCACTCCAGCATCACCTACAAGCTGAAACTCAATGGCGGCGATATGAAATCAGTCCAGGGTGACTCCGGTCATGCTCAGGTTAAAATGGTTGCGGATGTCTATTCTCACATCATCGACGAGGATCGGTGCATAAACGCTCAGCGATTGGAGAAAGCTTTTTATTCCTCTAAGACTCCTGATCCCGTTGAAGATACAGAGCCAGAAACTGCGGATACTGCCGTCACTGAAAGTGATGAAAGTGATGCAGTGAAGATACTGGAGCTGCTTAAAAATCCCGAAACTGCCGCACTGCTCAAGCAGCTGGCAAAGGCTTTATAAAGTCCCCACCTCAGAAGAACGCCTCTCGCTTTGTGAGAGGTTTTCTTCGTTTGAACCACTTTGCACAGTGACCAAACACTTTTTTTGTTAGCAAGGTTCTGAAGGCATTTTTGAGCGATGTTAGCAAATTCGCGATTTTGTTTGCAACTTCCTCTAATTTCTGCTAACAAATGTTTGCAAGTTCCTTTGGTAAAAATCGAACCTCTGACTTACCGCCTTTCTTAGCAAAAGGCCAAATCTCGTTAGCAAATGTTAGCAAACCAAGGTTTTTTGCAAAAAAGCCACCAAAAGCCGCAAAAATAAGAAAAGCCGAAAACCCTGATAAATCAAAGGTTTTGGCGTGTTTGCTGGCGTCCCTGGCGGGATTCGAACCCACGGCCTTTCGCTTAGGAGGCGAACGCTCTATCCTGCTGAGCTACAGAGACTTATATTAAATTGAGACTGGCAACGATCACTTTTCCCCGTAAGGCAGCTGGTAGAGCACAACCTTAGGAGGCGAACCCTCTATCCTGCTGAGGTACATGGACGTATATAAAATTTTCAGTGTTGGGCGATTGTTCCAACAAGCCCTTAGGAGGCGCTTATTATATCCATTTAACTATAGGAACATACACACAACTGTTAGTATACCGAAAATATCACGATTTTGCAACCTTATTCCTCGGGAAAATTAATATACCCCTGTAACCAGATGACACCCTTGAAACGGCGTCCCACCTGAGGTTCTCCGTAGATATCTTTTTCATTGATACATACATCAAAAGATAACTCATTGCACAGAATCGTAAGAATATATACCTTTTCTCCCGTGACATCGTTGGTTGCCAGACGAAGTTCCGTAATCTCACCTAGTACAGAGTACTGGTCGCACTCCACGCCGTAGGGCATAAAATAAGTATCCACCAGACTGAAAATATCATCCTTCTGGATCCTGCGGGAAATGGTGGTGTACATATCCATATCTTCCAGCGTCAGGGTCTCAATAGCATCTTCGTCTCCCTGTCTGGCAGCTGCCAGAAGTTTGTTACGATTGGCGGAGTCTTTTTTTACCCGGAGGACCTGTTCTTCATCTTTTTTGATGGGTAACAGGATACTTCCGGTCAGGGACAGGCCGGATAAGGTCAGTGTGGTACCGCGGATGGGTAATTTTCCGGTACTCTGAGCCTTGATGTATGGAATCCGGTTCCGCAGATAGAAAATTAAAGAGATTCCCACCTTGATATCGTCGCAGATACCGGCATAGGAATCCTTCTCCGCATGACGTTCCACAGAGACATCTTCATAAGAAGTAATGCCGCTTCCCGTCAGATACGGATAATAATATTCATAGATAACTTATCGTTATCATCAAATTCTCCACAGACAGCCACACCAAAGGTACCGGATTCTATGGCTCCTCTGGTCGCGGTGTGATTTTTGCTGAATTCACCTAGAAGGATACCCTCCTGATTCATGGTATATGCGCGATGATCGGAATTCATGATCACGTCTGTCAGTAATTCTTTTAATTTCTTACGGTCCGTATATTCACTGAACCCGATAGCTCTCATATATTTATGCAAAACATCACCCTCTTTCTGTCTGCGGTTTCATTCACTCCCTTCATACAAAGTATATCTTTCCTGCAAGCAGTATATATACTTTGCATGGTTGAGAGTTATTCTATCATTCTTAGGCAGGACTTTCTCCTTGCCACCCATGTAAGGACGCAGAGCAACAGGAATGTTCACGCTGCCATCCTCATTTACGTTGTTCTCCAGGAATGCGATCAGTCCTCTGGGAGAAGCCAGTACGGTATTGTTCAGTGTGTGTACCAGATAAGTTCCGTTTTCACCCTTGGTACGGATACCCAGACGTCTTGCCTGTGCATCACCCAGGGTAGAACAGGAACCAACCTCAAAGTACTTCTTCTGTCTGGGGCTCCATGCTTCTACGTCGCAGGATTTTACCTTCAGATCTGCCAGATCACCACTACAGCACTCCAGAGTACGAACGGGTACATCCAGGCTGCGGAAGAATTCTACGGTGTAGGACCACATCTTGTTGTACCAGTCCATGGAATCCTCGGGCTTACACAGTACTACCATTTCCTGCTTTTCGAACTGGTGTACGCGGTACACACCTCTCTCCTCGATTCCGTGAGAACCTACTTCCTTACGGAAGCAAGGGGAATAAGAAGTCATGGTAATAGGCAGGCTCTTCTCATCTACGATCTGTCCTTTGAACTTACCAATCATGGAATGCTCGGAAGTACCGATCAGGTACAGATCCTCACCTTCGATCTTATACATCATAGCTTCCATTCTGCGAAGCTCATAACACCGTTTACTACGCTGCTGCGGATCATGAAAGGAGGGATGCAATAAGTGAATCCCTTGTCGATCATGAAGTCTCTTGCGTAGCTGATCATTGCGGAATGGATTCTTGCAGCATCGCCCATCAGGTAATAGAAACCGTTACCACTGGTACGTCCTGCGCTCTCCTTGTCCAGACCATTCAGACGATCCAGAATATCTGCATGATAAGGAACCTCAAAATCAGGAACTATGGGCTCACCAAACTTCTCGATCTCTACGTTCTGGCTGTCATCCTTACCGATAGGAACGGACTCATCAATAATGTTGGGGATGACCATCATGATCTTGGTAATCTTTTCCTGCAGTTCGGTCTCGGAAGCTTCCAGTTCTGCCAGACGCTTTGCACCTGCAGCTACTTCTGCCTTCTTGGCTTCTGCCTCTTCCTTCTTGCCCTGACCCATCAGTGCACCGATCTCTTTGGAGATACGGTTTCTGGAAGCACGCAGATCATCTGCCTCCTGCTTTGCCTTTCTGCTCTCGGTATCCAGTGCAATCACTTCATCTACCAGAGGGAGCTTTTCATCCTGGTATTTTTTTCGGATGTTCTCCTTGACTACCTCGGGATTTTCTCTTAAAAATTTAATGTCTATCATGACTTCCTCCATTCTGCTGACATATATGTATGCAGCATTATTCTAATCCTTTTTCAATATATACATTCAGAACTTTTACAAGATCCACGATTCTCTCTTCCTGTAATTTCCGTCCATCCTTATCGCGGATGATCCGGATTATGGGACGATCCTGGAAATCTTTATTCTGAGATACCACGATGGCTTCTTCTCCGTCGTTAGTCAGTTACATGACTTCCGGCGGGATAGACTGCTGTAAAACTTAAAAATGCGTCTACTATTTTACCATTATATTTCACATTTTTAAAGCTTTTTAAATATTCTACTGCTTCATAGACTCTGCTACGTCTCTGGGCAATACCACAGATCATTTCATCAAAGGCATCACATACGGCTACAATCTGACAGGAAAGTGGAATCTCCGCTTCTTTGAGTCGAAGCGGAAATCCGGATCCGTCCAGTCTCTCATGGTGATACAGGATGATTTTTTTACTTCATCTGAAATCCATTCCTCATCTTTTACAGAAGTATATCCATATACCGGATGTTTCTTATACTCTGCCAATGCTTCCGGATTCATATCTTCCATGGATTTCCCTTCATAATCCAAAGTCGTATATCGAAGTCCGATATCATGCAGCAGGCATCCTACACCGATATCATGAATTACCTGCTTATCCACATTCATCCGAAGTGCCGTCAGGATAGCGAGAGAACTCAGACTGATGGAATGTTCGTAAATATCAGCACTTCGTTCCTTAATATCAAATACTTTTTCTACAACTTCTTTTTCATCCAGAATATTGGTAATGATCTCATCCGCTGCCTGGGTCAGTCCCTGCAATTCTTTGTTATTCTGGTAAGTATGTCTCTCCAGAATACTTTTTACTTTATTTCTTATCGTTTTTTCTATATCGTTTTTAAGTATTACAATTTCGTTGGCCTCGTCTTCTTTTACGTAGACCTCCAGAATACCCATTCCTCGATTTTATCGATATACTCTTTTTTTAATACTGCGCCTTCCGGAAGAATGATCTGATAATCCCAAGTCATCAATGACTGTGCAAGAATTTCGTTTCCGGTCAGCTCGCTCAGTTTCATTCTCTTCATATATAAACCCTTTACTTATTCTCCCATTGCCATGGCAAGTGCTTCTGCTTCTTCTGCCCCCAGATCAATAGCACACTGGCCAAGTTTGATTTCTTTTGTATAAGAATAACAGCCTTCGGAACTGTGTACAGAATTGATAATAAAACCATTATTATTCTCATCCAGCAGAGCCAGTGAAAAACTCAGCTGCCCACCCATCTGGCTGAATGCATCGTACTTCACCAATCCCATTTTCTGATAAGCGGATTCCATATTCTTATATAAAGTGCGGATATCTTTCTTATTTTTCTCTGTATTTGCTTTTAGGAATTTATTGTCTTCATACAGACCGGCGATATCCTTTTCCAGACTTGCTCCATCTTTACCGCTGAGGAATTTGTCTAGTCTCTTTTTTAATTTGCTTGTTTTTCTGATCTGAACGATCAACAGGATCAAAAAGATGATCAACAGTAAAATCACTGCACCCATTCCGATCAGAAGGTAGCCCAGGTCAAATTTCCCCAGACCGATCTGATTCAAAAAAGTACTACTCATATTATTAACCGTGCCTTTCTTTCGTGCATCTTCTTTTCTCTTATTTATTCAGTACATCCAACAGCCTGTCCAGATCTTCATGATTGTAAAATTCAATTTCAATCTTACCGGATCCTTCTCCCCTGGATGTCACAGTAACTTTTCTGCCAAGTTTCTGCTTCAATTTTTCTTCAATATCCTGATAGATTACCTGCATGGTCTTGTCATCTGTCTTCTTGGGCTTTGCCGGTTTATGTAGATTCTTTACCAATTTTTCCACATCACGGACACTCAGCTTTTCATCAAAAATACGCTGGGCCAGATTGTACTGTTCTTCCGGATTCTCTACAGCCAGCAAAGCTCTTGCATGTCCGGTGCTGATCATTTCATCTACCACCATACGCTGTACATCTTCATTCAGTTTCAACAGACGAATGGAGTTGGTTACTGCAGCACGGCTCTTGGATACTCTCTCTGCCACTTCATCCTGTTTCAGGTGAAACTCTGTTAAAAGTCTCTTGTATGCCTGTGCTTCTTCAATAGGATTCAGATCTTCACGCTGAATATTCTCAATCAGGGAAATCTCTACAATTTCCTGTTCCGTATAATTACGAATGATAACAGGAACTTCCTTCAGACCTGCCAACTTGGCTGCACGCCATCTTCTCTCACCGGCAATAATCTCATAATAATCCTTACGATCCTGTACCAGAATCGGCTGCAACAGACCAAACTGTTTGATAGAATCCGCCAGTTCCTGTAATGCATCCTCATCGAAATTCTTACGAGGCTGTTCTCTGTTTGGCTCTACCTTTGTAATTTTCACAAGGGTCTGCGGTTCCTTTTCTTCCGTTGTTGCTTCGCTTTTTGCTTTTGGCTACTGCTTCTTTCTTGTCTTTGTTTCCCCTAATGCATTGGGTATCAGGGAATCCAGACCTTTTCCCCAATCCCTCTTGCTGC
>OKWD01000188.1_pt1 | contig 11727 bp, 11 predicted proteins | sample 1607011 | NCBI WGS metagenome assembly OKWD01 (sample SAMN04414077, study PRJEB24778) | human gut metagenome | material: faecal | host: Homo sapiens | reverse complement strand
GTTAAAAGTAATTATAAAGGAGAATGCTTATGAAGAAGGTTCTTGTAGTTGGAGCAGGAATAGGAGGTCTTTGCACAGCAATAAGATTATTAAATAAGGGTTATGATGTAACAATATTAGAAAAAGAAAATCGAGTAGGAGGAGTTTACCACCTACTCGATTTTAATTTATAAAAATCAAAAACGATCAATTCCGTCCAGTACGCGTAATCTTGTTTTTAATGTTTTCGTTAAATACCGATTCCTTCATTAATGATTCAACGGAGATGTGCATTCTGTAGCGCCAATAGTGCTTCGCAATCGCAGGAACATTGATTTGTTCATCGTTTGGATTCTCTTTGCGCAATTTTCCGTCAATCGACATCCAGTCTTGCCAAGGAAGCACAGTCAGCATTGATGGCGACTCAAGATGCTGGCTCACAACAATATCGCAAAGCCATGGCTCTGCATAAAATGGCGCGTCCCCCTCCTGGTGCAACATAGTGTTGTAGAACCGTTGGGTTTTGTCGTGGTTTTCCTCCCACCATTGTCTGATTCCACCCATATCATGGGTCGATGTAGTGCATACCGACAAATATGGATATTGATATGGATTGCCAAACTCGTCTTCTGGATTTTTGGGCATTCTTTGTATTTCCAGCGACAGAATCTGAAGTTGCTTCATCACCGCCGGCACACAGTCTGGAATCATTCCCAAATCCTCACCGCACACAAGCATATCTGTTGAGTTTACCAAAGCCGGAAGTTTCCACATAGCCTTTCCATACCAGAAATCATTGTGACGATGGTAATAGAAGTCGTTATACATTCTGTTGAAGCACCACTTCTCATAATCATTCAGCGACCTATAGATGTAGGTGAATTGTGCTGAGATTCGAGGATGGTATTTGCCATGCTCTTCTGGGTCCTCGATGAAAAGCACTTCATCAAGCAAGCCGCACAGGGCGTTTTCCAATTTATTGTTCTTGTCGTTTTTCTCATACGACGCAAACAACTCCGTAACTTTCTGTTGCGTATCAACTTCAGGCTTCAATTTGTAGCGTCCCCTCCTATCGATTCCAGATATAGCGATTTTGCTTCTTCGGTATATTCTCCAAAGAAATCGGCAAGGAAGTAGTCCATAATATATGGTTTGCATTGGAGATCCGGATTTATCCAGAAGTCATAATTGTTGCGCATTTCATCTGGTGTATATGGTAACGCCGGGTTGAACACACCCAACAAGCCATGCACCGCCGACATGGGGATTTGCCAGATTCGGAAGAAGCCAAGGATATGGTCTATTCGATACAGGTCGAAATATTCCGACATCTTGCGCATCCTGTTTTTCCACCATTTGAAGCCGTCCTGACTCATACGCTCCCAATTATACGTCGGTAATCCCCAATTCTGACCAAGCACTGAGAAGTCATCAGGCGGCGCTCCCGCTTGGCTGTTCAGATTAAACAAATCTGGGTCAACCCAAGCATCCGCACTTGCGCGGCTGATACCGATAGGTATGTCACCTTTCAACACAACACCGTGCTTGTGTGCATAATCACAACTATCTTTCAGTTGTTTGTCAAGGTTGTATTGGATGTAATATGTTAGGTTGATTTCATCAGCATTGTCTTTGCACAACTCGTCGACAAGACTTTCGTCGAATTTTGAATACTTACCCCATTTGGTAAAGTCGGCAGTTCCAAATTTGTCACGCAACAAGCAGAATGCTGCATAATTCTTCAGCCAATACTCATTTTTTGCAAAGAACGATTTAAAGTTCTCCGTCTTCAAGGTCTTGGCTCCTGATTCGGCAAAGATTTCTCTCACATATTCCAGCTTGCCAGCATTGACACGCTCATAGTCGACTTGCGGAAGAGCATTCAACTCCACTGCCAGATTATTGAAATATTCCTGACGCTGATTGTCCTTCAGCTTGCCCAATGCCGGAATGTTCAAATACATCGGATGCAGTGCATAAGTCGAATTAGCTTTATATGGATAGGAATCCACCCATGTGTGAGTCATTGTAGTGTCGTTGATTGGTAGAATCTGCAAGACACGCTGCCCTGTCGCCGCCAGCCAATCAACCATTTTCTTTATGCTGAGGAAGTCGCCGGCGCCGAAATCCTCGTCGGTGCGGATTGAGAACACCGGAATAGCTGTACCTGCGCCCTTCCATAGCGCAGCGGAATCGTTGAATCTCAAGCCTGCGACAACAATACATCCGTTTTTGTCTGGAGCCGATATGTCAAGCACCCGGTTATTGCACCCTTCCCACGATTCAGTGCCGGTGTGTCTGTTTCTCTTGAAGAATTTATACTCCACCTGTTCCTCTTTTTCAGGAAATTGGAAAGCAACCGACCATATCGGATAATTGCAATCGGTAAGCGCCAACGCGTTCTCCGGGTTCCAATTCCCAAGCACATCGCAATTGCCTGTCACAAACAAGTCCTCGTTAGGTCTTACCGACGGAGCAAAAATTTCCAACGTGACGCCACCACGTTGATGAGGCAGCGCATCGTTTTTGTTTTCACGATGGAATATGGAATTGACAAACATCGACGAGTAGAAAGATTTGTCATAGGCTGGTCATTCCAGGAATCCAAGATTTCATAGACCTTGATTTCTTTTCCAAACGTGAACAAGTGAGGCTTGCCCCACTCCTTGCGAACTGCGCCATTGTCGTTTCGGACAATATAACAATACTCAAAAGATTTGACATTGCGCTTAATATCCACCTCTGTAGACCAAATGCCGTCCTCGTAGGTCATTTTCAACGCCTTGGACTCATTCCATTCGCCCAATTCCTTAACACTGCCCAAAAGATATAAGCTTTCTCCCCAGGCAGTGTTGTAGCCAATTCTAAATAACAATTTCATAGGTTAATATATTTACTTAATGAATATTCCATAGGTTAGTTTCTCTATCCGCATCTTGATGTGCCGCACGAAGTGCAAATCAAACAGCCCTCTTGGTATATCAATGTTTCTTGTCCGCAATTAGGACATTTCTGACCTTTGGCTTTGGTGCCTTCCGGCAAATACTTCTTCAAAGCCCGCTCAACGCCCATTTTCCAGGTGTTGATAGATTCGCTGTTGAGCTCGAGTCCACCAACCAGCTTCATCACTTGGTCAATCGGCATGCCATAGCGCAACACGCCTGATATCAATTTGGCATAATTCCAATACTCAGGATTGAACTTGTCAGAGAGACCCTCTATTGTCGTCTTATATCCACGCTTATTGATGAACTGAAAATCGTAGCGCTTGTTGCCATTCTCGTCAATAGCCTTGATGATTTTTCCTTTGCTCACAGATTTCGGACAGAAAATGCCATCTTCATCATCTGCAAGACCTGTAAATATTTCATAAGGTCTTCCATCGATAAGTCCGACAAACGCAATCCATTTCTCTTTGTTGTTCTGGAACCTAACAACATCTGCCTCCAATTCAATCGGTCGTTTAAGCACATGGCGCTCCTCAAAACCTGTGTGGACAGGAGCCTCCACCTTCTTTTTCTCCTTTTGAGTCGACACAAGAACTCCTGAGCGTGAACCGTCACGATACACGGTGCATCCCTTGCAACCAGCCTTCCACGCTTCCATATACAGCTCGTTTATCAGATCTTCGGTCACATCCGACGGAAGGTTGATTGTAACACTTATTGAATGGTCAACCCATTTTTGGATTTCTCCCTGCATCTTGACCTTCTCATGCCAGTCAATGTCGTTTGCTGTGGCTTTGTTATACGGAGATTTTGCCACCAATTCATCCAACTCCTCTTGTGAGAACTTTTCTTTGCGTTTGATGCCATTCGCATCCATCCAGGATATAAACTTATGGTGATAAACTACATATTCTTCAAACGCATCACCAGTTTCGTCTACATAATCCACATGTACGCCCGGCTCATTCGGGTTAACCTTGCGACGGCGCTTATATACAGGCATAAAGACCGGCTCTATGCCGGATGTGGTTTGTGTCATCAAGCTTGTAGTTCCCGTCGGGGCGATTGTCAAGCATGCAATGTTGCGTCGCCCGTATTTTATCATCTCATCATACAAAGAAGGGTCAGCGTCCTTCAATCGGTTTATGTAAGGATTTGCCTCTTCCCTCTTGGCGTCGTACAAAGAGAATGCGCCACGCTCCTTTGCCATCTCGACCGAAGACCAGTAGGCCGCAAGTGCCAACGTCTTGTGTACTGACACAGAGAAAGCCGTAGCCTCTGGAGTTCCATAACGGAAGCCCATTGCGGCAAGCATATCTCCTTCCGCTGTTGTTCCAAGTCCAGTGCGTCGTCCAGCCAAAGTCTTGTTGCGGATTTTCTTCCACAGATTCAATTCAGTGGCTTTAACTTCCTCTGTTTCTGGATCGGACTCTATTTTGGCAATGATTTTATCAATTTTTTCCATTTCCAGATCGATAATGTCGTCCATCAGTCGCTGAGCACATCTGATGTGCTGTCGGAAAAGGTCAAAGTCAAATTCCGCTTCGGTAGTGAAAGGATTTTTTACGTATGAATACAGGTTTACAGCAATAAGCCGGCAGCTGTCATACGGGCACAACGGGATTTCGCCACAAGGATTGGTGGATATCGTTTTAAATCCTAAGTCAGCGTAACAATCAGGGATAGACTCTCGCGTTATCGTATCCCAGAAAAGCACACCTGGTTCAGCGCTCTTCCACGCATTATGCACAATCTTTCGCCAAAGGGCTTTTGCATTTATTTTTTTGACACATATGGATGCTCGCTGTCAACCGGGAATTTCTGTTCATATTCCGCATCGGTTTCTGCCGCCCGCATGAAATCATCGTCGACGCGCACCGACACATTGGCACCCGTAACTTTGCCTTCTGTCATTTTCGCATCGATGAATGCCTCGCTGTCGGGATGCTTTATTGAAACCGACAGCATCAACGCTCCGCGACGTCCATCTTGCGCAACTTCTCTTGTGGAATTTGAGTAGCGCTCCATAAACGGCACCAACCCCGTTGACGTAAGAGCGGAATTTTTCACAGGCGAACCCTTTGGGCGCACATGTGAGAGGTCGTGCCCCACGCCGCCTCTGCGCTTCATCAGCTGCACTTGTTCCTCGTCGATTTTGATGATGCCTCCATAAGAGTCCGGAGCGCCGTCAAGACCGATTACGAAACAGTTTGACAACGACCCTACTTGATAATTGTTTCCGATTCCCGCCATCGGGCTTCCTTGCGGCACAATGTATTTGAAATCCTTCATCAAGTTGAAAATATCCGTTTCCGACAAAGGGTTTGTGTATTTGCTTTCAATACGTGCCAATTCCGATGCCAATCGGTGGTGCATATCGTCCGGCGTCTTTTCATAAATGTTTCCGTATGAGTCCTTCAAAGCGTATTTGTTGACCCAGACGCGAGCGGCGAGTTCATCGCCTTTAAAATAGTCACATGAGGCATTGAAAGCCTCGTCGTAAGAATATATGTTTATCTCCACAGCTTTGTTTGATTTAATAATAGTTACTGATGCTTCTCATTCATCAATGCAAAGATTGCAAAATTTCCAGTATTCTCAAAATATATTTCGACTATTATTTTGTCCTCATTGGCGTTTGTTCTATTTTGCGACATTCCGGATTTATTGACTACCTTTGCAAATAAAAACAATAAATTATGAATATGGATTTCTTCTTTAATCGTAAAACCATAAGAAAATACAAATCAGAAGCCATTCCCAGCGACACCATTGAGCGTATGCTTGATGCTGCGGCTCAATCCCCGACAACTGGAGGAATGCAACTTTACAGTGTTGTCATAACAACTGACACCGACATAAAAGAAGAATTGGCAAAAAGCCATTTCAATCAGCCGGCGGCAACCGGAGCACCAAGCTATTAACTTTCTGCGCCGACTTCAACCGTTTTATAAAATGGTGTGAGCAAAGCAATGCTAAGCCAGGATTCGGCAATTTCCAATCATTTGTCGCTGCGTTTCTCGACGCCACCATATTTGCCCAGCAATTCTGCACCATAGCCGAAATGGGCGGTCTTGGATGCTGCTACCTCGGCACGACAACATACAATGCCCCACAAATTGCCAAAACGCTTAATCTTCCACAATACGTTGTCCCTATCGTGACTCTGTCTGTCGGCATTCCCGATGATGATTCAGCCAAATCAGAGCGAATTCCATTGCAAGGAATCATACACAAGGAGCGATATGCTGATTATTCCACAACCGACATCTCCAATCTTTACAAAGAAAAGGAAGAGTTGCCGGCAAACATCAATTTTGTCAAGGAAAATGGGAAGGATTCATTGGCTCAGGTGTTTACGGATGTCAGATATTCTAAAGAAAACAACGAGACTTTCTCTAAAATATTTTTTGATTTTATCGAGCAGCAAGGATTCAAGTTCAGCAAATAGCCTTGGATATTCTTCAAGGATTCATGAATGCCTATCGGTCCGAACCGTTTTGAGCAATTCAAGGAGTGAAGCATGGCAACTCTGCTGTGTTAAAAAATATTTTATTAGCAAGCCCATATTCGAGTCGCTCCACATCAGCGGGAATGGCTTGTAAAGCCGTATGCAGTGCTATTTGCCAGCGATGCAAATAACCTTTTGTAATTGGTTTAAAGTCGACAAAAAGGTTAAAATGCTTTGTATCAACGATATTTTTTTATACCTTTGTCTGCGGAATTAAAAAAACGAGAGAAAGAGATCTCTCCATTGCCGAAAATCGGCAGGGGCTTTTCTCAGGTGGACTCCCAAGAAAGCCTTTAGTGTGAACTATAATTTAAATGAATGAGGAGAACATTTACAGCAATTGCGACAATTGCCATATTGTTGGTATTTACATCTTCTTACAACAGCTATGATGTAAGTGTTGATATCAACTCTTTCGCCCCAAACTTTGAAATAAGCAAATTAGGGAATCATTTCAAACTAAGCGAAACGAGAGGCAATTATGTGATAGTCAATTTTTGGACGTCGGACGATGCGGAAGCTCGCATCAGAAACATTCATTACGACAGATTTTTCAAATCCATCGGAAAAAAATTTGAGTTTTATTTCTGTTAATTTCGACGACAGCGACAATATGTTCAAAGAACTTGTCAGAACAGATGGGCTATCAGAAGTATCGCAATTTTACGAAAAAGACGGTATGGAATCCGAAGTGTACAAACGGTATCGTCTAAAGAGCGGAATGAACAGCTATCTTCTTGATAAAGACGGGAAGATTCTTGCCATCAATCCGACGCAGCAACAATTGACTAAATATTTTTGTCAATAGCCACACATGCCGGAACAATTGCAGAAATTGTTCCGGCTTTTTATTAAGAAATTGTTTGGCATTTTTTTTGCTATAGGATACATAAAATAAATTTTGACAATGATTGATTTTACAGACAGCAAGTTGGTCGAAGAAGATGGAAGCCCACAAATATGCCAAATCTTCACAGATGTAAAAGCCAACGAAAATACTGACAACGATATAGACCCACAGTCATTTACGTCCGATGTTCCTATCTTGGCGCTTCGGAATATGGTGTTGTTTCCCAATGTCGCAATTCCAGTAGCGGTTGGCCGCGACAAATCTTTGGCACTAATTGAAGCGGCACAAAAAACGAAAACGCCAATCGGCGTAATCTGCCAAAAAGACGCAAAAGACGAGGACCCCGGTCAGGATGGTCTATACCAAATAGGCGTAGTCGCAGAAATTATACGAGTGTTGGAATTTCCAGACAATTCCACAAACGTCATCATCCAGGGTAAATACCCATTCCAACTCGACAGTGTGACAAGCACCAAGCCTTTCTTGAGGGCTAACATCACGCCACTTGAAGAAGAATACCCATTGTCAGACGACAAGGAGTTCAACGTACTGGTGACAAGTCTTCGTGAAATCACATTGAAGATGCTCGACAAGTTGGGTAACAAGATGAACGAATTGACTTTTGCCATAAAAAACATCGACAATCCAGTTCATCTGATTGATTTCTTGTGCGCGAACTCCCCTTTGGAACCCAATGTCAAACAGCGGTTGCTGTCCAACCTTTCAATAAAGCAACGGGCATATTCCCTGTTTATGTATCTCAACAGAGAGTCTCAACTGGTTGACATCCGCGCAGACATTGAGTCAAGAACACAGAAAGATATTTCCGAGCAACAACGGGCACATTTCCTTCAGCAGCAAATCCGCACAATTCAGGATGAGCTTGGAGACACCGACGAGCACGATATTGACGAGCTTTATCAAAGAGCCGAGCAGAAACTGTGGAATGAGGATGTCAAGAACACATTCAAAAAGGAGATGCGCAAACTTGAACGTCTACAACCACAAACTCCAGACTATTCTGTGCAGTACAACTATTTGGAGACACTTCTCGACTTGCCCTGGAATGAATATACAGAAGACAATTTCGATATTCCCAATGCAGAAAAACAGCTCGACAAAGACCATTTCGGACTGGACAAGGTAAAAGAGCGCATTCTTGAGCATTTGGCAGTGCTTAAGCTGCGAGGCGACATGAGAGCCCCAATCTTATGTCTATATGGTCCTCCGGGAGTCGGCAAAACCTCTCTTGGCAAGTCGATAGCGGAAGCCTTGCATCGCAAATATGTGAGAATGTCGCTTGGCGGACTGCATGACGAAGCGGAAATCCGAGGCCATCGCAAGACATATATAGGTGCTATGCCGGGACGAATCATACAAGGTTTGATTAAGAGCAAGTCATCGAATCCGGTATTTGTTTTGGACGAGATTGACAAACTTGGTCAAGATTTCAAGGGCGACCCGTCGTCGGCATTACTGGAGGCATTGGATCCTGAACAGAACTGCCATTTCCACGACAACTATGTGGACGTTGACTACGACCTGTCGCGTGTGATGTTTATCGCCACCGCCAATACCCTATCAACCCTTTCTCAGCCATTGCTTGACCGTATGGAGCTGATAGATGTGTCAGGTTACATTTTGGAAGAGAAGGTTGAAATCGCAAAGAAATTCTTGGTTCCGAAACAGTTGAAAGAACACGGATTCGAGGAAAAGGAGATTTCTTTCCCTAAAAAGGTTCTTGTGAAAATTGTGGAATCCTACACACGAGAATCTGGAGTCAGACAACTGGAAAAGAAAATAGCAAAAGTGATGCGCCGCATCGCATTGCAGAAAGCGAGCGGAAAGCCTTTTGAAAAGACTGTTTCTATCGACGCCCTTAAAGAGTATCTAGGACAGGAGGAATTCAGCCCTGACCGCTACGAGGGAAACGATCAAATCGGAGTTGTGACTGGTCTTGCGTGGACTGCTGTCGGAGGAGAGATTTTGTTTATCGAGTCATCTCTGTCAAAAGGCAAAGGCGAGAAGCTGACTCTTACCGGAAACCTCGGAGACGTGATGAAGGAATCGGCGGTTATTGCCCTACAATATTTGAAAGCCAATTGCAACAAATTCGGCATATCGCCTGACATATTCGACAGTTACAATGTGCACATTCACGTTCCAGAGGGTGCAATTCCTAAGGATGGGCCATCAGCCGGTGTCACCATGGCGACATCTTTGGCATCTTCTTTTACAAAAAGAAAAGTTAAGGACCACATTGCGATGACCGGAGAGATTACACTGCGCGGGAAAGTGCTTCCTGTAGGCGGCATCAAAGAAAAAATTCTTGCGGCCAAACGTGCAGGAATTACAGATATTATTCTGTCGAAGGAAAATAAGAAAGACATTCTGGAGATTAAACCGTTATATTTGAACGGTCTGACATTCCATTATGTCTCAACAATCAAAGATGTTCTTGATCTGGCTCTGACAAACGAAATCGTTACAGAATAAAATGAATTATTGCTGTCCGATAAAACTCAGAAAACGCAATAAAGTATGACTCGAATGCTAATTTTACGGCGTTTCGAGTCGTACTTTTTGTTTATTAAGCCTACCTTAATCAAAAAGAGATGGTTCAGAAGGTGCATCGAAAGCCTTGGAAAGAATGATATCCCATTCCTTTTCGGGGTTGTTGAACAGGCTGTAGAAATCGACGTAGTACATCAGTGTTATCCTGACCGCCATAAAACCGTCAGGAGCCTGATACATTCGGGGAAAGAATATGTCGGCAAGAGGCATATAAATCATGGTATATGGAGAGTGTAAAATAAACTGTGTCAGGCTATAATAATAATAGTTTAACACAGTTTTTATAATATGGCCAATTTGGAAATAGACTACAAGAAAGCAGCCCAGCAGCTGCGTAGCGGTGAAGCACTCTTCGGTAAAGACGGAGCTTTGGCTCCTATGCTAGAACGTATCCTAAACGCAGCCTTAGAAGGTGAGATGGATGCTCACCTTAATAGCGTTGACTGCAGTTCTGGCAATCGTCGTAACGGCAAGATGAGCAAGACCGTACAGACAAAGTATGGAGAGGTGATAGTCGAAACCCCTCGTGACCGTGACGGTTCTTTTAAACCGGAGACAGTTAAGAAACGTGAGACAATTCTTGCTGAAGGTATGGCAGATCAAATCATCAACATGTATGCTCTTGGTACAAGCACTCGTGATATAAGCAAGTACTTTGAGCGTGAGTTTAACACAACCCTTTCAGCAGAAACCATCAGTGCTATAACCGACCGAGTTATTCCCGAAATAACAGCCTGGAAGTCCCGTATGCTTGACCCCGTCTATGCCATTTGCTGGCTTGACGCCATTCACTACAAGGTAAAAGACGATAAGGGTCGTGCAGTCACTCGTGCAATATACAATGTCCTAGGTGTAAACAAGTCTGGTCACAAGGATCTTCTTGGTATGTATATATCTGAGAGTGAGGGTGCTAACTTCTGGCTTGATGTTATGACCGACCTTCAGAACCGTGGTGTACGTGATATTCTGATTTGTTGCGTAGACGGTCTTAAGGGATTCCCTGATGCCATCCAAAGTGTATTCCCGGAAACCTCCGTTCAGCTATGTGTAGTCCACCAAATCCGTAACTCAATCAAGTATGTAGGAAGCAAGCATCAGAAAGAGTTTCTGAAGGATCTCAAGACCGTATATGGTGCTGTAAGCAAGGATTCTGCATTAGCACAGCTTGACATGGTTGATGAAAAATGGGGTGAGATGTACCCCATAGTAATCAAATCCTGGCGCGACAACTGGGAGCGTCTTACGGAATATTTTCAGTATACTCCTGCAATCCGCAAACTTATCTACACAACCAATACGGTTGAGGGCTATCATCGTCAGGTGCGTAAAGTAACGAAGAACAAAGGTGTGTTCCCGTCAGACACCGCACTTGAAAAGCTTGTGTATCTTGCCTATCGAGACATTAGTGGGAAATGGACTATGCCACTGTCTAATTGGGCACTGATATCACAGCAACTTGCCATAAAATTTGGTGATAGGTTCAAGATTATGTAACTTTGCCTGTGAAAGGCTCCTCTTATTTGTATGCAGATGTGAAATCTGCACACAAATAAGAGGGAAAGAATAAAAAACAGAGCCGTGACACAGTTCAGTTTACACTACCTGGTATATGACCTCAAATATGGCTTCCTGACGCCTTTTGTTGGCGTCGGCGAGTGTACTGCGTCCAATCTTGAATGTGATTCCTCCTTGTTCACCGACGACAGGCGGTTCTCTCCGAGTATCGGATTCTCAAAGTCGGGGATGTCCTCTATGTACCGCTTGTTGCCCGATGCGTGGTCTATTGCGAACATAAACTCCTGCAGTCCGAGCATACTGTTCTGCAACGCCTCCTTCGTTTGGAAGCCTTTGCTCTTGACCTTCTT
>OKWD01000187.1_pt1 | contig 11735 bp, 14 predicted proteins | sample 1607011 | NCBI WGS metagenome assembly OKWD01 (sample SAMN04414077, study PRJEB24778) | human gut metagenome | material: faecal | host: Homo sapiens | reverse complement strand
GCCCCTCTATTTTAGGGGCAACCTGTTTCCATACTTCTGAAAAAACAGGAGCATGGGCAGTATCTTCCTGTGTCAATCCATGAATACGGGTGTTCCAATACAAATAGTAATCCGGTTCGGGATGAACGAGGCTGTAGAACCGGTCGGCTATCTCACCATTTCTCACAATAACCACCCCTACACTACATATGCTGGTACGTTCATTATTTGCCGTCTCGAAGTCTATTGCTGCAAAATTATCCATACTTTTTTTCGTTACACAGACAAAGGTACGACAAAAAAGCGATATACAAAATTCTTTTTCCGGTACAATTCCCTATCTTTGAAACCTCAGCAGCAAAATAGACCAATATCTATGACAATCAGCACTTGTGAAAGCTGAAAGATTAGACCATCTTTGCACTGTTTTTGTTTTTTAACTTAAACTAGATTTATAGTAAAATGAAAAAATGAAATTCCCGACCCTGTTAATAGCAGCAGGGTTACTTTGTATCTCCGTTCACACAACGGCCCAACCTGGTCCCCGAAAAAAAAGTGGGCGTTGTTCTCAGCGGCGGAGGAGCCAAAGGAATGGCACATATAGGTGCTTTGAAAGTTATAGAAGAAGCGGGTATCCCTATAGATTACGTGGTAGGGACCAGTATGGGCTCCATTATAGGCGGACTTTATTCCATCGGTTATACTCCCGAACAGATGGATAGCATGGTTCGCCGGCAGGATTGGTCCTTTCTGCTGAGTGACAAAATACCACGCAGCGAACAGAATATGGCGGAACGGGAGGCTTCCGAAAAATATGTATTTTCCCTGCCATTCGGTAAAAAATGCCAAAACGCAAGCCGTAGGAGGATTGATAAAGGGACAGAACCTGGCAAACCTGTTCAGTGAGCTGACCGTAGGATATCATGATTCCATCGATTTCAACAAGTTACCTATTCCCTTCGCCTGTGTTTCCGAAAATATTGTAAATGGCAACGAGGTAAATTTTCACAAAGGTGTATTGGCTACGGCCATGCGGGCCAGTATGGCCATACCGGGAGTATTCACTCCGGTCCGGCTGGACAGTATGGTTCTAGTGGATGGAGGTGTGGTAAACAACTACCCTGTAAATGTAGCGCGTGCATGGGGGCGGACATTATTATAGGAGTGGATGTTCAAAATGACTTGAAACCCGCCAACGAACTGAATAGCACCGGCAGTATCTTGGGGCAACTCATCAATTTAATGGGACTGGAACTTTATAAAAAGAATCTGAAAGAAACCGATACATATATAAAGGTGGATGTGGAGGGGTATTCTGCCGCCAGTTTCACCCCCAGTGCGGTGGACACACTGATTCGTCGGGGAGAAGAAGCGGCATTGGCACAAAAAAACTCCTTGATAAAGCTGAAGCAGGAACTGGGGCTGGACAGTACCTATATGCCGAAACCCCTTCCCACGCTATCCGTACTCCCCCAACCGCAAAGTGTATATAAAAGAAATCACCTTGACGGATTGGACGAAAAAGACAAACGGTGGCTGTTGAAGCGCTGTGATTTGAAAGAAGACTCCGAAATAAGCCTTCGCCGCATAGAAGAAGCAACAGCCATACTATGCTCCAATCTGGAATATTCCAGCGCCACTTACAATCTGCCCGAAGCCCCCGGCGGAGGTTATAACCTGCATTTTCTTTTAAGCAAGAAATATGAGAATAAGCTGAACGTAGGAATCCGTTTTGATTCGGAAGAAACAGCCAGTCTGCTCATTAATGTCACCAGCAATTTCCGGGGAAAAGTACCCACTACGCTGTCACTGACAGGACGATTGGGCAAACGTTATGCCGCCCGCATAGATTATGGATTCGAACCGGCTCCATTGAAGAACATCGGACTGGCATATATGTTCCAATACAATGATATAAACTTTTACCATCATGGAGATAAATCACATAACTCTACCTACCGCTATCATTTGGGAGAATTATCCTTTTCGGATGTTTGGTACAAAAACATACGCTTTGCCGTGGGGCTGAGGTATGAATTATATGACTACGACAAATTCCTATACCAGGAAGGGAACCAAGGTTTTGACGTAGGAACAGAACACTTCTTCAGCTATTTCGCACAAATGCATTACGAAACTTTCGACAAGGCATATTTCCCTACCAAAGGCATATCAGCACGAGCGTCCTATGCACTTTATACGGATAATTTCACCAAATATGACGACCACGCTCCTTTCTCTGCCATAAAAGGCTATTGCCAGGGAGTGATTCCCGTTACACGCAGATTCTCCATACTGCCTGCCATATACGGACGTTTTCTGATAGGGAAAAGATATTCCTTACTCCAAAACTCAATGCGATGGGGGGGATGTGCAAGGACGTTTCCTGCAACAGCAACTACCATTTGTCGGGATAAACAATGTGGAATTAACAAAGAATGCGTTACTGATAGGAAGCATGAAATTCCGCCAACGGATGGGAAGTGTGCATTATCTGACGTTAACGGGCAATTATGCGCTGAGTGCAAGCAAGCTGAGGTACCTGTTGGAACAGGATACCATGTTCGGCTGTGGTATAGGCTACGGTTTGGATAGTATGTTCGGCCCCTTAGAGGCATCACTAAACTATGCAAACCGAGCCAATAAAGTGAGTATGTACGTCAATCTAGGATTTAAGTTTTGATTCCTCGTTGATAACCGCCATCATGCCTTCTATCTGAGCCAAGGCCATCATACGGCCATGAAACGAATACCCCGGGTTGTATCCTTTGCCGGCATCATCCAGCATCATGCGCCCATGATCCACACGCATCGGGACACCCGGACGTTCTTTCTCAAAAATACGGATCAACTCTATCACATGAGCACGCCCTCCCAAATGAGATGCTTCTATAAAATTCCCGTTGGGAAACGCATTGGTACTGCGCAAATGTACAAAATGAGTGCGGTGTGCAAACATACGTGCCAACAAAGGTACGTTGTTATGCAATCCGGCACTGAGCGAACCGGCGCAGAATGTCAGCCCGTTATGCGAGTTATCAACCGCATGGAGAAGCCAGTTGATATCTTCCTCACCGGTCACAATACGCGGCAAGCCCAATACCTGGAAAGGGGGATCGTCCGGATGGATGCACATATTTATACCGTACTCATCACACACCGGCATGACAGCCTGCAAGAAATAACGTAAGTTTTTCACGCAGGGCATCACGGTCTATCCCATCATACAAAGACAAAAGACGGCGGAATATGGTTTACCGGATGCCGGTCTCCCTCCTTTATATTACCATTTACAAATCCCTGCGTCTTGACTATAATGGTATCGACCAATTCGTTTTCTCGGCTTCGGTATAGTCTTATCCAATTCACGCACCTGTTGTAATTCCAATCGGTATAGTCTTTCTCCGCCCCTTCACGCTGAAGAATCATACAGTCAAAATAGGCGAACCGGATCTTGTCAAAGTACAAAGAACTGGTTCCGTCCTCCCAAGGATGTTCCAAATCGGTACGTATCCAATCAATGACAGGCATGAAGTTATAGCATACGGTCTTGATACCCGATTTACCTAGGTTGGCAAGGCTTACTTTGTAGTTTTCTATCAATTGATCCCGTTCAGGACCGGCATATTTGATAGCTTCACTTACCGGCAGGCTTTCTACCACCGACCAGCGCAATTGGTGAGATTCAATGTAATCTTTTAAACTTTTGATAGCTTCCAAAGCCCAGATTTCACCGTTAGGTACATCATGAAGGGCGGTCACGATTCCTTCCACCCCGATTTGCCTAAGCATGGGAAGCGTTATCTTATCTTTCTTCCCAAACCATCTCCATGTCTTTTCCATTCGTATTATGTGTTTTAGTCTGTATGACAAAGTCTTTATTAATCCTCTTTGAGCCTTCTATTGATGTATAATCATGGCAGAACGTGCCGGTACCATAAGCTCATCACCTGAAACCTGTCCAAGCCCTTTCATGTTTATTTTACCATCCTTACAGATTACAGTGTATTTACCCGACGGAATGTCCAGCTTGACAGGCTCTGCACGGCTGTTCAAAGCCACGATGATATTTTTCCATGAGTCACCATTTGCATTATCTTTCAAGATAAAGGCAACCACATTCGTATTTTCTACAGGTAAAAACTCCAATTGCCTACGTACCATATCGGCATCCCCCATACGAAAAGCGGGATGTGCTTTACGCATAGCTATTAAACCTTTCACATATTCGAACACATCTTTGTGTGCGGTCTTATTTTTCCAATCTATCGTATTAATACTGTCAGGACTATTATAAGAATTATGAACTCCTTTCTTGTCACGCATCATCTCATCCCCTGCAAATATAAACGGTACTCCTTGTGAAGTAAAGACAAATGTTTCCGCTAACTTCTGCAAAGCCGCCAGTTCCTCTACCGAAGCATCCGGCATGGTAGCTTTCAGACGGTCGGCAAGACACATGTCATCGTGGCAACTTACATAACTTATCATCTGGGTAGGTTGTAAAGCCCAAGGTTTCTTACTATAATTCACAGAATCACTTATAACCTGCGGATGTTCGATTGCTCCCACAACTCCAAAATTTGATACTCATTTCGTGTCCCGGCTCCCCTACTAGAAAAGCTCCTTTGGTATCATCATCCCAACCACCTCGCAAACCATCACGCATTTCATCTGAGAAAGCGGCGATACGAGGCATCTTTTCCACATTGGCTTTCATTGCCAGTTTGTCTGCTTCTAATTGAGGAGAACTGGCAGCCCATCCTTCACCATACATGAAAATAGACGGATCTATTTTATCAATAGCCGCACGTATCTCATTCATGGTTTCAATATCATGTATCCCCATCAAGTCAAAACGAAAGCCGTCTATGTGATATTCATTAATCCAATATAGAATAGATTCTATCATATATTTACGCATCATGCGCGGTCGCTTGCCGTTTCATTTCCACATCCCGAACCATTTGCCCATTGCCCGTCCTTCGTCTGGCGATAGAAATAACCGGGAACCGTACGTTCGAAATTGCTTTCGTCTGTATTGAAAGTGTGATTATACACCACATCAAGCACCACTCTGATTCCCGCCTTATGTAAAGCTTGTACCATTTGTTTGAATTCCCTGATACGGACATCGGGTTTATAAGGATCTGTAGAATAAGAACCGTCAGGCACATTGTAATTTTGCGGATCATACCCCCAATTATATTGGGCTTTGTCCAGTTTTGTTTCATCCACCGAGGCATAATCATACGACGGCAATAAGTGCACGTGGGTAATTCCCAATTCTTTCAGATGGTCAATACCTGTCTTCTCGCCTGAAGAACTGGTAGTACCCTGCTCCGTCAAAGCCAGGAACTTGCCTTTATTTTGAATTCCGGAAACAGAATCCAAAGAGAAATCGCGATGATGCATCTCATAAACCGTAATATCAGCATAATTCTTCAAAGGAGGACGCACATCGTTCTCCCATCCTTCCGGATCTGTAGAACGGAGATCAAGCACAGCTGCCCGCTTACCATTTACCCCTACGGCTTTTGCCATAATTCCCGGAGTGTCTCCTAACCATTTCCCGTTTACCTTCACATTAAAGGTATAGAATTTACCCTTCAGATCCTCTTTTATTGAAATATTCCAAGTACCGTTCTCTCCCATCTCCATTGGAAAAGTATTAGAAGCTGAACCTTCATTACCCGATTCAAATAAAAGGACACGCACCTCTTCCGCTGTAGGAGCCCAAAGTGAAAACTTGGTTTCGGCAGGCGAGTACTCCATTTCAGTCAGCGCATCTTCACGGACAGGATATTCATCAAACGAATTATATTCTTTTTTCACAGACTGACAACTAATAGTAGTAGAAACAATTGATGCCCAAATAACATGTCTCACATTCATAATCTTATCTTTTTATTTTATCAGGATTCTTATTTATAAAATCTTTCCAGCCGGAATATTCTTTAGTCAATGTCGGTCTGCCCATTTGTAAATAATGACAATAAGCAGCCGCCAACCCATCTGTTGCATCCATAAAAGGCAGCATATCACTCTCCGGTATATGTAACATCCTTTTCAACATATCAGCGACCTGTTCCTTGCTGGCTTGCCCATTACCGGTTATCGCCATCTTTATCTTCAACGGCGCATATTCTGTTATAGGAATATCACGGCTCAAAGCAGCAGCCATAGCCACTCCCTGTGCCCTCCCTAATTTCAACATCGACTGCACATTTTTTCCAAAAAAGGCGCCTCAATAGCTAATTCATCAGGTAAATAAGCTTCTATTATACCAACCACCCGTTCAAAAATACGGCGCAGTTTTAAATAATGGTCACCATATTTACGAAGATCAATGACCCCCATAGTCATTACCTGCGGTTTAGTACCTACTACTTTCAGCAGGCCATACCCCATTATGGTTGTTCCAGGATCTATACCCAGAATGATTTTCTCTTTTACCGGCTGAATCACTTAATCACCTCCATCAAAGTGGGAAAGCCAACCACCTTATCTTTAAATATCTTCATCATTTCCTCATTCAGATGCATCCCTTGCTGAGTATGCCAACGATGCAAGGCCGCTGTATCTTCCACCTCCCATTGCAATGAAAAGCATTCTGAATCCTGTTCTTTGTGACTAAGGATGTGCGTAAGACGGGGATTTTGCAATATTCCCGTCTTTTCCACTTCGGGAATATAGCTTTCACTAAGCCAAATGACAAAATTACGCGCATCGTCAATGCCTGTTTGATAAGTTGTATTATAAATTAACATATCTATAGTCTTTAAATTAAAAAAGGCCTGCTTCGCAGACCTTCATTTTATCATTAAAAAAGTGGAGCATGCGAGACTCGAACTCGCCACCTTTAGACTGCCAGTATGAACTCTGATCTGCGCTTACTATACTGACAAGCAGAAGGTTATCTACCCATTCAAAATCCTCCAAGATTCGTTTTAGTAAAAATCATCTTGATTTTTTATTTTATTTTATTCATTATTTTCCCTGTTCTAACGTCCAAATACTAAAAAGCCGTTCAACTCACTACTATAATTGAACGACCATAAACATTCAAGGGATTTCCTTTTCATACATTAACCAAAATTGTAAGGCATCAGAGAGCACAGACCAGCCAACCACTTTTTGTTGCCAGACTAAAACCTCAATGCGTACCATAATACCCTCAATTTCCAATGAAAAGTACACTATATGATTTTGCGAGCCATTTTTTCCCCGGATTTTGTGTTAAAGCCACACCAAAAATCCACCACCTACAACAGCACTTATTGTATATACTAAACTTAACATGTCCATAATCCACTTTATTTTAAAATTGTATTTCCTATTCTAATAAAAATGATGGTAGAGATTCCACCTATAATAACCCTGTATATGTCAAGAGTTATATCTACATCAGGCTTCATGGAAACTATTCCACCTACAACAAGTCCGGCAAAATGAAAGTTTTGCTAAATCAAAAAACAACCCGGCAAGTTTTTCCCGTCTTACCTTGTCCTTTTCCTTGACTTCTTTCTTTACTTCCTGTGTTCACTCCAACTTCCCATTCAAATTAAGATTTATTGCAAATATACGAAAATCAAACAATAAACAATAACATAAACCATTTATTTAACACACTTCACCCTTCGGCAAATTGGCCAGCACCTCATCTATGAAAAATTGATCGGTAGTGCGGGCATTCCAGCACTCCCTTTTGCTTCGCTTCCCGATACACTCTGGAAAAGAGCTTTGCTTTCTCCTGGATTGTTGCTGGAATCTCTTCAATGGGCGTAGACAAGAAATCGGCATCCCCACCCTTTGCATGAAGGTGAAAGCCTACAGTGTTTTTGATTTTTCCACTGACATGAACAGTCATATATGCTTTGAATCATATATAATAAAACTCCAATGTTCACATTGCAGCACTAACAATACATTTGCTAATGCTGCAATTATTTTTTAATTAATCTTCTAGAACTTTTATCCTATTCCTTATGTTCGTACATATCGATCGCCTTAAAGAATTCATCCTCATAGTTATAAATATCATCAAGGCTTTCAATAACGTGTTTCACATCTTTCTTGTTTTCGTCAATAAACTGAACTACTATACCTAGCCAAGCATAATCTAACATTTTCCAGAATAGTCATATTATAAATCCCCCTTTAATGCACTATCTTTGATTTCTGCTTTAATATTACAATCTTTCAATATCTTTTCAACCTTTTTCCGATCTTCATCAGTTGTTCCAGGTCCCATTGTTATTTCTAAATGCTCTAAAACTTCCTGCTTTAATGGAATATAAAGGGCTGTTCTACTCAGCTCCATTCCATTTCTATAAGCAGTACCAAGAGCCAACGGAAAGCTCAAAGGATGATTGCTCATTAAAGCCGGTTCAAACGGTTGTGCATGAATAATGAAACGGCTTTCATTCTGTAATCCCCATTCCCTTTTCTTATAAATTGCCAATATTATCATGTTTAAACGCAACTCCTTGATCAAAGCATTTGATAGCTTCTTTATAATATAGCTCAATATTTTGTTCATATTTCACATCAACAAGACCGACTTTATTAATATAAGAACTGACTACAAAATTTTCAAAACAATATTCCCTATTATTATAAAATGATCTATTAACAGTTCCCACATCGTAAGTTTCAAACATATCCTCATCCAAACTTATCCTTACACCTTTATTCCCTTTCCCGTATCGATTCCATAAATCAATATTTTCCATTTCCGACTTAGTCCAACAACTCACAAAAGTATATTTACCTAATTTTATATTCGTATCATAAACCGTTGAGTCATATTTATATTCTGCTTTATCATCCACTTGATCCAAACGATTAAACTTTATACTTTTGTTCTTAAGAATCATTTCTAATGTTTCAATAGAAGTATAATGATGTATTTTCATCTTAAATTTAATTATAAGTTTATCCTATTTTATTTGATCTTTGTAGATTGCATTCTTGGCATAAAAGCTAAAGCTCCCCACACTAGTATCACCGACTTCATTATTACATTGTCTAACGTTTTTTCGTATTAAACAATCATCATCCCATTATAATTCTAATAGTTTTTTTCTATTAGTCCAATTAACGACTACAGACTCCGCTTCATCCGATATCAAGTCAAGATATTGTTTCAATTTTTCAATTTTATATCCTGAAGCTTGATCATTCACAACCGTCACACGCCTATGTATCTGCTTTTTTAGCATTGTCCTATTTATTAACTGGAAATTCATATTAGAACGTCCAATACTACCACGAAAATAAAATTCAGTAGTACCAGTTACATAATTAAACAATGTAAATCTATCACTTCTTTTAACAACAGCATTAAATTTTATATCCTTATACCTCTCATCAATAAACCCATTAAACGACAATTCCTTCTTATCAAACCCAGCTGTAAGAAAGTTACTCACCTGCGTACGGAATCTCTTTTGCAAATCCTTATCCTTATCATCTTGAAATTTTATAAAAGAAGAACTTACCACGGTTGAAATAAAAATTAGACACCTCAAGAACCAAATTTGGTACTAATTCTTTTTTCATTGTAGTTTTATAATAATAAATTTTATTGTTTGATTCCGTCTCACGTATAGAATATTGTTCCTTATAATAAGTGAACAGTCTTAAATAAGACTCATCATCACTATCGAAAAAATTATTATAGTAATTTTCACTAATCCAACCACCATCAGTAATAATGTAATAGCCCTCTCTTTCTGTTAGAAAAACAGAAACAAAGCAATCATTGTGGTAAAGAAAGGCGTTATTATTTCTATGGTCTTTCCATATTTTTTCACTTTCCACAAAGAACTAAATGACGCTATTATAATCTTTATTATATCTTCCATGATTATTCAATATCAAATTGTACATTTTCTAAAGGATCAATATTTTCTTCCATTTTAAAAGGAAGAACACCTGGGGTCGAAATTAAATCAAAATTTTCAAATTTTATATTGGCCTCCTGCATAAAATGCAAAACACACATAGAAATATCTTCCAAAACTTTTGATTGCTTTTCATCCAACAGCACCTTTGTCTTGTAAGCTATCTCCTTTCCATCAGCTACGAACCGATGAAAATGAGGAGTTGGAACTTGTTGTTCCTCTATAGGAATAGGCAAATTGGAATTCCTATGAGAAGGTCCCGTAGAATCATATCTAAAAAAAGGTCTTTCACAAAAAGGAACACAGCGTAAAATGAATTTAAAATCTTTTTCTTCAGTTTCTTTTTGTTGTATGGTAAAAATTATATCATTTGGTAAGACATCGCTATAAGTAGGAGTATTTTTTTCTTTATAATCCGGTCTGCTATTTTTCTTTTCGTCAAGAACGATTTTGTTATTTAACAAAATTTTTCTCTTCATCTATTAAGGAGCAATAGCTTTTATAATTATCTCTAACTTTAATATTGACTTTCATCTTTAGCTTATATAAACATTGTGTTTAAAATGGTTCTTATTTAGGAATAACTCTTATAAAATGATATGTAACAGTTCCATATTTTGTTAGAAGATAGTCATTTACATACATTCTTGCTTCAGAATTTAGTTTTTCTTGAGAGTTTGAATTAGACACAAATTCTAGATTCTGTATTTCTCCATTATATTCAAATATAGCTATATATTCTTTCATCATTATCCTATTTTATTTGATTTTTGCAAATTACATTTTTGACATAATAATTGAAGATTCTCCACTGTAGTCGCACCACCTTTGGAAAAGGGAATAATATGGTCAAGCTGCAGGTTTTCAGTAGAACCGCAATAAACACATTTTCCTCCATTCCTTCTCCAAACTACATCAACGACTTCTTTAGGTATAGGAGGTCGCTTATTTGCTTCCGGAAAGATTTCTCCCTCATCCATTAACTCTTGCAGTGCAGCCTTTTCTAAGTCTTGCTTTCGTTTCTTTGCAAGAAGCTTCTCTTTTATTTTATTTATTGCTCTCCTGTTTTCCAACTCATCAATCCATTTTTTATACTCCATAATACTAGATTCAGACGTATCAATATACAATAAATCAGATTCAGTATCAGAAAATAGCACTCCATGCATCTCCCACTTCTTTAGCCATATAAGTCAAGACGCCTGAATATTCAGACTTTAGTGAAAAAGATTTTTGACCAATCGGCTTTAAAATGATGAAGTCTCCTGAGCTAATCAAGCATGTCTTATATCCTTCATATAAGATAGCGCGTATAGGAACATTTACATATATACATGTGCATTCTTCATCCGGAACAAAATGAAGATATTTCTTTCCGTTCAGATTTTTCCAGTTGAGCATATTTTTCTTATTTTGCCGACATACACATAAGTACTCGATATACGCCGTACACCTCTGACAAAGGAACGTCAAAGTCCGAGAATTTCGGGTCCGGGTTAACCGAATGGCATTTCACATAACCTTCCTTACCCTTGCATTCATGGAGTTCCTTTACTATAACCCCGTTTGCAGTGTCCAAAACGTATGTTTTACCCCAGTCTATAAAAATATTGGGGTTTATCTTCTTTATCAAAATACGGGAACCTGAGGGGTATTCAGGTGCCATACTATCTCCATATACTGTAATGGCAAAGTCTACATCTTCAATGGGTGAAATTATAGCCTCACAATTTTGGAGCATTGCGCCTGGAGCCGCAAAACCCGTAAGCGTTCCTCCCATAGCTGACATGGGAAGAAGATATGTAGTGTAGCCTCCCATATCCCCTTTGTTTCGACTATCATTTATCG
>OKWD01000186.1_pt1 | contig 11746 bp, 13 predicted proteins | sample 1607011 | NCBI WGS metagenome assembly OKWD01 (sample SAMN04414077, study PRJEB24778) | human gut metagenome | material: faecal | host: Homo sapiens | reverse complement strand
GATATAAAATTGCAATGTGTCATTGTTTAAATCATCTTCTAGGAAAAATAAATTTCTGATTGTTTCTTGATTAAGCTTTCCCTTGGTAGTGCATTTGTCTGAGCCACTGCAATATGCGAAGCACCATCCCCAATGCTCTTCACGCTGTTGGGCAATGTCAGTTCGGTCAAACCGCTGCAACCACAGAAAGCAAGACCATCGATTCTCGCCACGCTGTTCGGTATGACACTGTTTTTGCATCCTGCAATCAATGTGTTGGTTTCCGTGTCAATTATTGAATTGCAATTATCACGGGAGTCATAGCGACTGTTTCCACTCTCTACTGTAATCTTTCCAAGCCGCTGCAATCTGCGAAAGCACCATCCCCAATGCTCTTCACGCTGTTGGGCAATGTCAGTTCGGTCAAACCGCTGCAACCACAGAAAGCAAGACCATCGATTCTCGCCACGCTGTCAGGAATGTAAGTTTGGTCAAGCTGCTGCAACCCTGGAAAGCCTCGCTATCAATTTTTTTTAATTTCTTTGGCATGACAATCTCTTCCAACTTGTCGCAACCTTTGAATGCCTCTTTGCAAATTTCCTCGACACGTTCGTCAATCTCGTAATATTTGTCTTTAAGTGCGGCTGCATCAACAAGTTTCTTATAGTCCTCACTGTACACCACTACATCCCTTTTTTCCATGATATATATATTTAGTTTATTTTAACAGCCTGCAAGATGGCGCAAGAACTCTTTTCCTCACGCCATCTTTTCCAAGCCTTTCTTATTCGTTTTATAATTTTCACTTTTTTGCTTATAAACTAATGCTATCGCTTCGACAAACGAAACGATGGTCTTTCATAAACATTTTTGTCGTTTTTTTTATTTCAGCGTCTTCACAAGTTTTTCCCAGTCTGACTTTGTCATATTTCCAGGCGACAGCGAGACGTTCTGGCAGCTGTTGAGCAAAATCAGATTGCTGTAATTCTCCAGACCTTTGATTCTTGCAAACCATTCTCTCCGACTTCGCATAAGCACTATGACTTTCTCCTCTTCCATCGCGCTATAAATAAAATCGTCGACATACTTGCCAGACGGCAAGTCGAACGCCATTTTGTGTTTAGTGTGGTACGGGAAACATTCTATACAGAAAACTTTCTCTGAAATCTCGCATCCGCATGCTTTCTTCAATTTTCGCACGCGGTCTTTCCACCATTTATAGCCTAGATGGGACTCGCCTATCGCATTCACAACTGTTTCTGGATCACGCAGCCAAATGAACTCCTTGTTGATATGCCACAACTCCTCACAAATCTCTTTCTCATAAATGTTGGAGAAAGCATTCTTACCGTTTGGCAGCACTGACGCCGCCTGAATCGCGTTGCCGCAGCCCACAAAAGTCAAATCTTTTTCGCTATGTCCAGGATTGCCATTAAGCAGATAGACCTTAGCCTCAGGATCGCCGTGATATGGTTCAGGAAGTGTGTCAAGCACAATCTTTGATTTAACAGCAGTCGTCAGGCTGTTGATTACTGACTTGTCGCAATCGGCGACAGTGTCGCTAAGTGAAATGTTTAACCATGGATTCTTCATGATTTTGGGACTCTTCATGTTTTTGCAATTTGTTTTTCGAAATCTGCAAAATTAACAAACAAGAACACAATAATTACCCCCCCCGTTAATTTTAGTTAATTATGTTGCAAAACATTTTCCCATAGGCTTGGCGTGTTGTCGGTAAGAATAAATGATGCCGAGAATATATCGCAGGGAGGTGCGCAATGTGTTCATACCCGTTCCCTTTTTCACATATCCACCTCTGTGAAACGATTGAAAGTTCGACCGTCTCTTGTAACCTTCCCGAAAAACATCTTTTCAGGGCGCACCCAATATGCCTTCTGTCCATACAAGGCTTGATAAACCACCATGCGTTCCAACGTCTCTGAATCAAAGGCGGAATGGAAAAACTTATACTTTCCGCCCTTGAAGTGCTGAAAATACCGATATTCTTTTACCGGACAGTCCATAAGCATCTTTTGGGCAAGCGGTGCGTACCATGCCTTCACCTCCTGCTCTGTTGGTGTGTGGCCGCCCGGGAAACGGAACACATTGCTGTAGTGTTCCATAAACAACGGGCAGAAATGGGCGATGCTGTCGTGCTCGCCAAAAGTCCCCATACGCGGTCTTTGTAATATGGGTTGCAGCAATCAAATTGTATGGCTTCCAATTCGGCAAACTCCTCAATCAACGCCTCGTCAATGACCAGCCGCTGATTGCCGTCCCTTCTCGGCGCCTTGTATTCGTGCTCACCGACGCGCTGCTTCAAAAATTCGGTCATCTTGAAATGAGGATTGCCAAGCAAGGCCGGTATGCCCACCACAGGGGCAAGCATCTGGGCAAGGAATGCTCCGCAGCTGTTGCCAAGAAGCAAGTCGGGATGCTCCCGGTCGATGATTGAGCGAATCTCCTTCAGTGCCTCCTTGGGATGCAACGGCAGGTCGGGTGTCAGCACAACTGCCGACCCCTCGAAAGCCTCCCGCAACGCCTTTGCCATCGCACAACTTCCCGTGGCAAAAATCCATGCAGGAACAGTATTTTCTTCTGTATTGTTTCTTTCATTAAATTCTTTTATCTTTCCGTTGGCAGCCTATACGGCCGCCTAAATCAATCTCGAGACACTGCTTGATGGCGGCGCGGATAGCGGCGGAGTCGGCATTGTCGCGCTGAAGGATGGTGAATATCGATTTGATATATTCATCCTTGTTCTGGCAGCCGCACAGCTGCGCCACGTTGCTCTGCACAAGCATCGTTTTCTGGTTGTAGACACGCAACACGCTGCGGTAGTCGCCCTCCTGGACATAGCGGTTGAAGTCGCGGCACAGTCCCTCATAGATTGCGCGCGGACGTATCTCCTGTCCAAGATGGTCGAGATGGTCCTCAAGGGCGTTGATGTTCTGAAAACGGCGGTCAACGACCACCTCGATGGTGCGTTTCACTTGATGCCGGGTGTGCATCAACGCCTGCTGCCGCAGTTCCGCCTTGAAGAGTTTGAGGATGTTGCCACGCACATGCGAAAAGGCCTTCACATCATCCTTCCCGTGCACTCGCGCCACGGTGCGTATCACCCCCTCAAGCATCATTATATTCTCAATTTCAGCCACATCCGGCACATAAATCTTCTTCTGACGCAGATAGTCAACCTCATTGGCGTTGCGCCGGTCGCGGTCAACGATGCCGCGCGAATCAAGATGATGGAAGCCTTGAATGTCGTTGACGGAGCGCACCGTTTCTATCACCTTGTTGCAGCTTCCCATCGGCTTCACCGTGTACTCCGGGAAAATCAGCGAATACAGCCTGAAATCAAGGCTGTGGGTGCTGTCGCCCTCCACAAAAAGCACCGGTTTGCGGCTGCCAATAAGGTCGATTATCAGCTGGTCGCTCAGCGACTCGTGCGGACGGATTATCTCATAGTCCCACGTTTCCGCCTGGATGTTGCATCCTCTCACCCACACCGTGACGTTGTCGGTGCGCGACGTAGGAAACTCGATGTCGTGGGTCATGTAGACAAACGTGCAGTCGGGGCGGTGTCCCTCGATGGTTGTCCAAAGGCTTTGCGTGATGCTGCGGTGCAGGAAAAGCGTAGGCGAGTCAACAAAAATCACGCTGCCCTTCGGAGCATACAGCGTCGCGCCGATATAGAAGAACACGGCTTTCTCGCCCGCCGACAGCTGGCGGGGATTGAAAGCATTGTCGCCAAGACGGTTGGTAAACTTGATTTTACCGCCCGACCTCTGCACATCGTTTTTCGGAAACACTTCCTTCCACAGTTTCACAACGGCATCGATTTTCGTGCGCGGCAACGGGATGTCGGCGCTGCGCCGATACGGTTCATCTTGTAGGTGAACATATCGTTCATCTCATCGTTGAGCAGCATAAACAGCAGCATCTCAAACTCTGTCTCGGCTACGGGTTTCACAAACTGCACCGACTGCAGCGCCTGCTGATAGAACGTTGTGACCGACTGCGCCTGTATGTCGCCGTCTTTTATCGGATACAAGGCTTTGAGAGCGGAAATTGTGAATGCACGGTTGCCAAGGTCGGCAATCATCCGGTTGACGAAGCGTGTCTTGCCAGAGCCGTTGGCTCCGACCACTGTGATTTGCTGGCGTCCGTTAAGCGACACCGGCTGCTGCCCGTCTATTCGTTTCGGAAGCGTTATGTCCATCGTATTCAGATTTTTGTCAGCGTAAAGTTAATCACTTACCACGAAAAATACAAACACGAAGCGACTAAATAATCAATTTAAAATGACTTACTTACCAGAATATCTCCGCCACGACATGGAACGGAAAAGGGTGATGGCGACCACTGCGTTGAGCGTGATGAGAAGCACGGTGCGGTCGGCGCGTTTCATCGCCGCCTCAATGTTGCCGGCGCGCAGCATGCGGCGTGCAGTAACGGCTGAGCGTATCGACATCCATGACAGCGGAAGCAACAGATAGAAAAACGGACTGCCGAGCAGCGAGAGCGGCGCGAACACATTGAAAAACGACAATGCGATGATTACCGTCGTGACAACAGCGGCACGCAGATGCGTGGGGCAATGGCGCACGGCGTCATCAGCCGCCCGATGCTTCTCAACGACCTTTACACCAAAGATTTGCGCGAACTCAGGCACGAGTCTTGCCTCTGTCCATTGCGGCAGCCCTTGGCGCCACACCTTCGTTTCCGCCGCAAGTCCATGCGCGGTCAATTCCTCAAGGCTGAACGGGCCTTCGCTATTTCCGTCCTTTATCATCCAATACTTCATACGGCAAAGTTACTGATTTTCCTCAAAAGAATCATCGTTCAGAGCATCTTTTCAAGGATGTCGAGAGCGTGGAGCATATCGGCATGAAACGTGGCGTGCGAACGCAGAAAGTCTGTGCGGCCGTCTGCCAGCAAGGAATACAGCTCAGGATTCATGTCGTCGGCAAACGAGGAAATGGCATACTCGATGTCGTCGCGCTGCCAGTCCATTGTCGAATGGGCATAGACACGCTCCTTCTGGTGCAGGAAGCAATAGGCGGTCTCGATACCGGCGCGCGTAATCATCGGTCGTAACCCTCCGGACGCATTTGACGCTGCTCCACGCTGTAGACGTAGCCATGACTGAGAAGATACGCCTTCAGCTGCTCCGGGTCGCGGTTGTAGGCATAGCAGATCTGTTCGAGCGAGTCAAACTCCTCGTCGCGCAGCAGCATATTGATTGTTGACACAAGTATTGCGGGGTCGGTTGGCAGATAGTCCATATTCTTGTCGTTTTTTTCACTCCATCAGCGGTGCCTCCACAGCATCGTCGCTCTGCTCCTGAAGGAAGAGGAAGTAGTCGGAGAACGAGCGTCCCTCCTTGAGCAGCAGGTCGAAATTCTTTTCACTGATAAACACAGGGCGCACCTGACGCGGAATGACAACCTGACGGTCGGCAAACAGTTGACGGCTGTAGTCCTCAAGGTCGGCGTAGCTGGTGAATCCCTTGATTATGATTATTCCGAGTTGTCCATACGTCTGACGGTCGATGTCGAAATCGCGCACAGCATAGTTCGAGAAGTTGTGGCGTGCCACGTCGAAGAGCAGACGGTTTGACGACACGCTGTCGACAGGATACGTGAGCAGACAGATGTGCGGACCCTCGCGCGACGTGTCAAACGGCGTATACTCCGTCGTGGAGTTGACCGCCGCAGTGTCGTTTGTGAGCCGTATCGACCAAATCATACCACGCACGTTGCCTCCGGCTCCCGAATTCGGTTTTCTGCCTTTGGCAAGATCCTTCAGAATCGACGAGGCGAGCGGTGTGATGTCGGTGTCGGGATAGCGCACAAGCAATTCCTTGAGCGTTTCCTGGAAACGGTCGTATTTCTTCTCCGAGAGGTAGGAAAGTGCGTCGAGAAGCATGAACTTAGGCATAATTTTCGACAACGGATATCGGTTCATAATCCCCTGATACCCCTCATGCACCGCTGCGTTGCGGTTTGCAAGATAGTCGGCATACGTCTTCTCATACATCCGCTCCTGCTCGCTCTCCATGTTGCGCAGGTTTTCGATATAATTCGGGTCGGCGAGAGCATACCATATTTCGTGTCGGCAAAGTCGGCAAGAATCTTCTGCCGGCATGTCTCTGCCTTGTCGGCATATCCGTAGCGCACATACATCAGATACATATTATAATATATGTCAAGGCGATACACATTGTCGGGATAGCGGGTAAGCAGCTCGTTGAACGCGGCTTCGGCGGCATTCACATCCTCAAGTTTGTCCTTCAGGATTATGCCCATATTAAACAGTCCCTCCTGCACGATGTTGTGAGAGTTCTGTATTTCCTCCTCCGTTTTTGGAATCTGCACCAGATAGTATTCCGGGAAGTGCGGATCCTGCTCATGCGCCAGCTGCTCCTCGTTTTTCTTCCGGGCGCATCTCCTCGTCGCTTAGCGGATTGCCGAGCGAGTCGACCATCTCTTTCTGCTTGTCGTCGTCGCCATAGTCTGCCTCCGAATTGAAGTCGCCGACAGAGAATGTGGTCTTGTTGGCGCGACGCCAGTCGTCTTCCAGCTTACGGCTGCCCCAGCGGCGCTGAAACTCCGTCTTGCCGGCATTTTTAGTGGCAGTGTTGTAGAAATACCACGACTTGTCGGTGTTGAGCGTATAGTTCTGCGTGTTGCTCTTCAGCTGGCTTCCGGCAGCATCGGGCCGCGACGCAAGCGCCTGCAGCGCAGCCTCCTCAGCAGCTTTCTTCTCCTTGTCTTTCAACTCTTTCACCAATCGGTCAGCCACCTTCTTCTGCTCCTCCGGCGACAGTTTTGAAAGCGCCAGCAACGAATCCTGTAGCGTGACATTCTGCGAGTAGACAGCCAGTTCGTCGAGCACGTCGCTGCGCTTCTTCAGCATCGCATAGTTCTGATAGTCCTCCGGCAGCTGCGCCACGCCCTCAGAATAGCAAGGCTGCGCCTTGTCATATTCATAGCGGTCGAAATAGAGTCCGCCGAGCGCAATCTGGTTTATAGCCTTGTCGATGCCGTTGCGCGTGCTTTTCTCATTTGCAAGCACATAGTTTTTTATGGCGTTTGCCGTGTCGCGGCGCGACAGGTAGAGATTGCCTATGGCATAGTATATTTGGTCAAGGTATTCTTTGTTGCGGTCCAACCGCGCCATGCGCTGCAACGACCTTACCTCTGAATTGATGTTCTGTCCGGTGTAGACCTCGCTCTGCTTGATGCGGGCGTGAACTGCGTGCGGTAGGTGGCGCTCGACGCTCCAGCCACCGACTTGAACATACGGTAGGCGGCAGCCTTGTCGCCATTGGCCTCATAAACCTGCCCGAGCAAAAATGCCAGACGCGTCTTCTGTGCGCCGCCAGTGTCTTTGTACGCCGCAAGCAGCACAGGCGCCGCCTTGTCGTATTGGCGCGTCTTTACGAGGAAGTCGGCATAAGCCGTGTTGTACATCGTGCGCAGCCGCTTGTTCACAAGCTCGTTCTGCTTCAGCCGCGACAACACGTTCTCAGCCTCGTTTGTCCATCCCAGCGCGCAGTAGCTGCGCAACTGCCATATCTTCGCCTCTGTGACGAGTTTCGGAAGCCACGGGAAATAGCGCTCCACATACATAAACGTAGCCGCCGCCGCGGAGAAGTCGCCTTTCAGATACTGCGCCTCGCCCATAAGCCGCCACGCATTGTGGAGAAACGGGTTGTACTCGTTACGCTTCAGATAATCGCGATATTTCGGGTCGCGCATCTTGCTGCGGTCCTTCTTCGGTTTCTTCTGGATGGAATGGAGGGCGATGGCTTTCTGCATCTTCTCGATTGTGCGGTCGAAACTCACCGACGGATGCGTGGCTTTGTCGTCGGCAAACGACTCGGCGGGATGCACATAGACGAAGTCGGAATAGTCGTCCTCATATTCCTCCTCCATCTTCTTCAACTGCTCCTTATAGTGCTGCTCTCCGTTGAAATAAACGTTGTAGCGGGTGGTGAACGACTGCATAAAACGGGAGCCGGCGGTGTTTTTCTTCGTGCTGCACGACAGCAACACGGAGCACAACACTGCCACCACAACCGTCAAATATGTCGCCGTCCGGCACTTCATACATAATATTAACGCTCGCGCACGCTTTTTATTTCAGTGCGGCATTTAAAAAAATCGCCCCACCACCGCCGATTTTCCCAACTGTATATTTGCGCAATAAAAATTAATGTCTAATTTTGTGAAACTAATAACAAACAAAACTATTATCATTTAATCTTAAAGATATGGCTTTTCCTTTTATTACCGCAGAACAGGCGGCTGAATTGGTGAACAACGGCGACAATGTCGGTTTCTCTGGTTTCACCGCTGCCGGCACGCCTAAATTTGTCGCTCCTGCAATCGCAGCTAAAGCGAAAAAAGAACACGAAGCCGGACGTCCGTTCAAAATCAACGTATTTACAGGTGCTTCGACCAATGACTACATCGACGGCGAGCTTGCACGTGCCGATGCCGTGAATTTCCGCACGCCGTATCAGTCATGCAAAGACACCCGCGCACGCCCTCAATGCTCACGAAATCAACTATTGCGACATGCACCTCTCTCAGCTTGCGCAGAACCTCCGCTACGGATTCTTCGGCAAGATGGACATGGTGGTAATCGAGGCTGGCGACGTGACCGACGACGGCGAAATTCTGCTCGGTCCTGGTGTGGGCAACATCCCTTCGCTCGCTCACCTTGCCGACAAGATTGTAATTGAGCTAAATGAGCATATCCCGCTGAAATCCGCGGTCTGCACGACATCTACATGCCGCTCGACCCGCCTTACCGCCGCGAGATTCCTATCTATAAGCCAAGCGACCGCATCGGTTCTCCGGTGCTGAAAGTCGACCCGTCGAAAATCGTGGGTATCGTAAAAACCTACAACACCGACAAGGTGCACGCTTCTCGCCTATCGACGAGACAACAATGCGCATCGGTGCAAACGTTTTGCAAATTCCTCATCGGCGAGCTCCGCGCCGGACGCATCCCTAAAGAATTCTTGCCGTTGCAGTCGGGTGTGGGCAACATTGCCAACGCCGTGCTCCACGGTTTGGAGGAAAGCCCGGAAATTCCACAATTCGACATGTACACCGAAGTGATTCAAGACGCCGTACTCGACCTTATGGAGAAGGGCAAATGCCGCTTCAGCAGCACATGCTCGCTCACATTCTCCGACGAGACGATGGACCGATTCTTCAAAACGTTGATTTCTTCCGCGACAAGGTGCTTATCCGTCCGGGCGAAATCTCAAACAACCCTGAGATTATCCGTCGACTTGGCGTGATTTCTATGAACACTGCTCTCGAAGCCGACATCTTCGGCAACGTCAACTCAACCCACGTGGTGGGCACCAAGATGATGAACGGTATCGGCGGCTCCGGCGACTTCACTCGCAACGCCTATATCTCTATCTTCAGCTGCCCGTCAATCACAAAAGAGGGCAAAATCAGCAACATCGTGCCGATGGTGTCACACATCGACCACAGCGAGCACTCTGTAGCTGTGCTCATCACCGACCAGGGTATCGCCGACCTCCGCGGAAAGGATCCGTTGCAGCGCGCCGAACTCATCATCGAGAACTGCGCACACCCGGCCTACCGTCCGTTGCTCCGCGACTACTTGAAGCTGAGCAAAGGCGGACACACGCCTCACACCCTCAAGGCTGCCTTCGCATTCCACGAAGAGTTTAACGCTTCAGGCGACATGCAGAAGACCGACTTCTCGAAATTTGCATAATAAACTACGCATAAACACCATCTAAAAGGGGTTGCCGAAACCATGCGGCGACCCCTTTTTCATATATTTAGGTGTGAAATCAGTTGCATTGTGGTTTTTTTTGTCTAATTTTGCGGCGCAAAAACAAGAGAGAATTATTGATATGCCGAAAAATTTAGTAATTGTCGAGTCACCAGCAAAGGCTAAGACAATCGAAAAGTTTCTGGGAGACGACTACAAAGTAATGTCAAGTTATGGCCACATCCGCGACCTTCAAAAGAAGGATTTCAGCATCGACGTGGAGCACGACTACAAACCCATATATGAAATCCCTGCCGACAAGAAGGAACTTGTGAAGCAGTTGAAGGCTGAAGCGAAAAAGGCAGACACGGTCTGGCTCGCTTCCGATGAGGACCGCGAGGGGGAAGCCATCGCTTGGCACCTGTACGAGGTGCTCGGTCTGACGCCGGAAAAGACAAAACGCATCGTATTTCACGAAATCACCAAAAGCGCAATCCTTCACGCCATCGAGACGCCGCGCGGCATCGACATCGACCGTGTGAACGCCCAGCAGGCGCGCCGTGTGCTCGACCGCATCGTGGGCTTCGAACTGTCGCCTGTGCTTTGGAAAAAATCAAACCGGCCCTCTCCGCCGGACGCGTGCAGAGCGTGGCGGTAAGACTGATTGTGGAACGCGAGAAGGAAATCAAGAATTTCAAGGCTGAGGAATACTACCGTGTGGTGGCTTTGCTCCACACCGACAATGCGGCGCAGCTATTCGCGCTGAGCTCAACAAGCGTCTGCCAAGCAAAGAGGCGGCAATGGAGTTTCTCGAATCATGCAAGAACGCAACGTTCAGCATCAGCGACCTGACAGTGAAACCGCTGAAGAAGTCGCCGGCAGCCCCGTTCACCACGTCGACGCTGCAGCAGGAGCTTCACGCAAACTGGGATTCACCGTGTCGCAGACAATGATGGTGGCTCAGCGCCTCTACGAATCCGGACATATCACTTACATGCGTACCGACAGTGTCAACCTGTCGTCGCTTGCTCTCGGCACTATCAAGGAAGAAATCGCAACTACGCTCGGCGACAAATACTACAAGGCGCGCAACTACCACACCACGGCAAAGGGCGCACAGGAGGCTCACGAGGCTATCCGCCCTACATACATCTCACACCACGAAATCTCGGGAACGGCGCAGGAGAAACGCCTCTACGACCTTATTTGGAAGCGCACCATCGCCACTCAGATGGCTGATGCCGAACTGGAGAAAACCACCGCCGAAATCAGCATCGGCGGACGCCAGGAAAAGTTTGTGGCTACGGGCGAGGTTATCAAATTCGACGGTTTCCTGCACGTATACATGGAATCGTCCGACGATGAATCAAACGACGCGGAGTCGGACACTCGCCTACCTGAACTGAAAAAGGGCGAGACTCTCGCGCTCGATGAAATCGACGCCACACAGCGCTACACGCAGCAGCCGCCACGCTACTCCGAGGCGATGCTCGTAAAGAAACTCGAGGAACTGGGCATCGGACGTCCTTCAACCTACGCTCCGACAATCTCCACTATACAGAACCGCGACTACGTGGAAAAAGGCGAGAAAACCGGAACAAAACACGACATCTGCCTGCTCGAGCTGAAAAACGGCAAAATCAAAGAAACGAAGAAGGAAGAGTCGTACGGCAACGAGAAAAACAAGCTCATCCCGACCGACGTGGGTATGGTGGTCAACGATTTCCTTATGGAATATTTCCCCGACATCATGGACTACAACTTCACTGCCAACGTGGAGGAGAAATTCGACCATATCGCTGAAGGTCAGACAAAATGGAACGACGAGATTGCCAATTTCTATAAACTGTTCCACCCGGAAGTGGAAAAAATTTCCAACCTGCGCCTCGAGCACAAGGTGGGAGAACGCGTGCTCGGCACCGACCCGAAACAGGCAAAGAGGTGTCGGTGAAAATCGGACGTTTCGGTCCGCTCGTGCAGCTCGGATCGACCG
>OKWD01000185.1_pt1 | contig 11783 bp, 11 predicted proteins | sample 1607011 | NCBI WGS metagenome assembly OKWD01 (sample SAMN04414077, study PRJEB24778) | human gut metagenome | material: faecal | host: Homo sapiens | reverse complement strand
CGCGGCCATTATTTATTGTTCTTTCGTTTTAACGGGTGCAAAGATACGGACTTTTTTTGAAAATGCAAGCGTTTTTTACTAAACTTTTTTTCTAAAAAATTTATTCGACGAAACGGGAATTAAAACAGCTGCCAGCCTAGTGTTAAACCTACATTCCAATCGTTAGACGGTGAGCTATAGTGATTTACATAGGCACTGATAGAACCGAACGATAATTGAAAGACTAATGAAATTTCTCCAAGATATTCGAATTTTGTGAAAGCTTTCCCGTAATATGCTTGTCCATATTCATCTTTCTTGATAGGAAAGATGGGTATAAATCCATAAAATTCTCCGCGTAATTGAAAAGACTCGCTTAACTGGTAGATGGGCATGGCGCCGACTCCGGCATATTGATTAGCACGGAAAGCCTCATTATAGGTTACTTTGCTATGGGCTGTCGGAGTGAATTCTCCTGCCTGCATTAATGTAGCCGTATAATTGTTGGAGAAATTTCGGGATGAGTAATATGCCTCCAGATACGCTCCCAAAGTAAACTTAGGGCTTACCTTATGGTATGTTTCGTTCTGATATGAAACTTGAAGCCAGGATTGTACTTTTTTATAAGGCTCCGGTGTGCCTTTAGTCACTTTGGATATACCGGATCTGAAATGTTCTGTGCCGGTGAAAAATTTGTGCAGCCATTTTTTCACGACTTCCTTGTGTGGCAAATTGGCGGGCATTCAAGGTACTTCCTTCCAATACGATAGAGCCTCCGAAGATAGAATAAGTGCTTTCATCATGTTTTGTTTCGCTGAAGTCGATGATATTGGTTTGGAAGTACCTGTCCTCCATACGGGCTATACCCACACCGAATTCAGCTTTTTTACGGCTTAGAAACGGTAATGACACCTTCAATTTTACAAACTCTTCCCTTTTCTTGTTGAAAGCCGGATTGTCTTTGTTGGAAAAGAATTTGGCTTCTTTGAAATAATCGAAGGTAGAGATCGAGGCTATGAATTTATAAGATGTAGGCAGTTTGGTTGGAAAATCGATTCGTGCTGCAAGTTGTACATTATTGTAGACCCGGCCTAACTGTCCGTCAAAATTAAATTCTTTTGAATAATAGTTCAAGTTTTGATAAGAAGCACCAAAATAGACTTGATTGGAGCCACTGGAAGACACGTTTCCACCGACACGAACGGAGAGATTGGCCTCCATTTTGACCTGAAGATTCAAGTCGTAGGTTTGGTCTTTCTCATTATAAACGGCATGAGGAATGATTTCGGATATAATATTATCGGACAACAAACGGAAATATGCTCGTTTGACATCCTCCATAGTGAAAACATCGGAGTCGTTTTCATGAAACTCTTTTTGTATATATTGCTTTTGCTGTTCATTGGCACCGGTTATATTAACTCTTTTGAAACGGAAATCCGGTAAATTGCTCTTATAGGCCAGTCGTTTAACTTTCACTTGTTCGGGGGTGATTCTTCGATGAATTCGGCTTTTTATGGAGTCCATCATTTCTATGGCACGTTTATAACCAATGTCATGCAACTCGTCAAAGCGCTGGAAGTCCATTAAATTGACATCATCATATTTAAAAGTCATGAGGATGCCGAGGGAATCGGGTAAAGAGTAATCTGTCTTTTGCATAATCATATTTTCCAGTTGCCCCATAATGTCACCTTCCTTGGGTTTGCCCGGATTGGCGGATACGGCACTTCCTATAATGATATCTGGATGGAAGGTATCACGCATTACATTCACTGGAAAATTATTGTAAATGCCACCGTCGTATGCCAGTATCGAGTCTATTTCGATAGGCTTGAACATGGCAGGAAAACTCATGGAGGCACGTACGGCATCTCCCAGATCTCCTTTTTTCAATATCAGTGGTCTTTTGTTGTACACATCCGAAGCTATACAGCGGAAGGGAATATACAGGCTGTCAAAATTGGCCTTGCTTGCAGCTGTTGCCTGACCGAATAATTGCAGAAATACAATATTCATCTGAATGGGATCTACAATGCTGGTAGGCAAAAACTGAGGTTTGACATTCTTCAGCGAGTCTTTTAAGGAGATACGGATGTTGATAAATTCGGGTGTTGGAGGATTTTTCTTGAAATAATAGATGTATTTTTCTTCCACATTACCTGAATACCAGCGTTTGAAGTCATCGGATTTGAGTAAAGCCTCCATTTCATCGGGAGAATAGCCCATGGCATAAAGTGAACCGACAATGGCTCCCATGGATGTGCCTGCAATATAATCTATGGGGATACCGTTTTCTTCTAATGCGCGGATAATGCCGATATGGGTTAGGCCTTTGGCACCTCCTCCGCTCAGTACCAGTCCCACTTTCTGTGCATGGATGGGAGGAAGTAGTAAAAAGAGAAGAAAAAGTATATATAGATAATGTTTCATGGATGTCGAATCTTTGTATGTGTTGCTCCAAATATAGAAAGAAATCTTCGTTTCCAATCGTTTTTTAGAATAAAAAAGCGCCGGAAATGAACTTCCCGACGCTTTTGATAGCAAAATGTGATAGATTTGTTAAATCAGTTCGATACTGCGTTTTACAAAGTTTGTCAAAGCTTCGCCTTTCAACATATTATTTTGTAACAGAGCAAGGTCAATCAATTGGCGGATTACTTTGTTACCACCTGCGTATTCACCTAAAACAGCTTCTTTCTTGGTCTTTTCATCGGCCAACTTTTTCTCAACATCACTTAATTCATCTTTTTCTGCTTGAGGTATTTCATCGGCTTTTTTACCTTCCTGTGCTTTGTGAAGTTCGTCGTGACGTTTATTCAGACTGGTCATTTCAGCTTCAATAGGTTCAAGAGCAGCTTTGCAAGAGTTGTCCGCATCATTCAAAACTTGTTTCACCAGTTTGTGGTCGACATTCAGAACCAAGTTAAACATATCCGGCATTTCTCCATAGAAACTCATACCTGCCTGGATATTGGCCATTTCTTTCATACGGCGCATATATTCACTTTGGGTAATCATGATAGGAGTTCCTGTCTCGCCTAAAGATTGTGTTTCCACATTGAACTCCACTTTCTTCATCTGTGGTAACTGACTGCGGAATACGGAAGATAGAATATCGCGTTGGCCAACTTCCAAACTGGCATCTTTGCGCTCTTCTTTAGCAATCAGGTGGTCAATTACATCACTGTCCACACGGGTGAAGCGGCTCTTTTCAAATTTCTGCTCGAGCATACTTACCATGGCTACATCCAGCTGACCATCCATTAACAATACGTTGTAGCCTTTGTTTTTGGCCGCATCAATGTAGCTGTATTGTTCGTCTGCATGGGTAGCATACAGATAAATCAAGTTGCCGTCCTTATCTGTTTGGTTATCTTTGATCAAGCTTTGGTATTCTTCGTAAGTGTAATATTTGTCATCTGTGTCTTTCAGCAGAGCAAATTTATTAGCCTTTTCGTAGAATCTTCTTGAGTCAACATGCCGTAGTTGATGAAATCTTCAAATCATCCCATTTCTCCTCGAATTCTTTGCGGTCATTCTTAAAAATGGCTTGCAGGCGGTCTGATACTTTCTTAGAAATATAAGTGGAGATTTTCTTCACGTTGGAATCGCTCTGCAAGTAAGAACGGGATACGTTCAACGGGATATCCGGTGAGTCAATCACTCCGTGTAACAGGGTCAGGAAGTCTGGAACAATACCTTCTACCGAGTCGGTGACATAGACCTGGTTGCAGTAAAGTTGGATTTTGTTTTTTGTAATTCAATGTTGCTCTTCACTTTCGGGAAGTACAGAATACCTGTCAGATTGAACGGATAATCCACATTCACGTGGATCCAGAACAGAGGTTCGTCTGCCATAGGATATAACTCCCGATAGAATTTCTTATAATCTTCGTCTTTCAGCTCTACCGGTTTGCGTGTCCATAAAGGATAGGTTTCGTTGATTACGTTGTCTTCGTTTGTTTCAACCTGCTTTCCATCTTTCCATTCTTTCTTTTTGCCGAATGCAATGGGGATAGGAAGGAAGCGGCAATATTTAGTCAGCAATGAAGAAATACGTGTTTCTTCCAGAAATTCCTTGCAGTCATCATCTATATAAAGGATAATATCCGATCCGCGGCTTTCTTTTTCAACGTTTTCGATAGTGAACTCAGGGCTTCCGTCGCAAGTCCATTTCACAGCTTGTGCTCCTTCTTGGTGGGATTTTGTGATGATTTCCACTTTTTTGGCTACCATGAAGGCAGAATAGAAACCCAGACCAAAGTGTCCGATGATGGCATTGGCATCATCTTTATATTTTTCAAGGAAGTCGTTAGCACCTGAAAAAGCTATCTGATTGATATATTTGTCGATCTCTTCGGCTGTAAGTCCGATACCCCGGTCGGAAATGGTGATGGTATCTTTTCCTAAGCTTACTTTAATGGTAAGATCTCCCATCTCTCCTTTGAATTCACCTTTAGATGCAAGGGTTTTCAGCTTCTGTGTGGCATCTACTGCATTAGAAACTAATTCACGGAGGAATATTTCATGATCACTGTATAAGAACTTTTTAATGATGGGGAAAATGTTCTCAGTGGTTACCCCAATATTTCCTTTTTGCATACTATTTATGGTTTTAAGTTATTATGTTATATATACGTTTGAATCGTCTTTTTGTTGGACGTGGGCAAAAAAAATGCCAGATACAGTGATATCTGACATTTTGTCTGTTATTTTTTGAATAACTTTGGACTCTTTACTTTTCCACAGTCATGACAATGAGGTCTTTTTCTTTGTCATAGCTTACCTTGATCGTGTCACCAGCTGCCATTTCTGATCCAAGTATCAGCTCGGAGATGCCATCCTCCAAGTTGTTTTGGATGGCACGTTTCAATGGGCGTGCTCCAAACTGTACATCGTAACCTTTGGTGGCTACAAACTTTTTGGCATCTTCGTCAATAACAAGCTTGTAACCAATGTTTTCCACACGACTGTAAAGGCCCTTAAGTTCAATATCAATAATCCGGGTCAGTGCATCCATATCGAGTTGGTCGAAAGTTATTATTTCGTCCAAACGATTGATGAATTCGGGCGCAAAAGACTTATTCAAAGCTTTTGTAATCACGTTGCGCGAGTATTCTTTGTCATCAGTACGGACCTGGGCGGCAAATCCGATTCCTTTTCCGAATTCTTTCAGTTGGCGGGTTCCAATATTAGATGTCATGATGACTATGGTATTTTTAAAGTCTACAGTTCTGCCATAACTGTCAGTCAACCGACCTTCATCCATCACTTGCAACAGTATGTTGAATACATCGGGATGCGCTTTTTCAATTTCATCCAATAAAACGATGGAGTAGGGTTTACGCCTTACTTTCTCCGTCAGCTGCCCACCTTCTTCATAACCTACGTATCCGGGAGGTGCTCCTACCAGACGGGATACGGTGAATTTTTCCATATATTCACTCATGTCAATGCGGATAAGTGCATCTGCTGAACCGAACATTAGTTTCGCTAACTCCTTGGCCAAATGAGTCTTGCCGACACCTGTCGGACCTAGAAACATGAATGTACCAATCGGCTTATTAGGATCTTTCAGACCTACACGGCTTCTTTGAATAGCTTTTACCAGTGTGGCGATTGCTTTGTCTTGACCGATAACTTTAGAAAGCAGATCGTCTTTCATTCCTAATAATTTCATTCCTTCAGCCTGTGCCATTCTTTGTACAGGTACGCCTGACATCATGGAAACGACTTCAGCTATTTGTTCGTCATCTACCGTTTCCCGGTTTTCCTTCAGGCTTTTTTCCCATTCTTCCTTCAGGGTATCAAGCTGATTCGTATATTCTTTCTCTTTGTCACGATAACTGGCGGCCAGTTCGAAATTCTGTAGTCTGACAGCTTCATTTTTAAGAGATTTCATCTCATCAATCAGTTTTTCCTGTTCTTCAATTTCTTTAGGAGCAGTGATATTAGTAAGATGTACGCGCGAGCCGGCTTCATCTAAAGCATCTATCGCTTTATCGGGGAAGTTACGGTCTGTGATATATCGGTTTGTTAGTTTCACACAAGCTTCAAGGGCCGCATCTGTATAGTTCACATTATGATGATCCTCGTATTTATCCTTGATATTTTTCAATATCTGAAGTGTCTCTTCTGCAGTTGTTGGTTCTACAATAACCTTTTGGAACCGACGTTCCAATGCACCGTCTTTTTCAATGTTTTGGCGGTATTCGTCCAACGTCGTCGCTCCGATGCATTGAATCTCGCCTCTGGCCAATGCGGGTTTCAACATATTGGCTGCATCCATTGAGCCCGCTGCAGAACCTGCTCCCACAATAGTGTGGATTTCATCGATGAAAGAATGATGTTAGGATTCTTCTTCAACTCGTTTAAGATAGAACGAATACGTTCCTCGAATTGTCCACGATATTTAGTGCCTGCGACAACGGCAGTCATATCAAGAGCTATCACTCGTTTGTCAAATAAGATACGTGATACTTTCTTTTCCACAATCCGTAATGCAAGTCCCTCAACAATGGCAGATTTGCCGACTCCCGGTTCGCCAATCAAAATTGGGTTGTTTTTCTTGCGACGGCTCAATATTTGTGCCAGTCGCTCTATTTCCTTCACCCGGCCAACTACAGGATCCAGTTTTTCCTTCTTCGGCAGCTCTTGTCATATCTGTGCCAAAATTGTCGAGTACAGGAGTGTCATTAGCTGGCTTTTTTTGTGCCGGACGTGCCTGTTGTTGTGCTGCATTTGATTTATTGCTACTTGGATTCTGACGTATATCTTCGTCTTCATCCTCGTCCTCACTGAACCCCAGACCTGCATGGGTGTCTGGTTGTAAAGTGAGTTTGATTTTTCGTATGTTACGCCATTGCTTTCCAAGACGTGGAAAGCTGCATTATCCTTGACCTTCATAATTGCTAACAAAATATGTTCAGAGTCAGCCGCAATGTTTCTCAATAACTTAGCCTCTAGAATACATAGCTTTAACACTTTGGATGCTTTGTCATTAAAGCTAATATTCTCGTCATAGGTGGTGTCATTTTCTGCATTGTTTTTCACAATGGCCTCCAACTGATTTTTATGTCCTGTAAGTTTATTTGCAAATTAAACAAAATCTCGATAGCTTTTCCTTCACCTTCACGTATCAGTCCCAACAACAAGTGTTCGGGACCAATATAGCTATTTCGCAGCCTGTTGGCTTCTTCCTTGCTATACATGATGATATCGGACACTCTTTGTGTAAATTGATTGTTCATAAATTTATCGTCCTCCTAAAGTATAGTATTTATTTCCCAGTGTGCAAAGATACACATAATAACAATGCATACCATTGTTTTCTTATTTATATTAGCATAACAAAATGTATGCCAAGCTTTGACAGGCTAAATGGATTAAACAAAAATAAGGGTTATAGCGAACCATTCACAAAGTAAATGAGAAGTGGGAGTGATAATCACTATATACTATAAAATAAGGTATAGGGATACTTTTTACTTATATAAGTAAAAACATTTAATGGACTTAACTTTTTTATGGGTTTTGTTTCGTATGTCGTATAAAAGTAGTACTTTAGCGTGGTTTTTGGTAAACCAAAAAGATGTATAATTAATATTTGTTTAAATGCTAGAACAAGACAGAATTATAAAGATTAACATCGAAGAGGAAATGAAGTCGTCGTACATTGATTACTCAATGTCAGTAATTGTTGCGCGCGCCCTCCCGGATGTTCGCGATGGCTTTAAACCGGTTCATAGACGTATCTTATATGGTATGATTGAACTGGGAAATACCTCCGATAAAGCTTATAAGAAATCAGCAAGAATTGTAGGTGAAGTTTTGGGTAAATATCACCCGCATGGTGACTCTTCCGTGTATGGAGCTTTGGTCAGAATGGCTCAGGATTGGGCTATGAGATATCCGTTGGTAGATGGTCAGGGTAACTTCGGCTCTGTTGATGGTGACAGCCCTGCTGCCATGCGTTATACGGAAGCAAGATTAAAGAAAATAGGTGAAGAGATGATGCAGGATCTTTATAAGGAAACTGTTGATTTTCAGAATAATTTTGATGACACGTTGCAGGAACCGACTGTCATGCCAACACGGATTCCTAACTTGTTGGTAAATGGAGCATCCGGTATTGCTGTAGGTATGGCAACCAATATGCCTACCCATAATCTTTCTGAAGTAATCGATGCATGTATTGCTTACATTGACAATAATGATATTGATATTGAAGGGCTTATGCAATATGTAAAAGCACCGGATTTCCCTAACAGGTGGATATATATATGGTATAAGCGGGGTACGTGATGCTTACGAACCGGACGTGGTAGAGTAGTGATGCGTGCTAAGGCTGAGATAGAAACTCATACTACACATGACAAGATCATAGTTAATGAAATTCCTTATAATGTAAATAAGAAGGAATTGATTGAAAATATCGCATCTTTAGTCAATGACAAGAAGATTGATGGTATTTCGTATGTAAATGATGAATCCGACCGTGAAGGTATGCGTATCGTTATTGATGTTAAACGTGATGCAAATGCTAGTGTGGTGCTGAACAAATTGTTCAAAATGACAGCTCTGCAAACTTCATTTGGCGTAAATAATATCGCTTTGGTCCATGGTCGCCCCAAAATGTTGAATCTGAAAGATTTAATCAGATATTTTGTAGAACATCGTCATGATGTGGTAATTCGTCGTACTCAGTATGATTTACGGAAGGCACAGGAGCGTGCTCATATTCTTGAAGGATTGATTATAGCTTCTGATAATATTGATGAAGTGATCCGTATTATTCGTGCTGCAAAAACCCCTAATGATGCCATAGCAGGGTTAATAGAGCGTTTAATCTGAGTGAAATTCAGGCACGTGCTATTGTAGAAATGCGTTTGCGCCAATTAACAGGTTTGATGCAAGATCAGCTTCACGCAGAATATGAAGAGGTGATGAAACAGATTGCTTATTATGAAGAAATTCTTTCAAATGATGAACTTTGTAAAAAAGTAATCAAAGATGAGTTAGTAGAGGTAAAGAGAAGTATGGGGACGCGCGTCGGTCTGAAATAGTTTATTCTTCAGAAGAATTTAATCCGGAAGATTTTTTATGCTGATGATCAGATGGTTATCACGATATCTCATATGGGATATATCAAACGTACTCCTTTATCAGAATTCCGTGCCCAAAATAGGGGTGGAGTTGGATCAAAAGGAAGTGAAACCCGTGATGAAGACTTTGTAGAGCATATTTATCCGGCTACAATGCACAATACTATGATGTTCTTCACTCAGAAAGGTAAGTGCTATTGGTTGAAAGTTTACGAAATTCCCGAAGGAACTAAAAATGCTAAAGGACGCGCTATTCAGAATTTGCTGAATATTGATTCCGATGACGTGGTTACAGCATATCTACGTGTGAAAAACCTTAATGATACCGAGTTCATTAACAGCCATTATGTGCTGTTCTGTACAAAGAATGGCGTCATTAAAAAGACTTTGTTGGAACAATACTCACGGCCTCGCCAGAATGGTGTTAATGCGATAACTATTCGTGAGGATGATAAAGTGATTGAAGTTCGTATGACTAACGGTGATAATGAAATCATTATTGCTAACCGTAACGGGCGTGCAATTCGCTTTCACGAAAGTGCGGTTCGTGTTATGGGACGTACGGCTACAGGGGTGCGTGGTATGACTTTGGATGAAGATGGTGGCGATGAAGTTATCGGTATGATTTGTATAAAAGATCCTGAAGCTGAATCAATTATGGTAGTTTCTGAACAAGGATACGGTAAACGTTCTGATATCGAAGATTATCGTAAGACCAATCGTGGCGGTAAGGGTGTAAAAACGTTGAATATTACAGATAAAACGGGTAAATTGGTAGCTATCAAGTCTGTTACAGATGAGAATGACTTGATGATTATTAATAAATCTGGTATTACAATTCGTTTAAAAGTCGCTGAAGTCCGCATCATGGGACGTGCAACACAAGGTGTGCGATTGATAAATTTGGAGAAACGTAATGACCAAATAGGCTCTGTATGTAAGGTGACATCTGAAGAAGAGGTTACAGATGAAAATTCAAATACAGATCTTGAAAATATAACTGAAGGAGAGAGTGGTGGTACTACTAATTCTGATACTAATTCAGATTTAACTGCCGAAGCAAATAGTGAAGAATAAAATAAATTGTATTATTAAATCCACAAAATCATGAGAAAAGTATTATTTACAGTGGCTTTATTGTTAACAGCTTGCTTTGTGTCTGCACAAGTAAGTGTTGTTAAGGAGGCTAAATCCTTGAAAAGCAAACCTGAAGAAGCTGCAAAAGCTATCGAACCGGCTTTAACTAATCCTGAAACCGCTAATGATCCGGAAACATGGAAATTAGCTGGAGATTTTCAGAAAGCAATTTATGATGAAGAAACATGAAACTTTATTACCCGGAGGCAGGCAGATACAACTAAGCTTTATAACAGCTTAGCTAAGATGTATGACTTCTACTTGAAATGCGATGAAATAGAGCAGGCTAAAGTCCAAAGTGGTGAGTTAAAGAAACCCAAATTCAGAAAGAAGAATGCAGATGCTTTGAAGACTTTGCGTTTAAACCTAGTTAATGGTGGTGGTGATGCTTACAATAAAGGAGATTATGCTGATGCTCTAAAATATTTTGGATTATTTGTTGATGTAGTAAACGAGCCTATGTTTGCTGATGATGATGAGTTGAAGGCTGACACTTTGAATGCATTATATGCTTGTTATGCAACTTTAGCTGCTAATATGCTGAAAGACAATCAAGCTGTCATCAAATATGGCAATATAGGTAAGAATCATAAAGAAGAAGGTTATAGAGCATTAATGTGCTTGGCTGAAACATATGGTCAGAAAGAAGGTGGTGATTCTGCAAAATGGCTTGAAGTAATCAAAGAAGGTACTGAATTGTTTCCTAAGCAAGAATACTTTGTTGGTAATATTATGGATTATTATATTCAAAAAGGTATGGTTGATGAGGGTTTGGCTCAAATTAATAAATTGCTTGCTACAAGTGAAACTCCGTACTATCTTTATGTAAAAGGTATCTTATTGTATGAGAAAAAGCAGTATGATGATGCAGTTGCTATATTTAATAAAATTATTTCAAACAACGGAGATTTAGTTGCTGAAGCATATTCAAAGATTGGTGATTGTTATTTTTTCCCAGCTCAGATTATTGTTGAGGAAAATGCAAAGTTAGCTATTGATGATCCCAAATACAATGAAAACGAAAATAAGATTAAAGAGTTGTATGAGAAAGCTAAACCATATTATGAGAAGGCAAAAGAATTAAAGCCTGATAATAAAGCTTTGTGGGGAAATTATTTGCTAAATATTTATTGGAAGTTAAATAGAGCTGAATATGATTCTTTGGAAAAAGAATTAGGATATTAATACGATCTTTCTATTTATTTATGCACAAAGCTCGGACTTTTCCAGTCTGGGCTTTGTTATTATCTAAAGTTTATGTATCTTTAGATATTAGTTTTTTGCGTTTATGGCAAAATTTTATTTTCGTCTTTATTAATCAACCAATCCCTTTTTCAAGTCTATTTACGCGAGCCATTTTTGATATATAATCAGTATTATGTTTAATTAAATACTAAGTGGGGACATTCATTAGGGACATTCATTAAATATTACAAAATCAGCCAACTAATTCATACACAAAGTATTGCGAATTAGTTGGCTTTTTTGTATCTTTTAGGTATTCCCCCGAAAATTAACGAATTTGACGGCCTAAACGGGGGAAATAATCCGAAACATATA
>OKWD01000184.1_pt1 | contig 11789 bp, 9 predicted proteins | sample 1607011 | NCBI WGS metagenome assembly OKWD01 (sample SAMN04414077, study PRJEB24778) | human gut metagenome | material: faecal | host: Homo sapiens | reverse complement strand
TGATTGGGTATCCAACCGCCAATGGATAATACAACGCGTTTTTGAATATGGAAACGACAAAGAAATTCTTGCCACAATAGAATTCTACGGCAAAGCGACCACATTAAAAACACTCAGAGACATAAAGTCAGAGTGGAAAAAGAGACAAGATTGGCTAACATCAAAAAATTTCTGGAATGAGCGAACTCCACCTAAACATCATCTCCAGCCCTCTTGGAGATGCCCTTGTAAAAATCATGCAGACAAGTGCTTTCAACCCTTTCTATTTAGCAGGAGGGACAGCCTTGTCACTACAAAGAGGGCATCGCCAATCCATTGACATCGATTTGTTTACAGACATTGAATGCGGTGCAATCAAACGACTGACAATACCGATGTGATATGCCTCAAAAATAAATACTGGGAATTTATTGTTGAGGATTTGATGGACGCCGTTGCCAATCTATGATTTTTCCGCCGAATTAACAGGGTTTAAGCACAAATATTTACGATTAACGACATCAAGATATTATCTTTGCAAATTGAAATTGTCGACAATATCAAAACAATGAAAAGATACAATCTAATCAACAACTCGCTCGGCTGGGTGATTTTCGCAATCGCCACCGTCACATATATGCTGACGCTTGAGCCGACCGCAAGTTTCTGGGACTGCGGCGAGTTTATCTCGCAAGGCTACAAACTCGAAGTGGGACACCCGCCCGGCAACCCGATTTTCATGCTCACAGCCAACTTCTTCACGCACTTTGCCTCCAGCCCTTCACAGGTGGCACTGTGTGTCAACGCCATGTCGGGACTGCTCAGCGCCGGATGTATCCTGCTGCTGTTCTGGACAGTAACCCACCTCGTGCGCCGTCTAATCACCAAAGACGGTCAAGAGGAATATTCGTGGATGCAGATAGCACTGATTATGGGCAGCGGCGTCTGTGGCGCCCTCGCCTATGCCTGGAGCGACACGTTCTGGTTTTCAGCCGTAGAGGGCGAAGTCTACGCCTTCTCTTCGTTCTGCACCGCCCTGACGTTCTGGCTTATTCTTAATGGGAAAACCGCAGCGAAGAGCCTCACAGCGACCGCTATCTCGTGGCAATTGCTACGTGATAGGCGTTTCGGTGGCAGTCCATCTGCTCAACCTGTTGTGTATCCCGGCGATTATCCTGGTCATCTACTACAAGAAATTCAAGGAAACCACCGCCAAAGGATCGCTCATCGCACTGCTCATCTCGTTCGGCATCATCGTGTTTATCCTCTTCGGACTCGTTCCGGGCTTCGTTGAGATTGCACAATACTCCGAACTGCTGTTTGTCAACAAATTAGGCATGCCGTTCAACACAGGTGTGATTGCCTACGCGCTGATATTCGTAGGCTTGCTCGTGTGGACGGTATACTCCTTCCACAAGCAAAGCAGCGCCAACCAGATGCGCTGGTCGTTCCTGCTCACCACTTTCTTCTCGGGCATCCTGTTCATTGGCAGCAGCATGCTCATCCCGATTGTGCTCACAGCGGCACTTGCGTTCTATCTCTTCGGAGTATGCAAAAAAATACCGGTAAGAATACTATACAACACAGCACTCTACATCGCTGTGATATTTGTTGGCTACTCTTCTTATGCCCTCATTCTTATCCGCTCCAACGCGCAGACACCGATGGACCAGAACTCCCCCGACAACGTGTTTGCCCTCGGCAGCTACCTTAACCGCGAGCAGTATGGCAAGACTCCGCTGCTCTATGGCCCAACCTACGCGTCGCCCGTGGAACGCGACGACACCGGCGCGGCGGTGATGACAAAAGCCAGCAAATACGTGAAGGAGGTAAAGGCATCTCCCGACGAGCCAGACCGCTACAAAGAAATCGACGACAACTACAACACCGAATATTCTTATCCGTCGTCGACAAGATGCTGTTCCCACGTCTTTACGACAGCAGCGCCAAAGACAAATACCTACGCTGCATGGGCACTATCGACACGCATCCCGTGGAAACAGGCAGCAGCGTTGTCGACGTGCCTACATTCTCTGAGAATATACGCTACTTCTTCCAGTACCAGCTCAATTACATGTATTGGCGCTACTTCCTCTGGAATTTTGCCGGCCGTCAGAACGACCTGCAGGGTCAAGGCGAAATCAACCACGGCAACTGGATCAGCGGCATTCCGTTTATCGACAACGCCCGCCTCGGCGACCAGGATATGCTCCCCGACGACTTGAAAAACAACCCCGGACGCAACGTGTTCTACATGCTTCCGCTGCTGCTCGGACTCATCGGCTTGCTTTGGCAGGCATACTGCGGCAAGCGCGGCATCGAGCAATTCTGGGTGGTGTTCTTCCTGTTCTTCATGACGGGCATAGCCATCGTGCTGTATCTCAACCAGACCCCTGAGCAGCCACGCGAACGCGACTACGCATACGCCGGCTCATTCTATGCCTTTGCCATCTGGATAGGCATGGGCGTGACTGGTCTTTACAAACTGCTGTCGTATGTCGTGCGCAAGGTTTCTTGCAAAAAAGAAGGCAAAAACGGCATTGAGGTGACCGACGCTGAAAAGAAAGTCCGTCCGGCTCTTGTCGTTGCGGCAGTGGCATTCGGCATATTCGTTCCGCTCCAGATGGTAAGCCAAACATGGGACGACCACGACCGCAGCGGACGCTATGCCTGCCGCGACTTCGGCATGAACTACCTGTCGAGCGTAGACAAAGACGGCATCATCTTCACCTCCGGCGACAACGACACCTTCCCGCTCTGGTATGCACAGGAAGTGGAAGGCTACCGCACCGACGTCAGAGTGGTCAACATGTCGTATCTCGCAACCGACTGGTATATGGCACAGATGCGCCGTCCTGCCTACGAATCGGCTCCTCTGCCAATGCAGGCAAACGCTCAGACATTCGCCTACGACCAGCATTTGTTCGGACTGCTCTACACATACGACGTCGACGGCAACCCGTCGTTCAACAATCCAAACCGCCAGGTTTCGGCGCTGACTTCAATAGCCAACTACTACAGCCTGCCGTCGGCCGAAGGTTCGGGCGACACAAGCTTCAACTACCCGAACATGTTTATCCCTGTTGACCGCGCCAAGATTGTTGCCAACGGTGTGGTTCCCGCCGACATGAGAAACAATGTGGACAGCAACATTCCCGTCAATCTGCTCAAGGATCAATACATTACGAGCAAAGACGGATACACTCTGTCGTCAGCGAAGGCAATGCAGCTCGACATCATCTCGTCGATGGTGGCTCAGGGATGGAACGCCCGGCATATTTCGCAATCACGATTCCTGATGAGTACTACTCTTACTTCGAGAATCAAGACGGCGGCTACAAATTCACGACATCGGCAGGTATGGCATACGCTCTTACTCCTATCAACATGTTGGCATACAAGAGCGTAGGATCGGGCTACACCGACAAAGCATACCGCAACATCACCGAGCACTACCGCTGGGGCGGACTCGACAAAGCCACTCCCGGCAACGTGCCTTACTACGACGAGACGGCGGCGCGGATGGTCAACTCCACGCGTATTTCGATTGTCGAAGCCGCACAAAACCTCATAAAAGAGGCTGAGATGGCAGCAGACCTGAAGGAACACAACGACTCGTTGAAAGTCGATGTTCCGGCGCGCGTGATGACCGACGGATTTATCGCCGACCGCTACAACAAGGCGCGCACACTGCTCCACCTGATGGAACAGAAGTTGCCGTGGTTTGCCGTGAATGCAAGTTTCTCAATAATTGAAGACACAGCAAGCGCATACTTCACCATCGCACATGCCACCGGCAACAGCGACGACATGAAACGCGGATCGCAGCTGATGGAGCAACTGCTCACCAACTACGCCCAGTATATGCGCTACTACAACAGTCTGTCTGCCGACTTGAAGGGCTGTCTGACCAACATCGACGACTATCTCTATCAAGACGCCGGCTATCTGAAATTGTTTGAGACATATATGCTCGCCAACCCATCTGCCGCCAAGAAACTGTTTGTGAAGCTCGACAAGCAGGGACTGAACCTGTGGTACGGTTTCGAGCGCGCCGCGCTGAGAGTGCTGCACAGCCGCTCGGCAAGCGCCGCCCAAAACATCGTGTACTCATTCCCGACCTATGCGAGAATGTTCCCGAAAGAGGCACAGGATTTCCTGATGAAACACGACAATTTCTACACAGTGATGACACAGCTGATGGAACAAAGCAACTCATAAAACACTGAATGACAGAAAGAAGCTATAACTACATAAACAATCTGACGGGTGGTGACCTTTGCCATAGCGGCGGTCACCTACCTTCTCACACTTGAACAGTCGGCAAGTTTCTGGGACTGTCCTGAATACATAGCGCAAAGCTATGCGCTCGAGGTGGGACACGCTCCCGGCAATCCGTTTTTTGCGCTGACAGCACGCTTCTTCAGCAATTTCGCATCGTCGCCCGACAAGGTGGCTGTGTGCATCAACGCAATGTCGGCACTGCTCAGCGCCGCCACGGTCATGCTGCTGTTCTGGACCATAACCCACTTCGCACGGCGGCTGCTGTGCGGTGTGGGCAAACCCGTCAGGACACGACGCCAGATGGCACTCATCGTTGGCAGCGGCATCTGCGGCGCCCTCGCGTTCACATGGAGCGACACATTCTGGTTTTCAGCCGTGGAGGCGGAAGTTTATGCCTACTCTTCTTTCTGCACCGCCCTCACCCTGTGGCTCGCGCTGAAATGGGAAAACCGCATCAACCAGCCCGGCAGCGACCGTTGGCTTGTGGCTATAGCCTATGTTGTAGGTCTGTCGATAGGCGTGCATCTGCTCAACCTGCTCTGCGTTCCGGCAATAGCGCTTGTGGTGTACTACCGCAAGGTTGACCGCACACACTGGTGGACCACTCTGCCCGTGCTCGTGCTGTCGCTCGCCATCGTCATGTTTATCCTCTACGGCCTTGTTCCCGGCTCGCTCCATCTGGCTCAATATGCCGAACTTCTGTTTGTCAACCGTCTTGGAATGAGTTTCAACAGCGGATGGCTCATTTACATAGCCACATTCGCCGCCATTGCCGTCTGGGCAATCATCGAGCTTCATCAGCAGCGCAACGCGCTGAGAATGAAAGTTTCATTCCTGCTGCTTGTGGCTGTGTCGGGCGTGCTTATGATTGCCGGAGAAAATCTCTACGTGCCAGCCACAATGCTTGTGGTCGCCGTGGTTTATTTCTTCTTCTATTGCCCCACCCTCCCGGTGCGCGTGATGAACAACATCGCGCTCTACATTGTCGCCATCATGATAGGATTCTCCTGCTACGCCATCGTGCCCATTCGCTCCAACGCCGACACGCCGATGAACGTGAACCGTCCGAACAACCCGTTCGACCTTGAATCCTACATCTCCCGCGACCAGTTTGGCTCGGCGCCACTGTTCTACGGCCCGGTCTACACTGCGTCTTCCGACCTTATGCAGCGCGACAAGAACGGCAGGGCAATAACAAAAAATCAAGAAACACCGCTATAAGCAGAAGGTAAAATCCAACCCTTCTGAACCAGACAGTTATATCGAGATTTCTCCGGTAAGGGAAACAAAGTACGCACCGGAAATCTATATGTTCCTTCCGCGCATCTACGCCCCGTCGTGCGCCGATGAATACAGCAGCTGGGTGGGCGGCATCACGCCTACCGAAATCGATGCCCACGTGCAGCACGGCGACTCGGTGAAGACCGTCAAAGTGCAGATGCCGTCGTATTGGGACAACATCAAATACTTTGCCATCTATCAGTTCAGCCAAATGTATTGGCGCTATATGATGTTCAACTTCGTCGGACGCCAGAACGACATCAACGGCAACGGCGAGGTGACCCAGGGCAACTGGCTGTCGGGAGTGCCCGTTGTCGACAATCTGCGGCTCGGCGACCAGCGGTTGCTGCCGGCAGAATTCGGCACCGACAACGAGGGTCATAACCTCTACTACGGCATTCCTCTACTGCTCGGACTGATAGGCTTGGCTTGGCAGGCGCGCGGCGGACACGAAGGCAAACGCCAGGCTTGGGTGATTTTCATGTTGTGGTTCATGACGGGAATAGCCATCGTGCTTTATCTCAACCAGACTCCTGGACAATGCCGCGAACGCGACTACTCGTTCGTCGGTTCGTTCTATGCCTACGCCATCTGGATAGGACTCGGCGTGATAGGCTTGGCGCGGATGCTGTTTAAAATCTACCGCCGTCTTTTCGACAACGCACACCGCCGCTTTGAGCGCATTGCAACTTATATAGGCCTCGCCGCAGGCATAATCGTGCCGCTGCAGATGGTGAGCCAGACATGGGACGACCACGACCGCAGCGGGCGTCTCCTTTGCCGCGACTACGGCCACGACCTGCTCGTCAGCTGCGACCGCGACGCCATCCTGTTCAACAGCGGCGACAACCTGTCGTTTCCTTTGTGGTACACCCAGGATGTTGAAGATTTCCGCACCGACGTGCGCACTCTCAACACCGACTACCTCAACTCGCATTGGTACATCGCTCAATCGTGCTATCCCTACTTCGACAGCAAGCGCATACCGCTGACCGGCAATGTGGATTTCTATGCCTACAACTACCACCGCGGCAACACCCTGCTCGCCGACACAACCGCCGTCGACGCCATTGACCAGCTAAAGGCATTCTACGACAAAAATTCTACGACATACGGCAAAATCAGCCCGTTGCTCACCATCAATGTCGACACAACGGCACTGTTGCGCCAAGGCAAATTCCACCACGACTGCGCACCGCTTGCCTCCAGAAAGATAATTCTGGACCTGCGTGTCAATCCGTTCAAACCCGCTCCAAACACGGCGGTCAACGCAACACGTATGGTGATGGTCGACATGGCTGCCACAAACGCCGCAAACGGATGGCAACGCAACATAGCGTTTGTGAAATGCATGAGCGCAAACAACTATGCGTTCATATCACCGTATCTGGCGCAGACCGGCCTTACAATCGAGCTTACACCATTCCGACAGGACAGCTACACAAGTATCGGAACGGGCTACAGCGACCGCGCATACGACAATATGATGCACCACTTCCTGTGGGGCGGACTTGACAAAGCCTCTCCCGACAACAAGCCTTATCTCGACGAGGTGAACCGCGACATGCTCGCTTATATGCGTCTGGCAATGCTCGACCTCACCGACCGACTGATAAAGGAGGGCGACGTGGCTAAAGAAGCCGCCGCCAATCCATCGGCATTCCCTCTGCTGCCGCAACGCGTGCGCTCGGAGGCTTTTGCCGCCGACCGCTATGCCAAGGCTCGCGACATCCTGATGCTGAAAGAGTCGAAACTGCCTGAATTTGTGGCTCTGAGCAACTATGAGTTCTACAGCCGCACCGCCGATGCCTATTACCATCTGTGGCGCGCTACGGGCAACGCTGCCGACCGCCGGAAAGCCGACGCCACCATCTCTGCGGCTATCGACCGCTTCTCGCAACACATGGTTTATTTCCAGACGCTCACCTTCTGGCAACCAATGTCGCCGGGCAACCGCCTGATATACAACGACGGCGGCTTCCTCAGCCTCCTCGCGTCGTATGCCAACGGCAATCCCGACGCCGCACGCCGCAAGATTGCCGACGTGGAGCGCCGCGGTGTGGACATCTGGGCGGCTTTGGAACGCAACCTCAACATTGTGCGCGGAAAAGAGCCTCCATCGGTTGGTAAATCACGCGTTTGGGATTACACATACGAGGCGGCGCGCACTCTCAGCGCCTACAATCCTCAGAAATACGCCTCTGTGCTGAAGAAAAACGAGTCGTTTACCATCGCTGTTGAAAAAGCCAACGACTTCCACAACCGCAATCAGAGGCTCGCCCGTGAACAATTGCACCTTGCCGAGCATTAATAAAATAAAAGCCTATGCTGATAGAGCAACCACCCATACCCTACCGCATGCTGTTTCCCGAAACGGTGTGGCGCATACCGATGAAGCACAAGGCTGTGTTTCTTACGTTTGACGACGGTCCTATACCCGAAGTGACTCCTTGGGTACTCGATTTGCTTGACCATTACGGCATAAAGGCCACATTCTTCTGCGTGGGCGACAACGTGAGAAAACATCCGGAGACATTCCGAATGGTGGTGGAACGCGGTCACAGCGTGGGCAACCACACTATGCACCATCTGCAGGGAGCAAAGGTGACAACGGCGCGCTATGTGGCCGACATAATGGAAGCGCACGCCCTCATCGACAGCCCTTTGTTTAGGCCGCCGCACGGGCTGATACACTGGAAACAGGCGGCTGCCATCAAAGACAACATGAGAATCATCATGTACGACCTCGTCACGCGCGACTACTCTAAAAAACTTACGGGCGAACAGGTGCTCGACAACGTGCGACGCTACGTGCGCAACGGGTCTATCATCGTGTTTCACGACTCTCTGAAATCCGAGAGCAACCTGCGCTATGCCCTGCCACGCGCCATCGAATGGCTTAAAGAAAATGGATACCAGTTTCTGCCCATCCCAATGTAAGGAAGCCATAAGGCGGAAAGCCCTCGAGGCAGGTTTCTCTGTCTGTGGCTTTGCCGAGGCTATGCCTGTCGACTCAGAAGCCGCCACGCGCTACGCCAACTGGATTGCCGCCGAAAAAAACGGCTCGATGGCATATATGGAAAACTATCCCGACCTGCGACTCGACCCGCGCACGCTGCTCGATGGAGCGCGCACCGTGATAAGCATGGCGATAAACTACTATCCCAAGCGTCTGCAACAGTCAGACGCGCCCCAATTCGCATATTACGCCTACGGCAGCGACTATCACGACGTTGTGCGCCATCGGCTGCAGACGGTGGCTGATTTCATACGCACGGAATTAGGCGGTGAATGCCGGTGCTGCGTCGACACCGCTCCCCTGCGCGAGCGATATTGGGCACAGCGCGCCGGAATAGGCTTCATCGGCCGCAACAACCATCTAATCATTCCCAGCCACGGATCGTTTTTCTTTCTCGGCGAAATACTGACCACTCTGCCTGTTGCCCCCGACCACAGGCTCAACATCGGATGCGGCGACTGCCACCGTTGCGTCGACGCCTGCCCCATGGGCGCGCTGAGCCGCGATGGAGGCTGTCTGGACGCCCGTATATGCATTTCGTGCATGACAATCGAACATCGCGGCACATTGCCCGACATCGTGGCTCAGCGGCTCGAAACCGCGTCTACGGATGTGATGAATGCCAGAAGGCGTGTCCGCACAACCGCTTCTCGTCACCTACAGAGATTGAGGAATTCAGCCCTTCTGATGAGTTTCTCGCCCTCAACGACGAAACAATGGCAGGAATGACGGAAGACGACTTCCGCCGCCTGTTTCGCCGCTCTGCCGTAAAACGCGCCAAATACGCTGGGCTGATGCGCAATTTCGAAGCAATGCGCAAATATAAAAAGTAAGGAATCAGTCAGTGCATGACTTGCTGCTGTCGACAGTCTCACCCTGATAGGGTTCTATGTGGATGTTAACAATCGACTGCTCGCCATATTTTGCCTTCAGCGCACCTCGGCACGTTTGGAGATGTCGTGTGCCTCAACGATTGTGAGCCACGGATCAACCTTTATATGGAAATCCATAATGTAGACGTTGCCGTTCTTGCGTGTGCGCAGATGATGGTAGGCGCAGACACCGTCGACTCCGCCAATAACCCCGCCCATCTCGGCCGTCACATCGTCGGGCAAAGCAACCTCGAGAAGCTCGCGGATAGACGGCATGGCAAGACGGTATGCCACCAAAGCTATAAACACGCTGACTGTGGCTGCGGCAATTGGATCGAGCACACGCCAGCGCTCGCCAAGAAACATCGCACAACCGATGCCTACAAGCACGGCGATGCTCGAAAAAGCGTCGCTGCGATGATGCCAGGCATTGGCGACAAGCGCCATGGAGTTCATCTGCTCGCCAGCCACACGGGTGTAGTGAAACAGCCACTCTTTCGCAACCACCGAGACAAATGCCATTACAAGCGCAACCATCTCCGGACGCGGCAGCACCTTGCCGTTGAACGCGTCGACAATCTGGCTGAACGATGTCCAGAACAATCCTACCGCAACGGCAAAAAGTGCGAAACTTATAAGCATCGTAGCAAAGGTTTCAAACTTGCCGTGTCCATAACGGAAGCGGGTGTTCTCGCCTTTTGCCGAGACTCCTATAAACACAATTACTATGATGTCGGTAACGAAATCCGATATTGAATGCACGCCGTCGGCAATCATTGCTCCCGAACGTCCTACGATGCCCGCGATTATCTTTGCCACCGACAGCACCACATTTACCCAAAATCCTACCCATGTAACCTTTTTGGCACGCGCGGCGCGCGCCATGGCATCCGTTTGGTTCATAATCTGTTTTTTTGACATTTACTTGAACCGCAAATTTACTGCTTTTCCTTTAATGGCTGTCTACTTTTCCATAAAAAAACCGCATACTCGTCACCGAGTATGCGGACCAAATGTTTTTTATGAGAAAATACAGACCGTGATGCCTTTTTATTATTCAGCGGCTGGCAGAGCGGGAGTTTCCGGAGTCTGTGCCGTGGAGTCTGGCTCCTCCGGCTGTGCCACCTGGGTGGTGTCCGGTTCATTCACTGGCTGTTGTGATACTGACTGGTCGTTAATTGCGGCGAATGCCATTGATCCCGATACCATTACTGCTGCGATTGCAAATACCAATGTTTTCATAACTGTAAATTTTTATCTGTTAAACTTCTGTTGCCTTGTTGTCTTATAATACATCAATCGCTGTGCCAATATTCGCAGTTTCTACATAAAGATTTGTTTTTTCAAGTATTTGTATTATCAACATATTTATCAACGACCTGTTGATATGTGGAAAAAGTGTGGAATTTATGCACACAAAGTGTTTCTCAATTACTCAAAACAGGCTTGAGAATGTCGGCAAGGCGCGCCGCCGTGACACGCGTCTCTGCGGCTGTTTCTATTTCTGTGGTATCAAACTTGATGGAGGCACGAGAATAGAATGGATCGCGCTGACGAAGATTGTCGGAAATAAACTGCATCAACTCATCATCGCTCTTGTCGGCTATAACCGGACGCTTAGCCTTCGACCGCGGACGCGACAAGCGCTGAAACAGTCTCTCCACAGGCACCTGCAGATAAACCGCCACCCCATGGCTGTTCATCAAATCCATATTGTCGCCGAAACATGGCGTGCCGCCGCCACAGGCTATCACGATGTCTTGAAACTCGCACACCTCGAGAAGCATCCTCCGCTCAAGCTCACGGAAACCCGCCTCCCCGTGCTCCACAAAAATCTGCTTCACAGTCTTGTGATAACGGTTTTCAATATATGCGTCAAGATCGGTAAACTCGCATTCAAGCATTTCCGACAACACCCGTCCGAGAGTCGACTTGCCGGAACCCATGTATCCTATTAGAAAAATCGGTTTCATAATGATGCGAAGTTATCACTATTTTCAAGAATGCACAAAAAAAGAGTCCCTAAAAAAGGAACTCTTTCATAGATTTGAGCGGAAGACGAGGCTCAAACTCGCGACCCTCAGCTTGGAAGGCTGATGCTCTATCAACTGAGCTACTTCCGCAAGCTTTGTGGGCGAAGATGGATTCGAACCACCGAAGGTATAAACCAGCAGATTTACAGTCTGCCCCATTTGGCCACTCTGGTATTCGCCCTTGCGCTAAAATGCGGTGCAAAGATACGCCAAAAGTTTTTTTCCCTCCAAATTTACAGACCTAAAAATTTTGCTATTTTTTATCATCGACAATACTCTCAACATATTATCAACACATATTCTTATTGAAAAAACAAGCAC
>OKWD01000183.1_pt1 | contig 11858 bp, 8 predicted proteins | sample 1607011 | NCBI WGS metagenome assembly OKWD01 (sample SAMN04414077, study PRJEB24778) | human gut metagenome | material: faecal | host: Homo sapiens | reverse complement strand
GACAACGGGTGTGAGGCATCTGTGTCGTGCGACTGAGCCCAAATGTTCAAGTCGCTGACTGCTTCATCGAATTTTCCCATGAAGATGCGAGCCTCGGCACGTGTCAACAATGTCTCCTCGCCGGTAAACTCTGCGCGGATACGCTTAGGATAACCAATGCCGGCTACCTTGTCGGTATACTCAAACAACATATACATCCATGACGGCCACATGCCATACTCCTGCTTGCTGTTCACGTAAAGGTGCTGAGCCATTGTAGGCAGGAAGTTGGTGTCCCAGCATGGTCCATAACCATAAAGGGTGGAGGTTGCCGCGCCGCGGTTGCATGCATAGCGTGCACCGGCAGCGTAGTAGTTGTTACACATTGAGATAAATGCGATTGAATTGGTCGGGATCAACAAGAAGTTGGACGAGACGACGATGAGTAGAATGTAGTGGCGTCGGAGTTCAAGAGGTGAACGATGTTGACCAATAATCCTTACGCATCTTTTCAGCTGGACTCGCACCGAGAGCGGCTGTTGCATACTGCTCTGCCTTCACATAGTCACGCTTGAAAGATAGAAGCGCGCTGCGAATGCGTTGGCTGCCGTTGTGTTGAAGTGGTAGCGGAGCACTGAATAGTACTGGTCGTTTACGTATTTCAAACCTTCAATAAGGTCTGCCTCAATCTTGTCATAAACCTGAGCTACGGTACCGCGCTCGTAAGCAACCTGCACCTTGTCTTCAGGCTCTGTCGAGTAAGGAATACCCTGGTCTGTTGCGCTGGTTTTGCCATACTGCTTTGAGAACAAGTTGACAAGAATGAAGTGATGGTAAGCACGCACGAGCAACGCCTCGCCATAGGCGGCATTCAAACGGTCGGCGTCCTCGCCTGTTGTAAACTTGCCGGCAGCCTTGAACTCCTCTACTTTCTTCAACGCGTGGTTGGCTACGGCGATTGCATGATAGCATCCCTGCCATACGGCTGTCGGAGAATCCTGCTTGCTCGACATGTTGGCGTCTTCCCATGCGAAGAACTGGTCGAGAATAGGGTCATATGAGCCTGTAGCTTCATAAGTCACACCATTCGCATCTGGAGCGTGGTTGTCGACCATGTTGTCCGAACTCAACTCGCACATTGTTGCGTAGTCGTAATTCACATATCCGCCTACGAGCATCAACTGCAATTGCTTCGGATTCTGCGGATCGATACGGTTGTCGGGCAGATGATCAAGAAAATCGCTGCACGATGTGAGTGATACCAATCCAGCAACACCTATATATAATAATTTTGCAATTTCATAATTCTGTTGTCTATTAATTTGTTTTACAATCCTACAAGCTGAAACGAAGAGTGAATGTGAACTGCTTCGGGTTAGGAGTTGCCACACCACCTGTGTTGAAGAATTCCGGATCCTGACCGTTCAACTTCTTGTCGGCGTAAAGCAGACAGAGGTTGGTGGCCTGCACCTTAACCGATGCCGATGAGAAACGAATCTTCTTCAAGAACGATTCCGGAAGGTCGTAAGTCAACGAGATTTCCTTCAGACGGACGAATCCGCCGTCGGCGATACGCTCTGTTGAATAGTTGTAAGCATTGTATGCTCGCGACAATTGTGAGTCAGCGACATACTGACGGTAAGTTGCAATTGCAGGGATGGTTGTGTACATCTCATCGCCCGGAGTCACCCAACGGTTCTTAAACTCGCGTGGCAATGCCTGCATGTCGTCGTAGCTGTATTTGAACACCGGATCCAAACGGATCTTGTTGCCGAACGAGTAAGTCAAGAACACGTTCAAACGGAAGTTTTTCCAACTTACGGTGTTGCCGAATCCACCGGTGATGGTCGGGTCGGTAGGACCTTCATATACAAGGTGGGTTGCGTCGAAGCTCTGGAAGTTCACGTCGGACGTAACCACTTCCCCATTCTCGTTGATTACTTGAGGAATACCCTGCTCGTTCAAACCAGCAAACTGATAAGAGAACAGTGAGCGCACTGGATAACCCTGCAATGCGTAGCCTGCGCCATTGACAAGGTAGATGTTGCTCGAACGCGACTGGAGATCGGTTATCTCACTCTTGGTCTTAGAGAATGTCAAGTCGGTCGACCACTTCCAATCCTTCAATTCTGGGCTAAGGTTGCTGGTTGAAATTGTAACCTCGGCACCATGCGACTTCATCGATGCTACGTTGGCATATTTCATCGACTCACCACCGACACCCGGAGTATAAGTCAAACCAATAAGGTCGAAGTTGTTACGGAAATAGATATCAGCGCTGGCATTGATACGGTTGTTCAAGAAGCCGAGGTCGACACCGAAGTTGAACTCGTGTTTCTTCTCGTAAGTCAGCTCTGAGTTTCCAAGTGTCGAAAGCTCAAGCATAAGCTCTTGGTCGGATGCCGACGGACGCCATGTCGTTCCTGATGTATAAATAGGTGTGGCGTTGGAGATGCTTGATGGTCCGCTGTCGGCTGTAAGTGAGTATGACACACGGGCTGTTGCGTGTGAAAGCACTTTTGGGTCAACTTTCTCTCTGAAGAAGCCTTCCTCGTGTGCGTTCCATGCGCCTGACACGTTCCACGTTGGCAACCAGCGTGAGTTGCGCGACATACCCAACTTGTTGGTTCCCTCATAACGGATTGTCCCGTTGAGCACGTAGCGTGCTTTGTATGAATATGTTGCGTTGGCAAACGCTGCAAAGCTGCGGCGGTATGAAGGAGAGATTGCATAGTAAGTGTGACCTTCCTCAATCTGCTGCTTGAAGAGCTTGTAGTCGAGCGAAGGAACACCGCCGTTGTCATAGACAAAGCCCCAGCCTTCCCAGCCGATTGACTTACGGTCGGTTGAACTTACTTCCAAACCACCCATCACATTGAAAATGTGGGTGTTGTTCCATGTCTTGTTGTATGTTGCCGTTCCACGGAAGTCATACTGCGACACGGTGTAGGTGTCGTTGTAATAAATACCTCCTTGTGGCATTACCGACACTGGCAATGCGTTTGGATCGTCAGGGTCTGTGTAAAGGAACGAGTTGGAATCGCGGATTGTAGCGTCCTCCGGATCGATACCTGCGCGGTAAGCATTGGCTTGGTTCGAGTTGTCCTTCACATAGTGCTGCTGAACGCTGCTCTGGTAGCGATATGCTCCCAAAGCGTTGATATCAAGTCCTTTGATTGGCGTCCAGTTCAATTCTGCCTGGAATTTCAAGTCGGTCACATTGATATCGATATAGTTGTTGTCAAGCTCGTTGAAGATATTGAAACTTGTATAGTTGCGAGTGTAGTACTCTGTTGGATCCAATGCGCGCGATGCGTTGATTGCGTAGCTGTACGGGTTGATATCAAAATCGCGGTTCACTGTTCCGTTTACGGCGTCGGTAGAAGAGCTCAATGTTCCAGGAGCTTTCTGCTGACGATATGAGTCTGATGTCAAAACACTGAATTTCAATGTCGGAGAAATCTGATAAGATGCATTGGCATTGAATGTGTAACGGCGAACGTTGCTCGACAATGTCCATCCCGGATCGTTCATCACTGACAATGATGTGTAGAAGTTACCCTTGTCTGTACCGCCGGCGATGCTGAACGAGTGGTTTTGAAGCACTGCGTTGCTGAACAACAGGTCAAACCAGTCGGTGTTGCGGAACTCTGCCTCACGCAAGTATGCGTTTCTCGCTGCCTGAGTGTTCTCAATTCCGAACTTACCGTCGGCATAAGAGGCAATCAGCTGATACATCTTACCATAAACACCTGATGTCGACGCTTTTGCCAAGTTGGCAAACTCAAGCCATCCTTTCTGCTCCATCTCGCGATAGATGCCCATCTGCTCCTGTGAGTTGCTGATGTTGAACTCTGAATAGTGAGGTTTCAAGCGGGTGGTCAACTCTCCTGTATAGCTTACGCGTGTATGGCCTGCCTTACCTTTCTTTGTCGTTACGACAATCACACCTGCCATGGCGCGGGCACCATAGATAGAAGTTGCTGAACCGTCCTTAAGAATCTGGAAACTCTCGATATCGTCTGAGTTAAGACCTGCGATTGCAGAAGAAATCAATGTCACGGCGTCGCCCGATGAAAGGTCGTCGGCTGACACCTCTACTGCGTCTTCCATAACAACTCCGTCGACTACCCACAACGGCTTGCTGGCGCCATAGATTGATGTCGCACCACGCACGCGGATTTTTGGAGCTGTACCGAAGGTTCCCGACACGTTCTGCACCGACACACCGGCTGAACGGCCTTCAAGTGAACGAGATACGTCGCTCACACCATCCAGCTTTGCCTTGTCGGCTGAAATCTGAGTCGTTGCTCCGGTAAAGATTCGTTTGTCCACTTTAGACATACCTGTTACAACGACCTCGTCCAATGTCTGCGAATCTGAATCGAGTACGATTGTGAGAGGTTTGGAAGAGGCTTTCACTTCCTTCGCCTTCATACCTACATAGGTAACAACGATGCGAGAATCGTAAGAAGGAAGAGTCAGCGTAAACGCACCGTCTACGTCGGTTGCGACTCCATTAGACGTACGCCCTTTTTCTACCACTGAGGCTCCAATGATAGGGTCGTTCGTCCCGGCTTCTACCACGATGCCTGTCACAGTCACGTCAGCGTATGCCGACAAACTGAGCAATGACATCAAAGCCATCATGACAAATTTCTTTAGTCTCATAAATCTTTTAAACAATTATATAAAACACACAATAAATATTTCTTTTCTGTTCCTTTTCCCGGCAATTACAATCTATTACCGGAGCGAAAGCTTCCTTTGTTAAATCTTCTTAGCGAAATTAAGATAAGACGGCACTATTTGCCCGTTTTTATTATCACTTTTTTCTAATCAAAACGCTAATTCATCTCTTTTTATATTCAAATTATCGCTTTCTGTAGCACTTTGCTAAGTTACAACCGATTTTCCGTCCGTGCAAGTTTTCTTTCACTATTTTTTACTTTCCTAAAGGTTGGAAATGTTTATTAATTTATTGTTATTATCAACATACTTGTATAACACTCTAAAAATCAATTTCCTACATTTAATCGCAGTCTGCTAATGGCGACTGGTATGAGTTCCAGTCACTTATTTCGTTTTGGTCAATATGTCGCTTTTTGCCGGCTTCCGCCGCTTGTCAGCACATAATACTGAACTAAAAGTTTGCTTTTTAAACTTATTTTTACTGACAAATTTTCAGATTTTCCTTTTTATCTTCACATTTGCCACAATTTTCAATCATTATAAAGTGTTAATCAAAAGTGTTAAATTTAACATTTACGCATTTTTCACTCTATTTCAGACGCTCCGACACATAAACCACACTCTATCAATACAATAACAATTTATTATATCTAATTACAATCTAAAACCTGTTCAGGCGGCATTTGCTTTCGTTTATTTTTCTGAGCAAAATTTTCTCCTTTTTACAATCCGCCTTTTTACACTGGCTCAGCAACATACTTCATCAAAACCACATTTTTAACTCGTTGAGATTTTCGTAAAAAAGAGAAACGCGCCAGCAAGCCGAATCACGGCATTCTGGTCGCGTTTTGTCTATATGCGCATTTTACCTATTTCACAACTATCAAGAAATAATTTTTCTTGCCTCGCTGCACAAGCAGATACTTGTCGTTAAGCAAATCTTTTGTTGTCACCTCCTGGTCGAACGCCGCAAGCTTTTCCTTGTTGAGCGAAACACCGCCACCCTGGGTCAACTTGCGCATCTCGCCTTTAGATGCAAAAATCTTGGCATGCTCGGCAAAAAGGTCAACCGCCTTGACTCCGCCGGCAACCACGTCGCGCGACACCTCAAACTGGGGCACTCCCTCAAACACCGCGAGGAATGTGTCTTCGTCAAGTTTATGGAGAGCGTCGGCTGTGGTATTGCCGAAGAGGATGTTTGACGCCTCTACCGCCGACTCATAATCTGCCTCGGAGTGAACCATCACTGTCACCTCTTTTGCCAAACGCTTCTGGAGCAGACGCAGATGAGGAGCCTGAAGATGCTCTGCAACCAACGCCTCTACCTCCTCACGGCTGAGGAATGTGAAGATTTTTATGTAGCGTTGGGCATCGTCGTCGCTGACGTTGAGCCAGAACTGATAGAATTTGTAAGGCGATGTGTAGCGCGGGTCAAGCCATACGTTGCCCGACTCTGTCTTGCCAAACTTGCCTCCATCGGCTTTCGTGATGAGCGGACATGTGAGGGCGAAAGCATCTCCGCCGTTCGTGCGGCGTATCAACTCGGTTCCTGTGGTGATGTTGCCCCATTGGTCGCTGCCGCCCATCTGGAGTTTGCAGTTTTTTGTCTCGTAAAGGTGCAGGAAGTCATAACCCTGGAGCAGCTGATAAGTAAACTCGGTGAACGACAGTCCGTCGCGGGCCTCGCCGTTCAAACGACGCTTCACGCTGTCTTTCGCCATCATATAGTTCACTGTGATATGCTTGCCCACCTCGCGCGCGAAGTCGAGGAACGAGAATTCCTTCATCCAGTCATAGTTGTTGACCAACTCGGCTGCGTTGGGAGCGTCGCTGTCGAAATCCAAGAATTTAGACAGCTGCTTCTTGATGCAGTCCTGGTTGTGACGAAGCACTTCTTCTGTCAACAGATTGCGCTCTGCCGACTTTCCCGACGGGTCGCCGATCATTCCTGTTGCTCCGCCGATAAGCGCCAACGGCTTGTGGCCGCAACGCTGGAAGTGGCGCAAAATCATTACGCTCACCAAATGTCCGATGTGCAGAGAGTCTGCCGTTGGGTCGATGCCGACATAGGCAGTAGTCATTTCTTTCTGCAATTGCTCTTCTGTGCCCGGCATCATGTCGTGCACCATACCGCGCCATTTTAGTTCTTCAACGAAATTATTCATCGATATATGTTTTTTTATTTGTTTTCTTATTGATTTGCAAAAGTACTACTTTTCAACGGGATTTCCCAATCGGCTACCATTTCTTAAGGTAGTAGGTATAGGTCTTGCCGTCAGGTCCCACATATTCAAGCACCTTGTCGCTGCCTTTGTGCGACACAAGGCGGAAAACCATCCGTTTCTCAACATAAACATGCAACTTATTGTAGTCCGGAAGGCGTGATTGGTCTATTTCCGTATTCATCTCAATCGATATGCAGCCTTTTTTTTCCGAATCTTCCCATCGTCCGTACCATGTTATGCCGCCCTGTGTGCCTACCCCAAACACCGCTCCTTGGAATGCAAAAACACATTGCCTTTATAGTCTGCGTCATCCTGCCCATCTATAGTCACACGCTCCACCTTCCACAAGCCAAACCAATGTCCGATATGGCCGTTGTTCTGCACGCAGCCCGACATGGCAAGCATCGCCACAAAAGCAAATATTATAGTTAACTTCTTCATTTCCTATCGTTTGAAAATATCAAATAATCCATTATATTTCACACTGAGAAGCACCCCGAAATTGTCGCCGCCGGCAAGCTCTCCCTTGTCAAACGCCAACTGTCCGTTAAGCGTCAGCCCTTTCACCTGCTTGAAATGGTATGTTCCCTCAAGCATAAACGACGTGTTGTCAACCACCGACAAACGTGGATTGCCATACGAGCCCCACGATTTACGATAGTTCACGAGCAGACGATATTCAAGCGGTGCATAAATATTGCCGCTCACACCGATTTGAAATCCTCTGACTCGATTGTCATAAATGCGGTTTTCTCCACGTCGGTCATAGATTGTAGACGGGATAAACATTGTGCCTTGCGACATACCGAAATTACTGTAAGGGTTGCAACGGAAATTCTGATAATAACTGTCGCCGCCTGTAACCTGATCGGTGAACTTCGTGTCCTTATGGTCGTGCGGCGCCCAATGCATTGGCCCACTTTGGTTGGTGAAGTCAACATACTCCAGAACCGCGCCATTGACAATTCCCTTTTTCGCATTCTTATATTCCAAACCCCAGATGCCGTCGAAACCGTTCATCCAACCGATGCCCGACCCGTCTTCAAACGGCTTTTGGAAAAACGCTTTAATCTCGCTGTTGTCTTTCAGACGATAGCGAGCCACGAAGTCCCATGAGCCAAGCGTGTTGCCGTAATGATAGGAAGCATCGCCCGGATTGCTTCCGCCCTCCGACGCAAAAAACGCTCTGACAAAGTCTTTCCACGTTGTGTCATAGCGATCCTCTTTCGCGTTCACTTTTCCCTCACCGCTGTCATAGCTATAGGACGTGGCAGTGCCACCGAATTCCGTCACCATCTGCATGCCGACAGTAACTGAGAACGGCTTCGACGGCTTGGTACGGAAATAGCACCGCTTATAGTTATAATATTCGCCCGTGTTGATAAAGCCGCTATAGTAGTTGAAATGGTCTTCAAACCAATCGTCCTGCATGTAGTAGCCATAGGCTATCTCGCCCTGTATCTGCACCCATCCGTTGGTAAACGGAATGTTTTGAAAATCGACAAATCCGGCACGCACCTGCGGAAGCGGACGGGCGTTGTTCGACTGCGTGTAGTCGCCAACTCCGAGACTGTCGTTCATCAATGGCGACGTGCGCTCTTTCATGCCCACCGACAAATACACTCCACGATACTTCACCTCTCCATAAAGCTGCTGCAACCATATTGCATTGGGATGATGCCCCTGCACTGCCGGTGTATTGACGGCTTGGTCATACTGCGTATATTTCGACTGATAACCTCCCACAAGGTCGGCACCGAAACCATAGCTGAACCTCTCGCTCAAGTCAAAATCCTTCAGCGCCTTGACGCGAAGCTCAACCGCCTTTGGCTGCGTAAGCGTCCCGCCACGGTTGGCCATCATAAAATATGGCGCAAAGTCGCCGCTGCCGGCATTCGCGCTCACAGAGCCTTCAACCTGCAATGGCGCTTCTGCCGATGCCACTCCGATAGCCGAAAACGCTACAAGCGTGGCAATGATTGATTTCTTATTCATTATTTATTACTTTCTGTTTCGTGAATAGTCTCTCATTCTTCTCACCAGTTCCTGCCGATACTCAATGAATCGGTGATAGAACGTGCGGATATGACGCATTTTCTTGTCCTCATAGATGTCGGATATAGCAAAAAAGATACCCGTTTCCTCAACGTCGCCAAACTCATCATTGATTGCCGTGCCGAGCACAAGCATCTTCGGCGACAGATTCATATAGGAGTTGACAAGCGGCGGGATATTGATGCCATGGCTCCGGATATGGCTGTTGAGAATCTTATAGTCCTCGCGGAATGTCGACCCTGTGAAGATGTGACGCATCTTGTCTTCGTCGATGCGAGCGTCGAGAGGATGCAACGGATACACGAGGCGGTCGTTGTCGTGAAAATATTTGTCAAGAAAATACAGGATCATGTTGCGGCATTCGTGAGGATAACTTGGATACATCGTCATCTTGCCGAAAAAATACTTCAGATTCGGATAGACCACCGTAAGCGCGCCGAGTCCGTCCCACAGGTTGTCGAGCGCATAGAGTGCCTTGACGCCTGCCTTGGTCGACTGGTATTCCACCGACACAAACGAGCGCCCAAGCTCAAGCGTGTACGGAAGTTTCTCTTTCAAAAACTCCTGTGAGTAGCCAAACATGTGCGACATCGCTATCCGCGGCACTCCGTTCTTGTCCATCTTCATATTCTCACCAAGAAGGAAACGATAGCCGCCTATGATTTCCTCCGCCTCCGGATTCCACACAATCAGCTGCTGGCACGGCTCCTCCATCGTGTCAAACTCATCGATATCGGCGCTCTTGCCTGTGCCGCCCCCCGACGTGCGGAACGCTATCTCGCGCAAACGACCTATCTCCCACATCACGTTGGGAGAGTTATGGGCATCGACAATGTAGATTTCATTGTGCCCTTTATTTGTGCTTCGGAGAAAACGCGCCTCCGTCAGCTCCATCTTCAACAGGCTCTTATGAACCGGAGCTATGATGCTGTCTACTTTCATTTTCTATTGCTCGTCTGCCATATCATACACTTTATCCTTCACGATTTCTGCCCACTCGCCACTGCGGCGGGCGGAGGTGAAGGTGGTCCAGGGGATAGGCTTGCCTACACGTATTTCAAATTTCGACCCGCGATTCTTAACCATCTCGCCGGGCAGAAGAATCAACTCTATGTTGAACTTGATGCCCAACTTCTTGCGGAATTTTGCAAATTTATAAAAAAATCTTGAATTAAGACCGCTAAAATATACAGGAATGACGTCTCGATGCGTTTCCACGCTCTTGGCGACAAACGATTTCTTCCATTCAAGGTCGCGAACGCGGCCGTCGTCTCCCTCTCGGGAACACAGTCCGGCTGGGAAAGTGCCTATCTGGAAATCGCCGGCATAGGCTGCGTCGACTGCCCGCATCGACTCGCGCGACTGGCTGCCGTATTTGTTGATTGGCAAAAACACGTTGTCGAGCGGCTTCACTGCCATCAGCACATCGTTGACAAGAAAACGCAGGTGGTCGTCGCCGTAACGCTTCCCGAGAAACGCTATCAGACCGATGCCATCAAGCCCGCCGAGAGGATGATTGGACACAAATACAAACCTGCCGGAAGCGGGGATATTCTCCTCGCCCATCACGCTAACGCTCACGCCGAGCGTCTGCAACGCGCCTTCCGCGAAAGCGCTGCCTGTCTTGCCTCGGTTTTCGCAAAGCACTCGGTTGAGCTCGTCCTGACGAATCAGGCGGGCAAGCCAACGGTAAACGAATCCTGGTATCCAGCGCGATGCCTTTGGCAGCTTGCTGGATATGGCTTCCCGTATGTCGATTTTCACTACTTTGTCTTCCATTATCACCGATTTTCATTACAAAGGTAACTTATGTGGCTTTCATATCCAACTATCAATGGCGTTTCAAGCCTTCTCATAGGAATTTTTCACTATCTTTGCGCTTATGAAATACTTTCTTATCGCTGGCGAAGCATCGGGCGACCTGCATGCCGGACGCCTGATCAAAGCTATTCGCAAAAACGACGACAACGCCTCGTTTGCATTCTTCGGAGGCGACTGTATGGAGCATGCCGCGGGATGCCGTCCCATAACACACTACAAGGAGATGGCTTTTATGGCGTTCTCGAGGTGCTACGCCATCTGCCAACAATCCTCGGCAACATGAAACGGGCAAAGAAGGCGATTGCCGAATTCCGCCCCGACGCACTCATTCTCATCGACTACCCGTCGTTCAATCTGAAAATAGCAAAATACGCGTTCAATATCGGAATCCCGGTCTACTACTACATCTCTCCGAAAGTATGGGCATGGAAGGAATGGCGCGTAAAGTCGATAAAGAAATACGTCAAGAAAGTTTTCTCTATACTGCCGTTCGAAACTGAATTTTTCGCACGCCACGACTACCGTGTGGACTATGTGGGCAACCCAACAGCCAACGAGATAGCGGAGGCGATGCTGACAATGCCGTCAAAAGAGGAATTCTTCCGCGCCAACGGGCTTGACAACGACAGGCTGACCGTTGCACTGCTACCGGGGTCGCGGCTTGGAGAAATCCGCAACAACCTTCCGCTAATGGCTGAAGCCGCAAGCCGGTTTCCAAACGTGCAGGCCATTGTGGCAGGCGCGCCTAATGTAGACAGGGGCTTCTACGAGTCGGTGGTTCCAGGAATGAAGATAATCTACGACGCTGCCTATCTGCTGCTCGCCCACTCCCAAGCCGCATTGGTGACATCGGGAACGGCGACTCTTGAGACCGCAAGCAATCGGCACACCGCAGGTGGTATGCTACAGGGCAAACGGCTCAAAACTGTCATACAAGCTGTTTGAACAATCGGCCTGTTCTCTACGCGAACTTTCTCACATCTGGGACGCTACATCGGCACCTTGCCGAGATTGACCAAGCCTGCAATGAACGAATGGAAATCGTCGTTTCTGCTATGGCGAAGCAAGAAGGTGTGACCGAATCGC
>OKWD01000182.1_pt1 | contig 11868 bp, 13 predicted proteins | sample 1607011 | NCBI WGS metagenome assembly OKWD01 (sample SAMN04414077, study PRJEB24778) | human gut metagenome | material: faecal | host: Homo sapiens | reverse complement strand
AATGGCCGGAACCGAAAGCAAAAAGTGAGACAGAAAAAACTTCTCCGCAAGGCACTGGAAGATTACGAAGATAAGAAATTTGTTGCAAAAGCAGATAACCTTACCGTAGGTGAACTTCTGGACATGTGGGCAGAAGAAGAACTGAAAACCGGAACACTCAGTAATGGCACAGTGGAAAATTATCTCAGTGCAATCCGTTGCACTAAGAAACACCCGATTGCAGACCGTAAACTGAAAACAGTTACTGCCGAACATTTACAGGCATTTCTTGATCTGCTTACATTCGGTGGCGAATTTCCAGACGGAAAAGTGAGAAAAGGATACAGTAAAGATTATATCCATTCTTTTTCCGCAGTGTTGCAGCAGTCATTCCGTTTTGCAGTATTTCCAAAACAGTTAATCAGTTTCAATCCGATGCAGTATATTAAGCTGAAAAAACAGGCAGAGGAAGTTGACCTCTTTTCCGATGATGAAGTCGAAGATGGCACACAGCCGATTTCACATGAGGATTATGAGCGACTTATCAAGTATCTGGAAAAGAAAAATCCACCTGCGATCCTGCCGATTCAGATTGCATATTATGCAGGACTTCGCATCGGTGAAACCTGTGGTCTTACATGGCAGGACATCAACCTTGAAGATCAATGCCTGACCATTAAAAGAAGTATCCGTTACGACGGTGCAAAGCATAAAAATGTGATTGGAACGACCAAGCGAAAGAAAGTAAGGATTGTTGATTTTGGAGATACGCTGACTGAAATATTGAAAGCAGCAAGACGGGAACAACTGAAAAGCCGGATGCAGTACGGGGAACTTTACCACCGCAACTACTACAAAGAGGTGCATGTGAAAAACAGGGTGTATTATGAATACTATCACCTTGACGGAACACAGGAAGTCCCGGCAGATTATAAAGAAATATCCTTTGTCTGCCTCAGACCGGATGGCAGTCTGGAACTGCCGAGTACACTCGGCATTGCTTGCAGGTCAGTATCAAAAAAGCTGGAAGGATTTGAAGATTTTCACTTTCACCAGTTACGACATACCTACACCAGCAACCTGCTCTCGAATGGAGCTGCTCCGAAAGATGTACAGGAACTGTTAGGACATTCCGATGTCAGTACCACAATGAACATTTACGCTCACTCAACAAGAAAAGCAAAGCGGGATTCCGCAAGACTTCTTGATAAAGTAGCGAGCAACGCTTAAATAAAAATTTCCCTTATTTCCCTTGCGGATTCCTCACAAGGGTAAAAATAAGGGAAAATACATATCATTTCACTATCTAAGGGGCTAAAAAGCCTGTAAAATAAGGAAAACTCAGGAAATCTCTCCACAAATTCCGATTTGGTAAACCATCTATACAATACCATACTTCATTGTCCATTACAATAATTGCATCGCTCCCGCTTATTCTCATCAATTCTGCAACTATTATATTGTGATATTATGCTTACTCTTAGGCTGTCTGTTCACTTTTCTTTGCGTGATACGCTTCACGTCTCATAGCCAGTGTTTTTTCATATCTCTCTTTTGCAATAGGGTCTCCATTCAATGCATCTTCACGCATTTTTCTGTAGCTCTTCACTGTGGCTCTAACCTGATACTGTTTACGCTCTGCAAGCTGACTCTTTGCTTCCTGATCTCCGGCTTCCGCCCTGGCTCTCAAAGGCTTCCATCTGCTCCTTTCTTCTTGCGGTATGCCGTCTGTTGTATTCTGCATTTCTCTCTTCCAAATATTTTGCATATTCAGGGTCATTTTCTGCTCTCTGCTTACGCTTTTCTGCTGATTTCCTTGAACGTTCTCTTGCAATAGCTCTACTCTCCTCAAGCTCTCTGACGGCTTCCTGATTGCCTTTTTCTGCCTGCTCCTTTAATTCTGCCAAAGCAATCTTTTTCTTCTTTGTAGCACGCTCCTGACGTTTCTTTTCCCTTTCCAATGCCAAGCGTTCTTTCTCTTCCATCTTCGCCCGATATTCAGGGTCAGACATTCTCAATTCTCGCATTTTTTCAGATCTCTTACGGTTGTTCTGTCTGCCTTTTTCAAGGATTGCTTTATATTCTGCCATAGCTTCAGGATCTCCAGCTTCTGCTTTTGCCTTGATCTCTGCACGCTTCTGATTTCTTTTCTGCGTAGATTTCTTAGAAGATTTTCTCTTTCTTTCAGCAATCTCTTCCGCTCTGCGTGCTTCCTCTGACTGCAAGGCTTCCACTTCATCCTCACTGAGTGGAAGAACAAAATTTCCAATGAAATTGAAATAAATATCCACTTGCTGAGTACGGTCTTTTGTTCTGCCACCCTCTGCTTCATGAATTACAACCTTTTCAATGAAATCATTAAGCATAGGTGTTGTCAGTTCCTCAAAATCTCGGTATTTCTTAACCAGTCGCACAAATTTATCAATCTGCACTGCCTTAGTGGATATACGTTCTGTAGCAGTTTCAAGTTCTGAAATTCTCTGCTCTAGGCTGCTTTGTTCGGTGTCATATTCTGTCATAAGGCGGTTAAACTGTCTCTCCGGCAATCGCCCCAGTGTGAAATTCTCATACAGACCTTTTATCAGATCATCCAAATCCATCATACGACGTTTTGCTTCTAACAACTCCTTTTTATCATCTGTATTATCCTTTTCACACTGCAATTCATACTGTGCTTTCAACTGTTCTACAAACTCTTTTTCATCTTTAAGGACATACTGTGACACTCTCTTAGTTGCCTGATAAATCAGCATTTCTATTGTGCTTGCCTTGATATAGTGACCAGTACATGAATGATATTTTATTGTGGTACCGGCTACACCGGAATGCCTGATTTGCTGTCATATATTTTCCCATCTTTTGGCTTTGAATTGATATATGCCAGTCTGCTTCCACAATCCGCACAATAAAGCAGTCCTGAACAGCCTGTGCGCAGGCTTTTCACTGTTTCGCCTTGGAGATACCCTTTTTCTCATTCTCTGCGCTTTATCATATGTTTCCTGATCAATGATAGCTTCATGTGTATTGTAAAAGACAAGCAGTTCGTCCTCATTTGCAATTCTTTTCCGTTTTGTCTTAAAATTATCCCTCGTTGTCTTCCCAAGAACGGTATGCCCCAAATACTCACGTCTGTTCAAAATATAGCCCACTGTTGTAGCATTCCATGTATAAGGGTCATGGTAATTCGTACACTGGCAATCCTCAGGATGATTCTGTCTCGCATAAGCCGAAGGAATAAGGATTTTATCCTCTGACAAGGTATCTGCTATTGCGGTTGCACCCATTCCATCACAAGCAAGCTGAAAAATGCGTCTGACAACCGAAGCAGAAGCTTCATCAACATACAATGTCTGCTTATCCTCAGGCTTTCTGTAATATCCATAAGGCACTGCACCGCTGACACGTTTTTCCGTCTCGCATTTTTGCCTTGAACACTGCCTTGATTTTCTTACTGGTATCTTTTGCATACCACTCATTCATGATATTCAGAAATGGTGTAAAATCATTATCTGCCGGATTGGCACTGTCAACTCCGTTATTTACTGCAATAAAACGGACATTTTTCTTAGGGAACATCATTTCCGTATAGAAACCTACTTGCAGATAGTTTCTGCCAAATCGGGACATATCTTTGACGATCACTGTTCCCACTCTGCCGGCTTCAATCTCTGTCAGCAAAGAATTGAATGCCGGTCTGTTGAAGTTCGTTCCTGAATATCCATCATCACTGAAATGCTGAATATTACCAAAGCCATGTTGCACTGCATAATCTTCCAGATACTTCTTCTGAGATGAGATTTGTCAAGGGTATTTTCTGTGAGGTGTTCAAAACTCCTAAATAGTTATTTAGAAAACACTGTAGTCCATTCTATCTGTTAAAAAGTAAGCGCCAAATAATCCCGCGGCTAGCCAACAACCGCCTCTAACTTCATAATCGTAGTTAGACTATTTTACTACAACAACTACAATTATGGAGGACAACATCATGGCAAACACCAGAAAATCTCGAGTTCCAAAGGAAGAACAGTTGAAACTTATCAATGAATGCCGGACCAGTGGCATGACAGACATTGACTGGTGCCGCGAGCACGGCATTGCTGTCAGCACCTTTTACTACTGGGTAAAGCAGCTTCGAAAAGAAGCTGCCCAGATACCGGCACCTGCCTATGGTCATTCTGAGAATCCCCGCCCCAAACAGGACGTGGTTCCCATTGACATAGTACCGGAACGCTTCCCGGTACAGCATACTCCGTACCTTGACAATCCTCATACATTAGAGATCATTCTAGGATCTGCAACGATACGCGTTACCAATGAAACGGATCCCCAGCTGCTTTCCAGAACGCTTCAGATTCTGAAAGGTTCTTTATGTTAGGCGATATTTCAGGGTTGGAACGGATCTACATTGTCTGCGGTTACACCGATATGCGCAAATCTATTGACGGACTTTGTGCAGTCGTGGAAGAACAGCTGAAGCTGGATCCTGCATCCAGTTCTCTGTTTCTGTTCTGTGGCAGACGCCGGGACCGGATCAAGGCCTTGTACCGCGATGCAGATGGTTTTGTACTGATCTATAAAAAGCTGACAGTGCATGGCGGATACCAGTGGCCGAGGAAACACTCTGAGGTCAGAAATCTGACCTGGAGAGAGTTTGACTGGCTCATGTCCGGTATCGATATCGACCAGCCCAAAGCCCTGAAACAGGAATAAAAACATGCACAGAAAAATGCCTGCAAACCGCATATTTTCGGCATTTTTCAAGAGTGATTTTCCTTTAGGAAGACTGCTTTTTCTGGTATAATAAAGGTATCAAAACCAAGGAGAAAAAGCGTGGCTTCCAGTGCAAAAGACATTCAGCTGCGAGAGCTGAAGGATACCATTTCACAACTGAATACGATAATGTCCGAGCAGACAGAACTGATCCGTTCCCTCAGAACGATCATTGAGGAAAAGACTGCCCATGAGATGGTGCTTCAGGAACAGGTGGACTATCTGACGAAAAAACTTTTCGGCTCTTCCAGCGAAAAGACACCGGCTGATATTCCCGGACAGTTGAATCTGTTTAATGAAGCTGAAGTTTACCAGGATCCGGAACTTCCGGAAGAAGACTGCAGCCGGGAGCCACGTCCACGGAAGAAAAAAGCTACCCATGCGGAACTTTTTAAAGGTCTCAAGGTTCATAAGGAAGTAATACCGCTGGATGAAGAAGATAAAGTCTGTCCGGTATGCGGTAGCCCGATGGAACGTATCGGAGAAGAATACGTCCGCAGGGAACTCGTTTTTACTCCTGCCAAATGTGAAGTTTATGAATACTACACGGAAAGCTATGGCTGCCCTGACTGTAAGGAAGGAAAGGGCGATACGGAAAAGTCTGTGATCGTCAAATCCAAAGTACCGCCCGCACTTATTGGCAAGGGTCCGGCTTCTTCTTCCACGGTTGCATGGACAATCTATCAGAAGTATGCAAACGGCATGCCTCTCTATCGTCAGGAAAAGGACTGGAAAGAGTATGGTGCCGCTGTCAGCAGGACAACCCTTGCGAACTGGATCATCTACAGTGCTGGGCATTATTTCCGGCCACTGTATGATTACTTTCACCGCCAGCTTCTGCTGAGGGAATTTCTCATGGCAGATGAGACCCGGGTACAGGTGCTGAAAGAACCCGGACGCAGTGCAGAAAGCCAGTCCTTCATGTGGCTGTACCGCACCGGGGAAGATGGTCTTCCGGTCATCCTGCTGTATGGATATACCCCGACGAGGAGCGGAGACAATGCAGCAGACTTTCTGGACGGCTTTCAGGGATATCTGGAAACCGACGGTTACCAGGGGTATAACAAGGTATCCGGCATCAAACGGTGCTCCTGCTGGGCACATATCCGCCGATACTTTGTGGATGCGATCCCGAAAGGAAAGCAGCTGGATTACAACCAGCCGGCAGTACAGGGAGTGCATTACTGCGACCGCCTGGCAAGACTGGAAAGCAGCATTTCCGGTAAGTGCGGAACGGATTATGAAAAAAGGAAACAAATGCGTCTCGAGAAGGAAAAACCGGTTCTCGAGGCCTTTTGGACGTGGGTTGACAGCCAGAAGCCAGTCCGCAACACCCGCCTGGATAAAGCACTGACCTATGTGAAGAACCGCAGGGAAACATCCATGACCTATCTGGAGGACGGGCGCTGCAGCTTCACCAATAACCTTAGTGAGAATGCCATCCGACCTTTTACAGTAGGACGTAAGAACTGGCTGTTCAGTGATTCCGTAGAAGGTGCAGAAGCCAGTGCGATTGCCTACACGATGGTAGAGATGGCGAAGGCACACAACCTGAACATTTATCAATACCTCAGCTACGTTCTGGAACAAAGGCCGAATGAAAACTGGAGTGATGAACAGCTTGCAGAGTTGGCACCCTGGAGTGAAAAACTCCAAACTCTAAAAATGTGAGAATGAATTTGTAGCAAAATACTCCAACCGAAAATAGGTTGGGGTAAATTTATAGGTACCGCCGGATTATTTGGCGCTTACTGATCTTAAATGCGGAAATTTATTATGGATAAATATAATCTGATTGCATTTGCCATCGGATTGATTCCCACCATTCTACTTTACCTGTTTCCTCCGGATGCCGCTGTCCCCTTTTGGGCATTTTCTATTGTTTTATTCTTTCTGTTAATTGCCATCTGGATGTGTGCAAAGCTATGGTTAGAATCCAAAAACGATAAGGCTGTTCCCACGATATCCATCATCGAATGCAGTCACAATGTCTGTATTTGTAAAACACATGATTTTATCACATACAAGTAAACGCTCCATAGCAAGTACCTTTTACCCTCCGCGCTCATCTGCAATAATAGTCTCACACTATACACAGTCAAAAAAGTTTAGTACTTAACTTTTTTGACCAGCGTCAGGAGGTCAGACTATGAACACTCAAACCAGTTTAGTTGCAGAACAGATCAGGCTACAACAGTGGGCCGACCAAATTAGGGACTGCCAGAATCGTCCCTCTGATATGAAAGTCGATGCCTGGTGCCGGGAACACGGCATAACAAAGGCAAATTATTACTATCGCCTGCGCCGAGTCCGGGCGGCCTGTCTGAAACTTTGTGATCCGTCCCCGTCCTTCGTGGAACTCAAAGCACCTGTAGAAAGTATACCGGCTAAAGTCTCCTATACACATTCCTCTGTGGCTGCAGCACTCCATACGAAAAACGGAATTGCCATAGACATCTATAATGACGCTTCACTGGAGTTCCTCAGAAACCTTATAGGAGCAGCCAGCCATGCTGAATGATGCTTCCGGATTCCACAAAATATATGTTGCCACCGGATACACGGATCTGCGCAGAGGCATGGAAGGACTGGCCAACATTATACGCTTCCGTTTTCATCTGGATCCCTATGACAGAAATACGCTGTTTCTGTTCTGTGGCAAGAGAACAGACCGTATCAAGGGACTCCTGTGGGAGGGAGATGGATTCCTGTTATTATACAAACGGCTGGATACCGGAGCTTTTAACTGGCCGAGAAACAGCGAAGAAGCACTGTCGATCACTCCGGATCAGTACGCAATGCTCATGCAGGGACTGGAGATTGTTGCCAGACACCCTATAGAGCAGACAGGGGACCCGAAGAAACTTTATTAAGTTTTGTGCATTTCGCAGAAATTTTTTTGTGGACAGGTTTATCCCTGCGGATTTACTGTCTGCTGTTTATCCACAATGGTTCTGACCCGCCCTCCATACGGCTGGGAAGGCAGGGCGTTTGTGGATAACAGTACTGAAAATCTGAAAGGAAGCAGTGAACTCTCAGGTTTTCAGTACTGTTATCCACCGTCATAATGACGAAAGGAAAACAGCCGCCGGCTGGCGGAAATGTATCGTATCTGCTATAATGGACCCAGTAAGAAAAGGAGCTTCACTATGGCAGTCAGATACACAGAAGAACAACTGAATACCGTTGACAAGTCCCTTCTGATCCAGATGTTTCTGAACCAGCAGGAGCAGCAGGAGACCCTGACCGCCGAGGTCCGTTCCCTCAATGAAAAGATGCAGCTTATGATGGAGCAGATGGTTCTGGCAAACAGAAACCGTTTTGGACGTTCCTCCGAAAAAATGGAAGATGCCAGCCAGATCAGCTTCATGGAAGTGGATGGAACTATCGTCTTCTTCAATGAGGCAGAGGCCGTCTGTAACCTGGATGCCCCGGAACCGGAACAACTGGAGGTTCCCACTCTCCACCCGGTAAAGAAAAAAGGCAAAAAGGAACAGGATATGTCAGGTCTTCCCATAGAACGGGTCGACCATTACATGACAGAGGAAGAACTCACTGCAGAGTTTGGTAAAAACGGCTGGAAACAGCTTCCGGATGCCATATCCCGGAGATACCGTTTTGTTCCTGCAAAGGTGGAAGTAGAGGAACACCATATCGGAGTCTATTCCGACAAAAAGGACGGACACATGGTAAAGGCAAAACATCCCAGAGGGTTGCTCCATGGAAGTACCGTCTCCCCGACGCTTGCGGCAGCCATTATAAACGGCAAATATGTCAATGCCATTCCGCTTTACCGCCTGGAACAGGAATTCAGGCGCTATGGATTAGCCATCACCCGACAGAACATGGCAAACTGGATGATCCGCCTCGGAGAGGAATACCTTTCTGTTCTTTACGATTATCTCCACCGGAAACTGTATGATTACCATGTCATCCAGGCAGATGAGACACCGGTGCTCGTAAACCATGACGGCCGTCCGGCAGGATCCAAAAGTTATATGTGGGTCTACCGTTCCGGATATATGTATCCGGAAAAACAGATCGTCCTGTATGAGTACCAACGGACCAGAAATGCTTCCCATCCCCGGGAGTTTCTGAAGGATTTTTCCGGCATCTGTGTTACGGATGGCTATCAGGTCTATCACACTCTGGAAAAGGAGAAGGAAGACCTGACGATCGCAGGCTGCTGGGTGCATGGACGCCGGAAGTTCGAGGAAGTCCTTGCCACCATACCGGCGGAAGGAAAAAAGGAATCCGTCGCATATCTGGTCATGAAGCAGATCCAGGCAATCTACCGGGAAGAGGGAAAACTAAAAGATCTCTCTTCGAAAGAAAGACTTGCGCAGCGTCAGGTGGTCATCCGGCCACTGGTAGATGCTTTGTTCGCGTACCTGAAACAGAAAAAAGATCAGATCGTGGTAAAAGGAAAACTGAAAGCTGCCTTTACCTACCTTCTGAATCAGGAAAAATATCTCCGGGTATTTCTGAATGATGGAGATGTTCCGATGGATAATAATGCTTCGGAACGTGCCATCCGTGGCTTCTGCATCGGAAAGAAGAACTGGGAAGTCATTGATACCATAAACGGAGCCAAGACATCCGCTGTGATCTACAGTATCGCAGAGACAGCAAAGGCCAACAATCTGAAACCGTACGAGTACTTTGAACATTTGCTGACCGTGATCCCAGAACACATGGAAGACACAGATCGCAGCTTTTTGGAAGAGTTGCTCCCCTGGTCACCAGCGCTTCCGGAAAACATTCGAAAATAGAATTTACAGCAGGCCGCAAAAGCGGCTTATAGTTGTCAAGGTATTCGCTATGGAGCGTTTACTATAAACTGGCTACTAAAATCGCAAAACAGGAAAATGCAGATGTTAAAATAGTGCAGTTGGCGGCTCTGTTACATGATGTTGACGATATTAAGCTTTCTCCGGACACTTATGCTGCCAAGAAAAATGCAGTTGATTTTATGATGGCAAATAAGGTAGATGAGGAAATAATAAAGGTTGTATGTAAAATTATAGATGAGGTTTCATTTGCAGGAACTGATTCAGTCGTACCTGATACCATAGAAGGAAAATGTGTGCAGGATGCAGACCGACTTGATGCTATAGGAGCTATTGGAATTGCCAGAACATTCGCATATGGTGGTAGTAGGGGAAGAAAGATTTATGATCCGGAAATAAAACCTAAAATGGGAATGAATAAAGAAGAGTATCGGAATAATCAAGATTCTACAAGCATTAATCATTTCTATGAAAAGTTGCTTTTGTTGAAAGACATGATGAATACGACTGAGGGAAAGAAACTGGCAGAACATAGACAGGTTGTAATGCAGGAATTTCTGAATGAGTTTATGCTGGAATGGGAAGGGAAAATGTGATGGAAGTAAAATTTTATGATACAGTTAATGATGAACTATTGAAATTTGCAGTAATTATCTCACAGAGTAACGGCAAGTGGGTATTTTGCAAACATAAAGAAAGAGATACATATGAAGTGCCGGGAGGGCATAGAGAAGCTGGGGAGGATATTTTTGAAACAGCTAAAAGGGAGTTGCAGGAAGAGACTGGGGCTATCAAATTTGAGATAAAACCAATATGCGTATATTCGGTGACAGGTAAGACTAGAGTAAATGATACCGGTAAAGAAACATTTGGACTGCTTTGTTTTGCAGAGATAACAGAGTTTGCAACAGAATTACATAGCGAAATGGAGAAAGTTGTGCTTATGGATGAGTTGCCTGAGAACTGGACATATCCGTTGATACAGCCGAAATTGATAGAAAAGTATTTACGGGTAAAAAATAATTCTATAATCGGAGCAACAGTAACTGTCACAGTCGATAGACCATTAGGAAGTTATCATCCTGAATATAAGGATATGTATTATCCAATAAATTATGGTTACATTGAAGGAGTTATGGCACCAGATGGAGAGGAGCAGGATGCCTATATATTAGGTGTAAATGAGCCAGTAGGTAAGTTTACAGGTAAAATTATTGCCATTGTTTATAGAAAAGATGATATAGAAGAAAAAGTGGGTAGTTGTGCCTGACGGAGTAACTTTTTCAAAGGAAGAAATCAGGAGACAGATTCATTTTCAGGAACAATATTTCGACAGTGAAATTGTGATGTAATATTAAGGAGATTGCTATGTCATTAGGATTAAAAAGAGGAAACAGTGCAGCTTGAACCACATGATAAACAGTGGGATGAGGCTGCCATTCAAACAATCAAAAACCTTAAATCTATATTAGGTGATGATGCTGTTGATATACAACATATTGGAAGTACAGCAATACCAGCAATTAAAGCAAAACCGATTATTGATATTGCTGCTGGGGTAACTGATTTTGAGAAAATAATGTCATATAATGAGCAGTTACAGAAGGATGGAATCTTTTATCGTGGTTCGGATGTGGAAAATCAGATTCTTTATGTAATGGGTGATATGGAAAAGGATATCAGGACACACCATATTCATGTTGTGAAGTGGAATGGAACTGAGTGGAGGAATTATATTCATTTTAGAGATTGTCTAAATGCTAATGAGAATATAGCTTTGCAGTATGAGAGGGTGAAGGAAGAACTGGAAAGTAAGTATGCAGATGATAGGGTGGCATATACTAATGGAAAGCAAGAAATGATAGATATTATTCTGAATGGCAAATAGATTGTTGACATGAATTGCCAAGACTGGTATATTATTCAACAAAAACAAGGAGAACATACACATGAATCAGAACTTATATTCAAGACATTACATGTACATGTATTACGGACGTACACGGCTATAAACATGCAAGGTTAGTGCATTGGGTTATAGCTTGTAGGTCTTTTAGTCTAGTGCATAAAAACCAGAATATAAGAGAAGATTTTACCTACATTGCATCTTATTAAATTGGAGATATCGCACTGGACATTGAATGTTTGGTGCGATTTTTTATGTTTACAAGAAAGAGGTGCAGAAAATGAGTGATTTAATTGAACTTAAACTGATAACAAGAGAAGATGCTGAATGTCTGCATAAACTGCAGATAGAAGCGTTTATGCCCTTATATGAAAAATATCAGGATGATGCTACAAGTCCGGCGAAAGAAAGCCTTGAAACAAT
>OKWD01000180.1_pt1 | contig 11878 bp, 18 predicted proteins | sample 1607011 | NCBI WGS metagenome assembly OKWD01 (sample SAMN04414077, study PRJEB24778) | human gut metagenome | material: faecal | host: Homo sapiens | reverse complement strand
GCAGACAAGGCGGCCACGCTGCTTGACGACATACACCGCAAAGGCCGTATATAAGAAAAAGCCGACACGCCCCACCTACAATGACTAATTTATAAACTTACATCACAATGGAACAGAAAAAGACCATTACAGTAACGCTTGAGTACGAAGGAAATCAAGTTTGATGTGATGAACAAATCGCACCTCACCGGCCAAGCGCGGAACGCAGAGGGCAAGGACTATCGTTCCACGGCCTATATGCAAGCGAGTGAGGACGATGAACACGCCTATCAGATACTCCGCTCCATCAGCAATGCTTTTTCGCATCTGAAGGTGGAACTCGGCGAGTACCTGCATGAGGACGGCTCGACCTCCAACAACCGCATCAACAAGGCCGTGGAGGACGGAGACAAGTTGCAGCTTTCATTCCTTCTGCCATCAAACTTCAACAACTCGGCTTGCGACAGCCTCGGCGGTATGCTCCACGAGTATATCGTAGACCGTACCCTTTCCGAATGGTTTGTAATCACCAACAAGGAAGATGCACAGAGCTACGCCAACCTCGCCACTGATGCCCTCGACAGAGCCAAACAAGCCCTCTATAAGAGGGAAAGACCCACACGTCCAACTTATACTGATTAAGCCATGTACCATATCGGATGCAGCGAGGACTGCTACAACAGCGATGCAGGGAGCAGTAAGGCCACTAAGAAGGTCACATTGACATTCAAACGTGATGAACTGCTGTACGACATCAAGAACTACGCCTATATCGAGGGCCATGTCTGGGGAGAGGACTCCCCGGAAATCCGACACGCACAGCACACCCTTGTTGAAATTGGCGAAGAGGGAAATGTCGACCGTGTGAACCGCATACTCGGTGTAGTCCACGCCGCAGCCGTTGAAATGCTTTATCCATACACCAAGCAGGAGCCGGAGGAAGATGAAGAAAGTCGACCGACCGTATGTGGGGCACCGACAGACTACAAGATAGTCATGAAAGTACCGGTCACGATGTCACGCACCACTCTCCACCTGCTTAACAAACTCATCCATGAGTTTATGGTTTATCGTGTGATTTATGATTGGCTAAGCATCACGCACCCCGAAGCCGCGCGAAATTGGCTCGACAAGGCACTCGAAGCCCAGGAGGAAATAAACAGTGTCAAGAACAGCCGCACAGGTGTGTTGAGGCGACCATCGCACCCATTTTAAGATTTACCTATCCGGGGCAACCCGGAACTACCCGACAAGGACGAGAGCCGAGACGCATCACGCGCCCCGGCTCTCTTTTTACAATCTTTTTACCTAATACTAATTCTACCTATGTATGTCTTATCTTGGTTGATTGGTCAATCGTGGCGTGAACTGCAGAGAAGCCCCGAAGATACTCTCATCGGGAGAAAGATTGCAGAGCAACGCGATACGGAAATACTTGTAGGGAGTGCCACGGAAACCTCGCAGGTAGTGGTCTTTGCTCGACCATACCAAATGCCAATTATAGAGGTCGCGAGAGCCGTAGAGGACAGACTGAACGTGTCCCTTTTGGAAGTGGCCGCGCTGTATAACCGTGTCCATTGTCTTGAGAACATCCGGCGTTCAAGTTTGATAGGACGAGAAACCATAAGTCCTTTTGTCGACTCACCGTCCATTGCAGAGAAATTCAGCAATGCGCCGTTGTGGTCTACGGCCAGAGCCTCTGGGTATGAATTTATGCCGGCCTCAATAGTAGAATACATCATGCCCCATTCCTTTGACTTCAAAGAGTAAACATAAGCGTAGGTGTAATTTGGATTATAAACAATCACACGCTGATGCACATAGTCATAGAGCATTCCGCAGTCGGAAATGAAATCTAAAAAAGCTGTGGTCGGCAGACAGGTGTCGGCCTCATGCCCAAGCATGGTGTGTAGTTTCTCCATTCCGGGGAGCTGCAACACATTGAAAGGCTGCAGGGCATTGATTGTGTCGGTGATACACTGCGTCTGTGATCCGGATATAAGCATGATGCCTCGGTCTGTAGCAAACAGCACAGCACTATCCATCTGCAGCGGTTCGGTGTTTTCGAGAATAACATCGCGCGTTATAGGTTGCTTTGCTGAATATGAACCTGTGGAAGATACTTCCAATGCCCAAACGCCCTCATCGGTAAACGCATAAAGAGGAAATTGGCCGAACTGACCCTCTGAAAGGGCTTTTGCAGCCGTCGAGATAGCCATTATACGCCCGGTTCCTACGGTGTTAATTCCAAGCAAAGGAAAGAGGTATGGATTGTTTACCTCTGATGTGTAGACCTTGTTGAACACATCTATTGTCCTGTCGGCAATAGATGATTGTGGAGGTCGGCTCTGCGAAACGCCACTTGGCTCTTCCCATCCTCCGAAATAAAATGAGCCGTTGAGAAATCCGTGAGGCTCCAAAGGAATAACAAGGTGGGGAGAGTCAAAATAATTGTTGCGAATAATCACGGCCTTGTAGGCATTGATATTCGGGTAGTAAAAGAACAGGAGCGGAGCCTCATTTCCGCAGATACCAGCATTGCCATACACGATGATGTCCCTGCCATCCTGCTTAATATAGACGGCAACCATAACACTGAATGTAAAATCCGCAACTGTTGGTTCTGCATTTGACCACCGAGCAACATAGCCGTCAGAATAGTTAAAGAGCGAATATCCGTCAAAGCCTTGGAACAGTTGTTTCTTCACGCCGGAGAGATTGAGGCGGGAGTTATATGCGAAAGCCTGATGAGGTATTATTTTGTCATGGCTGTCATAATCATCTGTCATTACTTCGCGCGTAACGAGCGACTGCAGATAATCCTCTTTGACAGGAATTAGTGTGCGATCTGTTTTCAGTTCCTCCACACGGATGCTATGCAGGAAATAGAACTGTGAACAATTACGAATATCCTCCTTAACTGCATCCGCACTCCGTTTTGGTGTTACCAACACACCACCAGGACGAGAGTCCAATGCGTCCGGGGTAAATGTAAAGGCATAGAGTTTGCCGAAGTTGTTATACTGATAGCGCAAAGGATATGTCGCTTTACTTGCAGTTTGATTGTTGTGTTTGCATACACTGAAACTTGATAAATCCTCGCCGCCATTGATAAACTTCTCGCACTGGCCATTTTGGTCGTAAGTGTATATCGGGGCTGATATGAAGATGTCGACAGATTTAATAATGTCGCTCCAATTCTTTAGGCTGTTTAAGTCAGACTTAAGCGCATAGTCAAGACTGTGGACCGGCGCAACAACACGAAGTTTAGCGGATGTGTATGTGTCATCTTTGCCATGCAGATTAAACCAAAATACGCGAGGCGTGTTCTCGGAGCTGCATATCATGAGTATTGGCGCGGAGTGCCTTGTCAGAGAGCCGTCATAAAGTCTATAAGCGTAACGAACAAAAAAGGAAATATGAATTTACCTTTTTGTGTAGACTCCTCAGCGATGAACTTGTTAATCTTAGCCAACACTTGATTTGTGATACTTGTTTTCTGAGTATCATCGAACTCTGAGTATATGTTATTCTTATGGATGCTATAAGATATTTCAAATTCATCAGTTCGTTTCATATCGGCCTGTAATCCGAATGAAAGCGAGCATTCCGGCATTGCGGTGCCAAGGTTGAGATAACCTGCTGTATCACCTTTCCAAAGGAAATAGTGCATACCGTCAGAGCAAAGAATAAGTAGTGTGTTACCTATTGAGCTGAACTGATAAATATCGTTGCCGGAGAATGAGGCTAACAATGTTGGAGTTTGTGTACTGCCGCTTTCCGTTGTACTGTTAATCCAACTGACACTCTTTCCCTCCAACAGGATATAATGCTTGTATGAGGAAGTTTCGTGAATATATACAGCCTTTTGTGATGCTGACAGGCCAATAGATGTAGGTATCGGCTGAAAAATAGGTTTCAGTTGGCTGTCCTCGCTTATGAGGTTTAGCGATGTGGCAAGTTCGCCGTCATGACATTCGTAGTCGGACGGTTGGGCAGAATAGCCGGAGTATTTTATATCTTTAATCATAGCGAGCAGCGGTATATGATTGTGATGTACTTAATGTTGTCGCGTATAACCTCCATGCCGCAGGGACAACGCAAACGAGTTCCCTTTACTTCGGCACCGGAAAGGACAGCCCTTGCCAACTTCTTGGAGCAGGTGCGGAACGTGCCTTTTCCGTGAGCCGTAGCCCATACACGTCCTATGTGCCGACCTGTATATTGGCCGGCACGTAGTTTGACATAGAGGTAGAGTTCGCCATACTCATACGCAATGTCTATCACATCGCCAACGGACAGTGATAGTTTCCGGGCAACGTGGGCTGATATATCAATCTGTCCGGAGGCATCGAATGATATGTCGTGCTTGCGAGAGTTTGACAATATACTTTTCATCATTGGCAAAATTAGTTAGGATGATTGGTAAACCCACGTTAAGTTGTGGGAGAGAATAAATTTGGTTGTTGCGGTTCTGTGTAGCCTAAATCGCGTACACGCTTAATCTCCGCGTCTATCTCGGCCTCGAGAGCCTTAGACTTGCGCAGGGCATCATGCGACCGGGTGCGGAAATACTCTTTTGCGACTCGCGCATGAGAGCAACCTTTTCAAAGAATTGTCGTTTGTTCATTGTTACGCAACGTTTTTATGATGATGTTTCTCGATTTCTGCACATAGAGCCTCGCACCAGGAGCGAGCCATATTTACCTCAACTGCATTTCCGATGAATTTCTTTTTGTCGGCCTGTGTACCTATCAGCACATAGTCCTCGGGGAAGCCCATTATCAACTTCAACTCTGTTTCTTTGAGCATCCGCATCGTTATGTCAATGATATTGTAAAGTGCCATAAATTCCTTTATCTTGACCGTCATTGGTGAGTCTGTTTCATATATCGCAATCGCAACTTCACCTGCTTTTGTCGTGACAAGGTAAGGTGGCATCTTATCCATTCCGGCAATGAGTGTAAAGCATGGAGCATCTACCGAACCTCCTTTTGAGGTAAACTGAGGGTTCATCAGAAAAACGCTTACATGACACGAGTTTCTGCTTTGGATTTGTCAAGACAGCAGGGTTCGGCTGCTCGATACTTGTAACTTGACCGCCGCCGGAATACTCGTTAGCCATGAAATGACATGATACGAGTGCCATTCTGTCCTTTGTAGTGAGCGTAGCCGCAGGAGAGTCGCACGATGTATTGAAGCCGTTACCATAATGCACGGAAATAAATGCGTGGTGGTCTATTGTCGTGATTGTTCCGGCAGGTTCTTCCACGGATATGTTCTTTCCCTCCGGCGTACCTCCGAATTGTTTTGAGAGGAACGAAACCGACGCAAGAGCGAGGCGGCTCTGTGTAGCAACCGTTGGGCATGGTTCGTCAAGCGATGGCGGCACATACTTTCCTGTCTTTTTGTTCACGCTGTTATACTTGACCATGAAAGCGGACTTTCCACCGGCGACAAACTTAATCAATCCTACATAGATGCGTTTAAGCGTATTTTCAGACAGAGGCTTTTTTCTGTTGAAGATTGATTTGCCCTCGTCCTCGAAGTCAAGCACATCACGCACAGGCTTCCATTTCTTTGTTTCTCCGAACAAATCTGTTCCGCCGGTCTTGCTATGAGTAGGCTCGGGGAAAACGATGGGAAGCCCATGCTTCGCAAAGATGCCAAAGAAACGCTTACGCGATGTGTATGCACCATAGTCGGCGGCATTCATAATGCGGAAGTCGTAGTTATATCCATACCGTTTTACCTTGTTCACCCAACGTACATAAGAGCGGCCACGGTCTTTTGATAACGGACGGCCATTCTCGTCAAGAGAACCCCATGACATGAACTCCTCTACATTTTCTATCTGAATGTAGTCGGGATTGAGTGCCTCAATGTATCGAAACAGATGTTCGGCGAGTGTCCGGCTATCAGCATCACGAGGTTGCCCACCTTTTGCTTTGCTGAAGTTGGTACATTCAAGCGAAGCCCACAATACAGTAAGGGCATGCGGGTTCTCCGTTCTACACTTGGCGAGGTGTTCAGACAGTGGTGTCAGTTCCAATGTTCTGATGTCCTCGGTAAAGTGCAATGCGTTTGGGTGATTGGCCGCATGAGAAGCAATCGCCTTTGTATCATGATTGACACAAGCAATCACCTCGGCACACTGCTCACCATGCAGACGAGCTGCGTTCACGCCTGTAGATGTTCCACCGGCACCACAAAATAGGTCTATGTATAAAAGTTGCTTCATTTGTTATAATCTACTTTTATTGTAATCGTATTTTCAGAAACATCACTATTCATGCTTGGTCTAATCAATTTCATATCATTTGGATTGAAGTAAACCCTGTAATTCTTTGGCTTCTGACGAGAAAAGCCACATTCGAGCGTCCTTGTTTCACCTTCTGAATTTTTGAAAGTCACTATTTCATGCCCAGGCGCACCTGTTACACTGCTTACAGTAAACCCATCTTTTTCCATTTGGTTGAAAATAAAATCAGCCAAAGAATATCCGTTACTTTTACTCATTTCGTCAGATACTTCCACCAAGAATAATGTTTGCGATAGTCGAGGTAAGTTGTGCGATACTGATTGGAGTACGCCTCACGCTCAAAGCTGATGTTTCTATATGCCATGTGGCTGTCAAGATACTGTATGAGCCGGACGATCCACTCAACGAAATAACACACATAGAAGAACACATAGGCCATTTCACGCATCTGTGCGGTATGGATGCACTCATGCCTCATGTCGGAGGCCGTCATTACGCTATGTTTGCGGACGAACAGCACACCGAAAAGGTTTAATCGCCTTGAAACCCTCAAAGGGGATGATGTTGTTATAGATTATCTTCATTGTTATTATTAAAAAGGTTCGGTTCTTGTTGATATTTCATAATCCGTTCTCTGGCCGCAGTGTAATAGTGAGCATCTTTTTCTATGCCAAGTAAAGAATAGCCTAAACTCTCACAGGCGATTGCTATGCTACCACTACCAAGATGTGTGTCAAGTATTGTCCACTTTTCTTTTGCAAATTTGGTCAATAGCCACGCATAAAGGGCTACCGGCTTCTGTGTTGGATGTATTCTTTTCTCGTTCAGTTTCTTATTACCTTGCATGATGCGTCCCTCTGACATACTTTTTCCTTGCATCATACCATTCCACATAAATGGAAATAGTCTAACAGAAGTAAACAGATTTGTAGCAGCAATCTCACAATCTGAGAAAGAGGATAAACCATTACATTTGTCCCAAACAATCCGTCCCGGAGCAAAGATGTAGTCGAAGTAGTTACATCCCCAAACGATATAATACTGTGCGACTCGCTGCAATTCATCAAAATATTCTGTTGTTGGAACTTCCCATTTTTCTGATTTCTCATATAACCGTTTCACACCGATATTGCTAATACGGCAACCGTAAAACATTCGGCGTTCGGGTCCCGAATAATACGGAGGGTCTACGATTGCAAGGTCAAAGGACTTGTCGGGCATATCTTTCAATACGTCCATACAATCACCCAAGTGCAATGTTATATTTTTGAGTTGTTCCATTTATTTCAGTTTCTCACTCAAACGGTTCATCTTGAAATCCAACCATTGCCCAACGCATTTCACACCATAGATTTGCGCCATCTGTAAGCACATAATCATGACATCGGCAATCTCCTCGCAGACATGGTGGTTTTTATCACTGCCACGAGAGTGTTTACAGATAGCGTCCTGCAGTTCGGCCATTTCCTCGAACAACATCAGCGTTTGGGCATCCTTGCCGTATGTCTGAATGGCAAACCGGATGGTTTCGTCAGTACCATTCGTGCATATCTGCTGAAGAATATCCGATACAGGACATCCGTAAGGCGTGGCCGGGTCGGCGGTGTGAGTGTCGCTTTCTTCTGTTGCGGCCAGCCTCATCTTTGCATCATGCCGGCTCTGACGAGTGAGTTCCGCAACACATTTCTTGCAGCGGTGCCGGTAAGACTTCGACATATCAGATTGAGGAACATACTCCCCACAGATTTCACATTGTACTTTTTTCATATTTTTGCTTGTTTATCTCCGGCTTTCGCCACCGAGAGGAATTACATTATAGGTTTTGAAGCGGTCAATCAGTCGCCCGAAGCCGTCCGCATATTTCTTTTTGAGTTGCTCAATGGAAAGGTTTGTCGTTACGTGTGCCTTGAGGTGATACTGCGACCAAATTTCATTACGCGCATGGAGAAATTCATCGGTCAGCACCTTTGTATCCATGCCGTAAAAGGTGGTTGTCTGTACTCCGATGTCGTTGAGGCAGATATTGACCGGCTTACACTGAAAACCTTTGTTCTCCTCCTCGTTGAATGTGTATCGGTCGAGGTTGTTGTGCAACGTGTAGTAGTTTATCATCTGCGTAACCGATAGGTTATAGAAGAAGTTAGGGTTGCCTGTGTAGTGCAGGTATTCCGAGAAAATCTCCATCAATAGCGTTTTGCCGGTGCCGACATTGCCATGCAACATGATATGCTTGTGCAGCTTGTAACCACGCTCGGGAAATACTTTCTCAGCGAGCGGACAATCGTTGAAGTAATACAGGAGGAAGCGCAGCACATCACGGTTATTGTCGTCAATGACAAACTTACGATGCTGATACGCGAGTACCTTGTTGGCTATCGTGACGAGCAACCTTGCGTGTGCTTGGTACACCTCCGGGATTTCAAGGAGCTGCCGTTTCTGTTCTGCCTTTCGCACATCATTGAGTACGCGAGCCATGACGGTCTCAACAGACGAGACACCCATATTGACAAGGGCAGCGCGTTTCCGTTCCTCCTCGGTCTTAGGTTCTGCGGCCATACGCTTTTCATGTTCCTGTTGTGCAATCTTCAAGGCTTCTCTGTCGGCACGTTCTTTGCGTGCGGCCTCATCACGAGCCACCCAATCCTGCATTATATCTCCAAACTTTTCCATAATCAGATGTCTTGTCCACCAAAGCCACCACCAAAGGAGTAATCTGTGGGTGCGGCCTCCGCCTGTTTGTTATTATTCTGTGCCTCTGTCTTATCGCGGCTCTTAATCCTCATTGAAGATATGAGGTGACGCGACCAATCGCTATAATCACGATGTGCTGTATCTGATAACTCCCATTCGGCCACAACTGCATCGGCCAACGTGCGCAAGCGGTCTATATCACCGGGGCCAAATCCGAAGTTCTTGCATAACAGTTGCAGGTTTGCACTGTGATTGTTGGCGAAGAACTCTTTTAGCCATTCTGCATTGCTGTCAGATGTTTGTTGCACGGCAGGTGCTTTAGGTTCGGGCGGAGGTGCCACCGGCGGTTTGGGAGTTGTCTGTTTCTCTGCCTTTGCAGGTTTAGCAGCCGCTTTGCTTGCAGCCTTTTGGCGAGGCTCATCCGCTAACAAGGAATACTTGTCAATCCGGCTCATGCGCTTGTTGAGGCGTTGAATGTTGAAATAGCGAACCTGAATACCTTTTGATGTCAAGACTTTCTCTGTTTCATACAGATTTTTGTCAAACAACCCCAACGCCAGGCAGGTGTTAATAACTTCCGATACATACGCCTCATCAAAGCCCGATATTTCCGAACCAATGAAAGGCAACTCATCATCCCACTGCATGAAGTACCCATTTTTGTAGATAAGACAGAGCAGGAGAGCATATACCGTAACAGCTTTGCCACCTTGACGCTTGATTAGTTTGCGTATCTTGATGTCTTGGAAGAAGTCTATATCAAAGGGGAAGTATTCAAGCCCCGATTTTGCTATTCGTGCCATAGCCGTACTGATTAAATTTCTACGATTGATATTCCATGAACATGGAGCATCAACTTTCGTTTGATTACATATTCTTTTGTGCGGACTCCCTTTGTGTCCTCGACCACCGTAACGCCACCACGGTCATAGACGAAGTCGGCGTAGTAGGAACACTCCCTTTCCAAAAGGTTTCCATTGGTGTCGCGTTGCGCAGGGATAAGCACATACTTAACTTGCTCGCGGAGATTAGAGATAAGGCCGGCGCGTTGCATCATCTTCAGTTCGTTGGCACGGCGGTGTTCTTTCGGGAGTCGTAGCGCCGGACTTCTTGGCACCGTACTTGCTGTGCTTGGTGGACGGTGGTGCAACACGCATAGCCTTAAATTCGTCAATCGTCATCGCTCTTTGGTTGAGATTTATCAACGAGAACAGTTTCCGGGACTATCTCAGTGCCGTCCGGCCCCATGACTTTGGCAGATACTTTCATGCCATCGGGGACGGTGTTACGGAAATTCTTTGCTGCACGTTGCAGTTTCTTGTCAGAAGTAACAGCATCCAATATGGCTTTTGTCGTTCTCTTGGAATTAACAGACTTAACTCCTACGGACTTGGTGCCGTCAGCGGAATAGACATACACGTCCATGATGCGTGTTTCATCGAGTGTCGCAATCTCATAATCGGCCATTGTTCCTTTCATGTGAGAAACCAAAGTGTCGTGTGCTGCTTTGACAGAACCGGCATTGATTGATATAATGAACAGCCTGTTTCTTCTCCTTTCCTGTCTTTTCTATCTACCAATATGAGATTGATTTTAGCCTTGAACCATTTGTCAGCCACCTCAGAAGCCCGAGAGTTGGCGCGCGTGAGTTTCTGAACATTTGCGTCCGTCTCAGAATTAAGATTGTACTCGTCAAATACAATTTCAGAGTAATTTGTGCGCTTGATAGTAACGACATCAAACTCGCCGGAGATAAACGGTGTTATCTCACTGATTATTCTCGCCTCTGCCTCTGTGAATGTCAAAGCGTCCACCAAGTAGAGTTCCGTTACTTTCTTTACCATGCCGTTCTCCATCATTTTGTCGAACCGCACACCACATTCATAGAGCATCATTGTTCAAGCGATTTTTAAGTTGGCTACTGATTTTGAATTTCACTGTACGCTGTGCCGGCACCACCACGGTAGTACCTGCGTTGATGTTGCGCGCCTTGCGCTCCTTGGTTGTCTTTACTTCGAGAGAGCCGAAGCCACGGAGGTACACGTTCTCGCCACGAGCGAAAGCGTCAGTTAGAATGTCAGTCACACCATCAACGACATGGAGAGCCGTAGATTTAGGCAGGTCGGCGATGCGTTTGCAGAGTTCAACTGCGATGTCATTTCTTGTCATGATTAGATGAATTTGAAAGTTGTTTTTTGATTTTACGATTTATCTTATCTCTTAGTTGGGCTATTGCCCAGGCATGAGTGCTATTCCGTAGTCCTTTCAACGACTTGTAGTGTTCTTCTGCAATATCGAGGAAGGAGAGAATGCGCTCCATATCGGAGTTACTGACTTCAACCATAGTCGAGGAAAGAATTAACAAGTTCGTCAAAGTACATTTCATCGGTCGGTATATCATCATCGGAGGCCATTATCTGATTGGCAATGCTCCGTTTCTTGTGGATGATGTTATAGAGAACCGGGTCAATGGTATTGCGCCCGATAAGGTAGTAGCAGTTCACGTTGTTCTTTTGGCCTATGCGGTGCGCTCTGTCCTCACATTGGCAGCAGTCGGCATAAGTCCAAGGAAATTCAACGAAAGCCACGTTTGATGAGGCTGTGAGCGTAAGACCCACACCTGCGGCCTTGATGGAGCAGATTATCAGTTGTGCCTCGCCGGACTGAAAGGCATCGACAGCGGCCTGTTTCTCTGCAAGGCTATCATCGCCGGTTACACGGACGGCATCCGGGAACTGTTTTTGCAGATCCTTTACAATCTCCTTGAGCGAGCAGAACACGATGAGAGGTTTTCCGTTGGCAAGGAAGTTGCGAATGAAGTCAGTGGCCTGTTTCACTTTGCCTTTTGACGCGAGCGAGCGTAGTGTCATAAACTTGACCAAAGCCTCCATGCGCATCTTGCGGCATCACCGACTGCCCATAGAGAGGAAAGCGGAGGCGTAGTGG
>OKWD01000179.1_pt1 | contig 11885 bp, 8 predicted proteins | sample 1607011 | NCBI WGS metagenome assembly OKWD01 (sample SAMN04414077, study PRJEB24778) | human gut metagenome | material: faecal | host: Homo sapiens | reverse complement strand
GTGGACGGGACGGAAAATGGGAACGGGCCTACCACGACTATGACGCCGCCGGCAGGCTTGTGAGGCGGAGCGGCGGCAGCGACGGTGCGACCGGCTACACGCTCGATGCGGAGGGGCGCGTCACTGCCATCGCCAACAACAGCTACAGCGAGTCGCTCTCCTTCGCCGCCAATGGCTTGGTGACGGAAAAAACCACAAGCGTTGCCTACGGCGGAGAGAAATTCGTCCAGCGCATGGAGTACGACTACGGCGACCGACGCTTCCTGACGGCGGCGATATGCGGGGAGAGCAACCTGTCGCCGTTCACGGAGCTTTTCTCCGAGACGTTCGACTACGACCTCAACGGCAATGTCACGATGATAAACCGCGGATACCCGGCGGTGCAGGAGGCTGCAATCGAATACGAGGGCAACCGCGTGAGCCGCATCGTCGACTCATCGTCGCCAGCGATGGCGGTATATGCGCCGCGGTTTGCAGAGGGTGAATACGACCGTCCGATTGCCTACGACCAGTGCGGGCGCATAACAGCCGACCGCACACGCCGCATCGCATCAATTCTCTACAACGACCGTCACCTGCCGATACGCTTCACGATGGACAACGGCAACACACTGAGCCTGAGCTACAACGCCGACGGCGTGAAGGAGCGCGAGACGGAGACAAGCTATTACGTCACGACCGTGACTCGCGTTGAGAACGGCGACACGGTGGTGCGCGAGCAGAAGCGGGCGCGATCCACCCTCCGCGAATACTACGGCGACGTGCTGCCCGTCGGCGGTAGGACTCGCCGCCTGGAGTGGAGCGGCGGATTCTTCTCCAAGGACGACAACGGACGCTGGCAAAGCCACCGCTACGTGCGAAACTCGCTTGGCAGCATCGTGGCTGTAACCGACAGCGCCGGCACGGTGGAGCAGGCTGTTTGCTACTACGCCTCCGGGCTGCCCGTCTACAAGGCGCCCAACAGCATCCCAGCCACGCGCCGCATGCACGTGGGCAAGGAATTCGAGCAGTTCGAGAGCATCGACTGGTATGACAACGAGGCCCGATTCTACGACCCTCTGCTCGTGCGCTTCACCACGCCCGACCCGCTCGCTCTATCCTACCCATCCCTCTCCCCCTACGCCTACTGCGCAAGTGTTGGCATATATCCTAATGACGACACGAAATACCCACAACCGCCATCTTCCGCTGATATTAAGTATGCAGGAGATGGTGCAAACTATTGCTTTGGAATGGGAGGCGGAAGAGTATATATCTACGACAGAGCAGGTGTACAAGCCATTGTTCCATTGAATGATTTTGTAATGCCTAAAATTATAACCAAATGATAAAGCATATATTATTGACCGTAGCTGCAACATTGTTGTGTATCTGCAGAATCGATGCCCAATATAGGTTGAATATGGACTCTATAATAAACGAGAGTATCAGAATTGTAACTAAGGATATTATATCCAAGAATCCAGAATATGCAGAATATGGAAGGATTGTATTGACAGACAATACGCTGCCTCCGTTTTTTAAATTTGACAGTAAAGAAAAGCACCTTGGAATACTTCGCGCTTCTTCTATGAGCCAAGACGAACTAATAGCTAAGAAAAATCTTGGAGACACAACTATTTGTTTAAATTTCTGCATTTCGTCAGAATATTACTCTTGTCAAGAATTTATAACATTCGAGGTTGCGAAATACTTGTTACATCCGTATAAACAAAAAGACGGAATTCAGATTATTTATAAACTGAATGAAGATAAAAATATTTGGGAATACACCGGCATCGTCAAACTACCCAGTTGTCCACTCTGCACACAAGAAGATGATTTTCCTATCGGTTTAACAAAAGACTCTATAGATATAGAATCTGATGCTTATTCAAATCAGACATTCCATATATACTCTGATTCAAATATATTTTACAAATATATCGCACCTAGCGAGATTATCTTTTGTAAAGAATTGAATGATTATTATAACTTAGTCAACAATGTCGTTATTGACGATATTTCTATAGAGACTTTAACTCGCAAAGTCCTTGAGAACAAGGCTAATGGGAAGTTCTTATTCAACAGTCTCTGTAAAGAGGAGATTGTATCAAACCTAAAACAGACTGACAAAGATGTATTCTATTGGATAACTTGGGACGATATGGACATCTACGGCAATACCTTGTCAATCAAATTGTCTTTAAAAGGTTGCAAATTAGACAAAAACGGGCATCTCAATATTGACAATCTGGGCTATCGTAAATTTAGATACATAATAAATTCAGATTAAGATGCAAATGCTTATGACATCACCCAACTACATCCAAGCCACGCGGCGCATGCACGTGGGTAAGGAATTCGAGCAGTTCGAGAGCATCGCTGGTATGACAACGAGGCCCGATTCTACGACCCTCTGCTCGTGCGCTTCACCACGCCCGACCCGCTCGCTCTATCCTACCCATCCCTATCCCCCTACGCCTACTGCACAAACAATCCTGTAAACAAAGCACTTGGTGAAGTTGAACCAGGAGAGCCAACCAGAATCAATCATTTTGGAACTCCAATAATTGTCGGCTCTCCAAATTCCACTGAACCAATAAGCTCTCCTGAAATTATATATAAAAGGAAAACGAAATGAGAAGAATTTTATTGACTACAATAATATTGACAATCTGTTGCAATGTGATTATCTCCTCACGACCGATAGACAGGATTGTGATTTCGTGCATTGCTCCAGAACCTAACGACAGTGTGACAGTCTTTTCGTTTGACAATAAGTTCAACGTAAAAAAGGCAATAAAACAGAGTGTGTCAGTAGACAGTGTGGATTTTGTCAAAGAACGAATCATGGGACTTGAACAGAACAGCGATTTGGATTTCTCTAATTTAAAAGTTTCCTACAAATTATGCTGATTAGAAATAATCAGATTGAAGCGACAGTGTTCGGTGGAGAAAAAGGCCTGACAATTCCTCCTTTTGTATATTGTCCCGACCCGACATTGCAAGATTATGCATTCTCATTTTCTGATTTTGAGAATAAAAAAGTTGAGCATTTGTCTGATCTACAGAATATGAAATTTCGCAACGCAAGAATCAGCTGTATCCCTTCTGATATATTTTTCTCATCCGACATCTCACCTGAAAAATTTGAATACACTTGCGATGATTTGAAGAAGGTTGAATATTTAAATGCCAAATCTATTGAAACGCTTTTAAAATCATTGAATTCTTATGTGCCTTCTAATAAAAATGTACTTTTTGACACCAGATTCCAAATCACATTGTTCGCAGAAAACGGAATATCATTCTCCATATTTTTAAACGAAGGCAGAAAGTATCTACTGCTTGACAACTTTTTATATGAAGCCTCAGATAGTCTGGATAGATTAGATATTTGTGAATAACTTTTTAAGGAATAACAATATGAAATATCTTTTAAAAGCGGCATTCGCATTTTTCGACATTCTTATGTTGACCATATTCGTTGTAATTGGTATGTTTAATTTGCTTAATGGTCATCCCGATAGGTCGTTAGTCTTCGAATTATTCTATCTGGAAATTCCTTTCTCGTTTGCCATTTTTTCTTTGTATATGGTCTCTTAAGAAAGTTTTTTTACAAGAAGACAGATTGTAGCAGTGCCTCCAAACCCCACAAACTAACCATTGTCTTATTCCGCATATTATGTATTATGGTTGATGTTTGGACAATGGCTATGTTTGTTATAATGGCGATGGATGAATTGTCTCATAATACAATATGCAGACCATACGAAATATTTCTTTGGCCAATTATCCCTTGTTTATTTGTTCTTGTGTCAGGGTTCTGCTTTGGCAATTGCATGTTTGATAAAATCAAAAATAACAATAATATGCGGTTATTCGGCATCATATTACGTATTGTTGAACTGATATTGTTAATTTCAATATCTGTGCTTGTTGTTTGTGTATTATGGACTTGTGAAGACAAAGCGACTTTGACTGACTGTCTCAGCGAAAGTGCCGTAGGGCTTTTTTGGTTATTTCCTATAACTATACCAATTGCCGCTTGCCTGCTTGTCTCCCTGTTTGTCTCCCTAATAAAGTCAGTCAAAACAAAGAACGTTTATAATAAATTTATCTTTGGAATCCATCTGTTCAACATCTTTGTCATACCACTTACGTTCTTATTTTTACCTTCTTCCGGCGAACCACCTACCGCTCAAGCAATGGCTGACAATTACTACAAACATGCTGAAGAAATGAAATGTTTGGTTGAACTAATTGAAGATTATGTTGGAAATGATGGGGGAATTGACTACACCAATGTCAACGGTAAGATATTGGCTCTTTCCATAAAATCAGGAGGCAAATGGATACATCAAAAAGAGATTAATGCCCAATGGCAAAAAGGCAAAACCGTGGCAGGGATATCGCGTCACAAACTGGATGTTCTGGATGCTTATATGCATGCAGCGAATGTTCAAGGTGTCAACTCCTGTGACAGACGATCAATCTCTCTATTGTTTAGGCGATATGGCTATACTAATTCTGTGTATGAAATATATAGGTCGAAAGATATAGCAATAACTGATAGCTATCGGCAAAGCAATTCATATATATTATTCAACGATACAATTGCCTTTGTGTATTACGGCGTATATCCAGGCAATAGTGGATTTCCAGATTACAAACAATTCACAGACCAAATGCGTCAACAAAAACGCCTAAATTGTGATAAATACTAATGCCGGTCAAGATACCGAGCAAGAGCAAGTAAGCACTTAGTCAAGGCGAATGAAACAGCAACAATGGCTGCAAGTATGATAAAAGATACAAATACATCCATAAGAACCCATTTATTTTCTTTCGTGACTTTTATATGTTTAATAACACAAATAATAGGTTCCCAAGACACAGTGCCTAAACGGTTGGTACTCCCGACCCGCTCGCGCTCTAAATGTCGACGACGAAAAAAATTTGGCGAGTTTACGGGAAATTAGTAACTTCGCACATAATAATCTTCTAAACATTTTAAAATTATGAATGAGAAAAACGACCAAAGAGAAATAAAGATTGAATTGACTCCGGAAATGGCATCTGGTAAATATGCCAACTTGGCTATCATCACCCACTCTGTAAATGAGTTCTTTATGGACTTCATCAGCGTGGTGCCAAACGCTCCACAAGCACGCGTGCAGAGCCGAATCATCATGACTCCGGAAAACGCCAAGACTTTGCTGATGGCGCTCCAGGACAACATCCGCAAATACGAGGCCAACTTCGGCACCATCAAGCCTAAACAGCCTGAAGCTGGAATGCCGGTTGGCAAAGCATAACATATTAATTTTCAGATACGATGGAGAATCCGTTATTCATATATAACACGCTCTCCCGAAAAAAGGAACAATTCGTGCCGCTGCACGAGCCTAATGTCGGTATGTATGTGTGCGGTCCTACTGTCTACGGCGATCCGCACCTCGGACACACTCGCCCTGCCATCACTTTCGACGTGCTGTTCCGCTACCTGCGCCACCTGGGATACCGGGTGCGTACGTGCGAAACATCACCGACGTGGGGCACCTGGAGCACGACGCGACGAGGGAGAGGACAAAATTGAGAAAAAAAGCACGCTTGGAGCAGCTGGAGCCGATGGAAGTGGCACAATACTACACAAACCGCTACCACAAGGCTATGGAGGCGCTCAACGTGCTGCCGCCAAGCATCGAGCCTCACGCTTCCGGACACATTCTTGAGCAAATCGAGTATATCAAGGAGATTCTAAAGGCTGGATATGCCTACGAAAGCAACGGTTCTGTATATTTCGACGTGGTGAAGTACAGCAAGGACTTCCACTACGGCAAACTGTCGGGACGAAACATCGACGAGTTGCTCAACACGACGCGTGCGCTCGACGGACAGTCGGAGAAGCACAACCCTGTCGACTTCGCGCTGTGGAAGAAAGCGTCGCCAGAACACATCATGCGATGGCCTTCGCCATGGAGCGACGGATTCCCAGGATGGCATCTCGAATGCTCTACGATGGGGCAGAAATATCTGGGCGAGACGTTCGACATCCACGGCGGTGGAATGGATCTTATGTTCCCTCACCATGAGTGCGAAATCGCGCAGTCGGTGGCTCACAACGGCCATGAGACGGTGCGCTACTGGATGCACAACAACATGATTACAATCAACGGGCAGAAGATGGGCAAATCGCTCGGAAACTTCATTACGCTCGAGGAATTTTTCAACGGGTCGCATCCTCTGCTCGAACAGGCTTACTCGCCGATGACAATACGCTTCTTCATCCTGCAAGCACACTACCGCGGAACGGTCGACTTCTCCAACGACGCGCTTAAAGCCGCCGAGAAGGCTTACGACCGAATCGTGGACGGCTACCGCAGACTCCAGGAGCTGAAGCCTGCCGACTCGTCTTCGGTCGACGTGAAGGGATTCCGCAAGAAATGCTACGATGCCATCAACGACGACCTCAACACGCCTATCGTTATCGCCGAACTTTTCGACGCCTGCAAGATAATCAACCAGGTGAACGACGGAAAGGCGACACTGACAAAGGACGACATCGACGAGCTGAAAGACTTGTTCCAGGCGTTTCTCATCGACATCCTCGGTGTGCGCACTGAAATCGTGGCTGGCGACGACGCTCAGGCTCTCGAACCGTTTGAAAAGGCTGTCGACCTTTTGCTCGAAATCCGAAAGGAGTCGAAAGTGAAAAAGGACTGGGCTACGTCCGACCTTATTCGCGACCGTCTCGCCGCAATCGGTTTCGATGTTAAAGATACAAAAGACGGTTTGAATGGTCGCTGAAAATGTAATCGCTTTGTTAAAGTTTGTGTATTTCCTTCATTAAAAGTTAATGGGGGGGGGCAATTTAAAATTTTTATTTTGCAGAACAAATTTTATACATTACATTTGTATCACGATTTAGGGCCTAAAGGTCTTATTTTGATAAGATTGATTGTACTTTTTTACAAGAAAATATATTACACTTCAACCTTAATCATTTAGTCTAAATTTCCCTACGTCGTTGACAGAAAAGAAGTATGTGATATATCGAATGGACGTAAAACGACACAACGGCAACGTGTTGCCGAAGAAGCCCCGGACATTGGTCCGGGGCTTCTTGATTTCCGCGGCTATGCCTGCTGTGCCACAAAACCGGCAAGAGTCCGTCAAGCAACAACCCTGCACCCGACGTCCGCAACGCGGACGCGCTTTCAGTGTAGCCATCCTAAACAAGCCGACTTGTGTATGGAAAAAGAATCCCACAGGATTACTCGCGGGATTCTCTGTAGTTGAAAGGCGACATTCACCGAGAAAAAACTGCCGAAGAGCGGTTTCATACGTTAGCACGGGGTTGGCTTGCCTACCCCGTGACACCGAAGCATGCGCAACTACCGCCGAAGAGCGGTTGTAGAAATACCATCGCCACATCGGCATCGTCGCGGAGCGACGGCACTTTTCCGTAACCCGGTACGCGGAGCGAAGCGGATGCGTGCCGGGATTCTGCGCATCCTTTAAATCTCGCGTGCCGGAGGTACGCCACTACCTATGGCGGGACGGCTGACTCAACTTGCTAAAATATTTCCCGTGATTTATACAACCGCTCTTCGGCGGTAGATTCTTCTTCCGCAACTGACCCCAGGTAGGCAAGCCAACCTGGGGCTATTATTATACAACCGGCCTTCGGCGGTTGCCCGCACCGTGACACCGGCAATGCCGATAAAAAGAAAGCGCCCCTCGGATTGCTCCAAGGGGGCGCTTCGTAAGGGGGCGGCTACCTACTCTCCCGGGTTACCAGTACCATCGGCGTGGCGGGGCTTAACTTCCCTGTTCGGAATGGGGAGGGGTGGAACCCCCGCGCTATGACCGCCTTACTTTTTCTTTTATACGTCTCCGGGACTCTTGCGCCGCCTCCGCGGCGTCCCTCGGACGTTGTGCTTAAAAAATCATTGATCGGAAGCAAACTCACTGTCGAGTCTGTGTCTTTTTGTCCCCGCCCGACTCCCCTTCAGGGAAGCCGGCGGTTCTGAAAGCTTTCGGGCAATTAGTACTGCTCGGCTTTGCCATCACTGACTTTACACCTGCAGCCTATCGACGTCGTCGTCTTCGACGGCCCTGTATGGAGATCTTATCTTGAGGTTGGCTTCGTGCTTAGATGCTTTCAGCACTTATCCGTCCCCGACGCGGCTACCCGGCCGTGCACCTGGCGGTACAACCGGCTCACCGGAGGTCGGTCCAACACGGTCCTCTCGTACTAGTGTCGGATCCCCGCAAATCTCCCGCGCCCACAACAGATAGAGACCGAACTGTCTCACGACGTTCTGAACCCAGCTCGCGTGCCACTTTAATAGGCGAACAGCCTAACCCTTGGGACCTTCTCCAGCCCCGGGATGTGACGAGCCGACATCGAGGTGCCAAACCACTCCGTCGATATGAGCTCTTGGGAGGGATCAGCCTGTTATCCCCGGAGTACCTTTTATCCTTTGAGCGACGGCCCTTCCATGCGGTACCGCCGGATCACTATGCTCTAGTTTCCTACCTGTTCGGATTGTCGTCCTCTCAGTCAAGCGCCCTTATGCCATTACACTCTGCGACCGGTTACCAATCGGTCTGAGGGCACCTTTAGAAGCCTCCGTTACTCTTTTGGAGGCGACCACCCCAGTCAAACTACCCACCAAGCAGTGTCCTCGCTTTCCGCGAGTTAGAGACCAGATGCGCAAAGGTCCGTATTTCAACGTCGACTCCGCGAGGGCTGGCGCCCCCGCTTCGCTGTCTCCGGACTATCCTACACATCACGCACCCGGTCCCAATGCTAAGCTGCAGTAAAGGTTCACGGGGTCTTTTCGTCCCGTTGCGGGTAATCGGCATCTTCACCGATACTACAATTTCACCGAGCTCACCGTTGAGACAGTGTCCAGATCATTACACCATTCGTGCAGGTCGGAACTTACCCGACAAGGAATTTCGCTACCTTAGGACCGTTATAGTTACGGCCGCCGTTTACCGGGGCTTCAATTCAAAGCTTCTCTTGCGATGACTTCTCCTCTTAACCTTCCGGCACCGGGCAGGTGTCAGGCTGTATACTTCATCTTTAAATTTCGCACAGCCCTGTGTTTTTGTTAAACAGTTGCCTGGACCTATTCTCTGCGCCCACATCGCTGTGGGACCCCTTATCCCGAAGTTACGAGGTCAATTTGCCTAGTTCCTTAACGGTGAATCTCTCGAGCGCCTTAGTATGTTCTACCCGACCACGTGTGTCCGTTTCGGTACGGGTGTCGCCGACATATGTTTAGCGGATTTTCTTGGGAGTCTGATTACCCGCGCTGTCTGCTTGCCCGAAGGCTCGCAGTACTGTCAAGTTCAGCTCGGAGACCGGATTTGCCTGGCCTCCGAATACCTACACTCTTCAACGGACTATTCCGTCAGTCCGCGGCGGTGTCACTCCTCCGTCCCCGCTTCACTCCCGGCGACAGTAACGGAATCTTTACCGTTTCTTCCATCGGGTCCGCCTCGCGGCTGCCCCTTAGGTCCCGACTTACCCTGATCCGATTAGCGTTGATCAGGAAACCTTGGTCTTTCGGCGTGGAGGTTTCTCGCCTCCATTATCGTTACTTATACCTACATTTGCTTTTCCGTACGCTCCAGCCGGCATCGCCACCGACCTTCGCCGCTGTACGGAATGCTCCCCTACCAATCACGCCCTTAGCGTGATTCCATGGCTTCGGTACCGGACTTATGCCCGATTATTATCCACGCGGGATCACTCGACTAGTGAGCTGTTACGCACTCTTTAAATGAATGGCTGCTTCCAAGCCAACATCCTAGCTGTCTATGCAATCCCACCTCGTTATTGTCTTCAACTTAGCCCGGATTTCGGGACCTTAGCCGATGGTCTGAGTTGTTCCTCTCTCGGACGCGGACCTTAGCACCCGCGCCCTTACTCCCGGATATGTCTGACGGCATTCGGAGTTTGTCAGGACTTGATAGGCGGTGAAGCCCTCGCATCCTATCAGTCGCTCTACCTCCGTCAGATTCTCTCCGAGGCTGCACCTAAATACATTTCGGGGAGTACGAGCTATCTCCAAGTTTGATTGGCCTTTCACTCCTACCCTCAGGTCATCCGAAAGCTTTTCAACGCTTACCGGTTCGGTCCTCCAGACAGTTTTACCTGTCCTTCAACCTGCCCAAGGGTAGATCACTTGGTTTCGCGTCCACCTCCGCTGACTCCGGCGCCCTCTTCGGACTCGCTTTCGCTTCGGCTCCGGACATCATTGTCCTTAACCTTGCCAACGACGGTGACTCGTAGGTTCATTATGCAAAAGGCACGCCGTCACGGCACTAAGCCGCTCCGACCGCTTGTAGGCATATGGTTTCAGGGTCTGTTGCACTCCTCTGTTCGAGGTTCTTTTCACCTTTCCCTCACGGTACTGGTTCGCTATCGGTCTCTCGTTAGTATTTAGCCTTACGGGATGGTCCCCGCTAATTCGCCCGGAATTCCTCGTGCTCCGGGTTACTCAGGTGCCGGCTGGAGTCGCCGAACGCTTTCGCCTACGGGGCTGTCACCCGCTGTGGCCCGACTTTCCAGTCGGTTCGGCTAGCATTCGGTTCTTCGTGGCGCCGGTCCTATAACCCCGCACGGCGCATTGCTACGCCTGCGGTTTGGGCTCTTCCGCGTTCGCTCGCCACTACTTGCGGAATCATTGTTATTTTCTCTTCCTATGGGTACTTAGATGTTTCAGTTCCCCACGTTCGCCCACGCGTTCGCGTGTGTCGAGGTCGAGCCTCGACGGGTTGCCCCATTCGGATATCTCCGGATCTCGGTGTATTTGCCACTCCCCGGAGCTTTTCGCAGCTTATCACGTCCTTCTTCGCCTTCGAGAGCCTAGGCATCCTCCATATGCCCTTCTTTGCTTTCTTTTATCTTTTCGCTCTTCGAGTTTCCACTCTTATGAGTTGTTTGCTCGTTCTGTTTCGTTTGCTTCCAATACGTCAATGATCTTTGTTTCGTAGTCCCAGGCAGATTTGAACTGCCGACCTCTACATTATCAGTGTAGCGCTCTAACCAACTGAGCTATAGGACTGCTTTCAATTCCTCTGCCGGGAATCGTATGTCTTGCGATAAATCGACTTCTATTTAGATGAATTCCGAGGGCCGAAGCCCCTCGTCCTTGTCGCAGACGCCCTTGCGGGACATCCTCCGCTGCCGTCTTCAAGGCCGTCAGCTCCAGAAAGGAGGTGTTCCAGCCGCACCTTCCGGTACGGCTACCTTGTTACGACTTAGCCCCAGTCACCAGTCTTACCCTTGACCGCTCCTTGCGGTTACGGCCTTCAGGCACTCCCGGCTCCCATGGCTTGACGGGCGGTGTGTACAAGGCCCGGGAACGTATTCACCGCGCCATGGCTGATGCGCGATTACTAGCGAATCCAGCTTCATGGAGTCGAGTTGCAGACTCCAATCCGAACTGAGACGTGTTTTCGGGTTCCGCTCCCTGTCGCCAGGTGGCTTCCCTCTGTTCCACGCCATTGTAACACGTGTGTCGCCCCGGACGTAAGGGCCGTGCTGATTTGACGTCATCCCCGCCTTCCTCGCGGCTTGCGCCGGCAGTCCGTCCAGAGTGCCCGACTCTACTCGCTGGCAACTGGCGCGGGGGTTGCGCTCGTTATGGCACTTAAGCCGACACCTCACGGCACGAGCTGACGACAACCATGCAGCACCTCGTCGGCCGCCATTGCTGGCTCATCCCTTTCAGGATGATTCGCCCGACGTTTGAGCCCGGGTAAGGTTCCTCGCGTATCATCGAATTAAACCACATGTTCCTCCGCTTGTGCGGGCCCCCGTCAATTCCTTTGAGTTTCACCGTTGCCGGCGTACTCCCCAGGTGGAATACTTAACGCTT
>OKWD01000178.1_pt1 | contig 11891 bp, 9 predicted proteins | sample 1607011 | NCBI WGS metagenome assembly OKWD01 (sample SAMN04414077, study PRJEB24778) | human gut metagenome | material: faecal | host: Homo sapiens | reverse complement strand
CGGGGAGCGCATGAGTGACCGAGCAAGCGCAGAGCAGCTGAAAGAAGCCTGCCAGGGTGCAGCTGTCACAATCAAAAAGGTGGAGCGCAAGGAAAAGTCCGAAAAGCCGCCTGCTCTCTATGACCTAACTACCCTGCAAAGAGATGCCAACCGTCTGCTTGGATTTACGGCCCAGCAGACCCTGGACTATCTGCAAAGCCTGTATGAAAAGAAGCTCTGCACCTATCCCCGTACTGACAGCCGCTATCTGACCGGTGATATGGCAGACAGCCTGCCGGTGCTGGTGAATCTGGTTGCCAATGCTATGCCGTTTCGCAAAGGGATCGCCATTACCTGTGATCCGCAGACGGTCATCAACGACAAGAAAGTAACCGACCACCACGCAGTAATCCCTACCAGAAATCTCAAGGATGCAGACCTTTCTGCCCTTCCTGCGGGAGAAAAAGCGGTGCTGGAGCTGGTGGCCCTGCGTCTGCTGTGTGCCGTGGCCCAGCCCCATATCTATTCGGAAACCGTTGTGATTGCAGCGTGTGCCGGTGGGGAGTTTACTACCAAAGGAAAAACGGTGAAGCACCCCGGATGGAAAGCACTGGAGGACGCCTACCGTGCCAAAATGAAGGATGCGGAGCCGAAAAAAGAGGGCGCAGAGAAAGCCCTGCCGGAGCTGACTGAAGGACAGACCCTTTCGGTTGCTGCGGCAATCGTCAAAGAAGGCAAAAGCAGTCCGCCTCAGCACTTTACGGAGGACACCCTATTGTCCGCGATGGAGACTGCCGGAAAAGAGGATATGCCGGAGGATGCCGAGCGAAAAGGTCTGGGGACACCGGCCACCCGTGCCGGTATTTTTGGAAAAGCTGGTATCTGCCGGTTTTCTGGAACGAAAAAAGAGCAGGAAAACGGTGCAGCTTCTCCCTTCCCACGATGCAGTTCCCTGATTACCGTTCTGCCGGAACAGCTGCAATCTCCGCTTTTGACTGCCGAGTGGGAGTACCGCCGTGGGGAAATCGAGCACGGGCAGCTTGCCCCGGAGGAGTTTCTGGACGGGATCAGCACCATGCTGAAAGATCTGGTGGGAACTTATCAGGTCATTAAGGGAACTGAGTACCTGTTCACTCCGCCCCGTGAGGTGGTGGGCAAATGCCCTCGCTGCGGCGGGGAAGTTGCAGAACTGCAAAAAGGTTTCTTCTGTCAGAATGATTCTTGCAGATTTGCAATCTGGAAAAACAACAAATGGTGGGCCGCCAAGAAAAAACAGCCGACCAAGGCTGTGGTGTCTGCACTGCTTAACGATGGCCGTGTCCGTGTGACGGGCCTATATTCGGAGAAAACCGGAAAGACCTACGATGCCGCTGTGGTTTTGGAGGATGATGGACAGTACGCCAACTTCAAGCTGGAATTTGACCAGCGGAAAGGAGGCAGCCGATGAAGCTCTCTTTAGTGGAACGGGAAACCATTCTCCTCTATAACCAGGCAGAACCAATGGCTGAGATCTATACTCATGATCCCCGTCTGATGGAGAAGCTGGATCTGCTGGCAAAAAAGCACCCCGACCAGATCATCCGAAAGGACGCCCATAACTTTACCGTCCCCAAGCGGTGTGTATCAGTCCGGGAGCCATATAGCGCAGAACGCCGCAAAGCCGCCAGTGAGCGTGCGAAAGCTGCCGGATACCAGCCCCCTGTGAGAAAGTCCAGCAGTTAAAGGCACATGACAGAGAATGTATTTGAAGCAGTCAAGCAGTCAGTCAGCACCAGAGATGCGGCAGCGTTTTATGGGATCGAGGTCAAACGAAATGGCATGGCCTGCTGTCCCTTTCACGATGATAAGAACCCCAGCATGAAGGTAGACCAGCGGTTCCACTGCTTTGGCTGCGGTGAAGATGGGGATGTGATCGACTTTACCGCAAAGCTCTTTGACCTCTCCCCAAAAGAAGCGGCGGAGAAACTGGCACAGGACTTTGGCCTGATCTATGACAGTCAGGCCCCTCCCCGTAGGAGATATGTCCGGCAGAAAACCGAGGCACAGCAGTTTCGTGAGGATCGGCAGCGGTGTTATCGCGTACTGTCCGATTACTACCATCTGCTGAAAAAATGGGGGATTGACCATTCTCCCCGGACACCGGAGGAAGAACCGCACCCCCGCTTTGTGGAAGCAATCCAGAAGAAAACCTATGTAGAGTACCTGCTGGACCTTTTTCTTTATGAAAGTGAAGAAGAACAAAAGGCATGGATTGCAGAACACACAGCAGAAATCACACACTTGGAAAGGAGATTGAAAATCATGGCTGAGAATAAACCCACCAACCGAGAACGGCTAAGGGAAATCACAGATGGCATCGAGCAGGGGATCAAGGAACTGTTTGAGAGTGAAAAGTATATGCGCTATCTGTCCGTCATGTCCCGCTTCCACCGCTATTCGGTAAACAACACCATGCTCATCTATATGCAGAAGCCGGACGCTACATTGGTAGCCGGATACAATAAGTGGAAAGACCAGTTTGAGCGTCATGTAAAAAAGGGCGAGCATGGCATTACCATCATCGCCCCCACACCGTATAAGAAGAAAATCGAGGAGCAGAAGCTGGACCCGGATACCAAGGCTCCGATTCTGGATAAAGACGGAAAGATCGTCACAGAGGAAAAGAAAATCGAAATCCCCATGTTTCGCCCGGTCAAGGTCTTTGATGTGAGCCAGACCGACGGGAAACCTTTGCCGGAGCTTGCTTCCTCCCTTTCCGGCAATGTGCCAAATTATGAGGCATTCATGGAGCTCTGCGCCGCAGTGCGCCGGTGCCGATCACTTTTGAAGCAATGGCCGCCGATACGGACGGCTATTTTTCTGCCGATCATCAGAAAATCGCCATTCGTCAGGGCATGAGTGAGGTGCAGACGGTTTCGGCCACGGTTCATGAGATTGCCCACAGCAAGCTCCACAATCAGAAAAAGATTCAGATTGCCAATGACGAGCAATATCAGGAGATCGAGCTGTTTGATAAACCCGGTCTGTTCTCCAATGGGCGGATTGTCCGTGATAATCTGCCGGAGGGCGTTTATTGCTATGACCTGCGCGGTTCTGACTACGACCCCGGAGAGCCGGTCTGTGTAGAAGAACAAGTGGTTGTAAACCATGCAGGTTCCGTTCTGCTGACAGAGCCGCTGGAGCTGGCGGAAAATGGACGCCTGATGCTGACCGAGGAAGAAGGACTGAATTTTGTTGGCGGCTTTTCTACTCTCGCCCAGTTTTTGCAGGAACAGAAGAAAGACCGTCACACGGAAGAAGTAGAGGCTGAAAGCATCTCCTATGCAGTCTGCAAATATTTGGCATTGAAACCGGAGAAAACAGCTTCGGCTATATTGCCAGCTGGAGTCAGGGCAAGGAACTGAAAGAGCTGAGAGCCAGTTTGGAGACCATCAATAAGACCTCCGGCACTTTGATCTCTGACATTGAGCGCCACTATAAGGAAATCTGCAAAGAGCGTGGAATTGACCCCAATGCAAAAAAAGAGCCGGAAATGGCGGTTCTTGATGCGGAGGCAAACCAGCAGGAGGCTTTGTTTCTAATTGACGATGCCACCTATCTTCATATTCAGCCCTGTGACAGCGGCTGGGACTACACTCTTTACGATGCTGCGTCCATGAAAGAGCTGGATGGTGGTCAGCTGGATATGCCGGATTTCCTGCATGAAGGCAGTTCTCCAGATTTGTGATGATAACGATCTGGACAGCACTTCGCTCAGACGCGCTCCCTTGTCTATGGTTGAGACCTTGCAGGAAGCTGCTTATGAGCAGATGCAGGCAGAGGCAAGTCAGGTGACCGCTTCTGCCCAGCTGCCGGAAGCGCAGGAGCAGGCACTGGATGAATACCCCATGCCGGATGAGCAGGTATCCACACCGGATATGCAGGAATATGGCTACTCCTATGATGGGATGTTCCCTGTTACCAGAGAACGGGCGCTGGAACTGGATGCCGCCGGTTTGACCGTCTATGTGCTGCATGAGGACAATACGGAGAGCATGGTGTTTGACCCGCAGGAAATCATGGATCATGGCGGTCTTTTTGGCGTGGACCGTGAGGAATGGGAGAAAAGCCCTCAGTTCCACGAAAAGGTCATGGAGCGTCTGGAACATCAGCAGGAACGGGAACAGGCATTTCTCTCCCAGAGCAGAAACTGCTTTGCCATCTATCAGGTGAGCCGTGATGATCCGCAGAATGTGCGCTTTATGAATCTGGACTGGCTAAAGGCCCATGACATTTCCATAGACCGCAACAATTATGACCTCATTTACACAGCTCCTCTGAGGGAGTCTGGCACTGTGCCGGAGCAGCTGGAAAAACTCTATCAGCAATTCAATCTGGAAAAGCCCGTGGACTTTCACAGTCCCTCCATGAGCGTCAGCGACATCGTTGCGATCAGACAGGACGGTAAGGTATCCTGTCATTACTGTGACAGTGTTGGCTTTACCCAGATCCCCGGATTCCTGCCGGAAAATCCGCTGAAAAATGCGGAGATGGCCGTGGAGGACGATTACGGCATGATCGACGGTATCATCAACAATGGCGCAAAAGAACCCACGGTGGCAGAACTGGAACAGCAGGCCCGAAGCGGTCAGCCCATTTCCCTGATGGAGTTGGCAGCCGCCACCCATCGGGAGGAACGGGAAAAGAAAAAGTCCGTCATGGAGCAGCTGAAAAGCCAGCCAAGGCAGAACACAAAAAGACAGCACCCAAAAAGAGTGCGGAAAGGGAGATTTGATATGGGAAACTTTACTTTTGAGGAAATGAACCTGATGTGCATTTACAATACCGGCAGCCGCACCGGGCTGATTGACAGTCTGCGTGAGATGCGCGGCGAGCTTTCGCCGGAGGAAACGGAACTGAGGGAGCTGACCGACAGTGCCCTTACGAAGCTCTGTGCGATGACCGATGAGAAGTTTGCCGAACTGGAGCTGTACCCGGATTTTGACCAGTAAACAACATAACCGCAGGGATGGGGTGGCGATCTGCCACCCCGCCTTTTTACCCCAAAACTGAAAGGAGGACAGAACACTATGCCAACCAAAGCTGAACTATATGCACAGATGGCGGACAAGGTGGCAACACAGCTCACGGGGAGCTGGCAGGAATGGGCAGGGTTTCTCACTACTGCTTCCCGCCTTTACAAGTACCCATTCCATGAGCAGCTGATGATCTATGCCCAGCGACCGGACGCCACCGCCTGTGCGGAGTACGATTTGTGGAATGAAAAGATGGGCCGTTATGTAAGGCGCGGTTCCAAGGGAATCGCTCTGGTGGACGATTCCGGGGACAGACCCCGCCTGCGCTATGTTTTTGATATTTCCGACACCGGAACCCGTGAACATTCCCGCACTCCCTGGCTGTGGCAGTTGGAGGAGCGCCATCTGGATTCGGTGCAGGCCATGCTTGAGCGCACCTATGATGTTTCCGGTGATGATCTTGCCGGACAGCTCACGGAGGTAGCTGGAAAACTGGCCGAGGAATATTGGACGGAGCATCAGCAGGACTTCTTCTATATCGTTGACGGTTCCTTTTTGGAGGAATATGATGAGTATAACATCGGAGTGCAGTTCAAGGCAGCCGCCACCGTCAGCATCACTTACGCTTTGATGTCCCGCTGTGGACTGGAGCCGGAACGCTACTTCGACCACGAAGATTTCATGGCGATCTTTGATTTCAACACCCCGTCCACCATCGGGGCGCTGGGAACAGCGGTCAGCCAGATCAACCAGCAGGTGCTGCGGCAGATCGGCGTTACCGTCCGAAATGCAGAGCGCGAAGCCAACCAAGAAAGGAGCAAGCAAGATGAACAATCCCATGACCTATATCCAGAACGGAGACTATCTGATTCCCGACCTGAAGCTGAGCCAGCAGCCGGAGAAACCCCTGGGCAAGTACGGCAGGATGAGGAAAACCTACCTGAAAGAACACCGTCCCATCCTCTACAACCAGATGTTGCTGAGCGAGAAGCTGTACCCGCACCTCATCGAGATCGACGAGACCGCCCAGAGCAGACTGGAGCAGATGATGCCCCAGCTGGCGAAGGAAGCGGGAGCCACCGAGGAACTGAAAGCCAGCGATCCCATGAAGTGGGTGGGGCTGATGAACACCTGCAAAGCCCAGGCAGAGGAGATTCTGATGGCGGAGCTTATCAACAGCTGACCCTAAACCTGTTCCTCTCCGAAGCGGAGCAGATCCAATCCATAGATGAAGCAGAGAATGTAGCGCATACATCCTCTGCTTTTTCTTTTGCCCAAAATGACATCGACCATGTGCTGCGTTTGGGCGGCAATACAGACCGTCAAAGGGAGCGTGTGGTTGCAGCCTTTGAAAAGCAGAAAACCACCGCTGAGATTGCCGAGATACTGAAAACGCTGTACCACGGCGGCAATGGCCTTGGCAGTGTGAGCGCATGGTATGCCGAGGATGGTATCCATCTTTCCCACGGGAAGTCTGTCCGTTATGACAGGTCTGCCCAGGTCATTTCCTGGGAGAGCGCCGCAGAGCGTATCGGGGAGCTTTTGGAGAGCGGCCAGTTTGCCTCCAATGTGGAGCTTGCAGAAGCGGCAGGCTATGAACGCTCCCTCCTTGCAGAAAAGCTCTGGTATCTGTATCACGATCTCAGTGAGGGTGCCAGAGAAGCCGGATATTTGTCCTGCCTGTCAGAGATCAAAGGCAATGGTTTCCCGGAGGAGACCCGCCGCCTGATGGAGCAGCTGAGTGAACCGGCTTTCCGCCAGACCCTCAAGGAAGAATACGCTGCCTTCTGGACTGCCTATCAGCAGGACCGTGACCTGTTGCGTTTTCACTATCATAGACCGAGGGAGATCTGGGAGAACCTGAAGGACCTTGACCTGCCCCGCAGGACCTTTTCTTCAGAGCTTTCCCAAGTGCCAACCGTCCAGCATTTCATTACAGAGGATGAGATCGACACCGCCATGACCGGCGGCAGCAGTTTTGCCGGAGGAAAAGGCCGTATCTATGCGTTCTTCATGGAAAACCATACGGATAAGGAAAAAGTGAGATTCCTTAAAGACGAGTATGGCATTGGCGGACGCTCTCATGCCCTGTCCGGCGCAACACACAGCGGCGAAGATCACGATGGGAAAGGACTGCACTATAAAAAGCAGGACTGCCCGGATGTTCACTTGAACTGGGAAAAGGTTGCCAAGCGCATTACCTCACTTGTCCAGAAAGGCCGCTATCTTACCGAACAGGAACAAGCGCAGTATGACAAGATCCAGGCTGAAAAGGATCTGGCAGAAGAAGATGCCATTCAAGCCCAGCAGCCGGAGATAGAGGAAGAAACGCCAAAGCCTACCCTTCGGGAGCAGTTTGAGCAGTATAAGCCTGTGGTGACTGCCGCTATTTCCGAGGATACCGCATACCGCAATGCCTGCGGTCATTTTGACCGTGAAAATGCTGTCATCGAGGGTAATGCCGCTGTGCGCCGTGCGGTTCTTGGCTCTAAGGATATGGAGCTGATCCGCCTTTATTCGGATGTGCCGGAGTTCCGCCAGCGTCTGCACCGGGAAGTGATCGACGAAACCTATCCAAAGCTCCATGAGCTTCTGCGCCCTCTTTCTCAGGAAGATATTGATACTGCCCTTTGTGCATGGAACGGCAATATTGAGAGTAAACACGCTGTCGTCCGCTATATGAAAGATCATGCAAGAGAGAAAGATACCGCTGCATGGCTGGCTCAGGAATACGGCGGCAGCAACAGCCTGTTCGTTGTCCGTGCCGGAAGCCCGGAGGAAACGCAGCTGCCCTGGCCGAAGGTACAGCGCCGAATCGCCCAGCTCATTCAGGAGGACCGGTTCTATACCGAAGAAGAACAGGACCGTTTTGACAATATCGACCCCATCGCCATCCGGGAAGCCCTGGAGGAAAGGGGCATCGTCAACGGCCAGGTGGCAGACTCGGAAAAACTGGACAATGACCCATTTATCCAACAGGTGATGTCAGATGCAGAGCAGATCGCAGCTGCCGAGGCAGAGCAGACTTCCGAGATTTCCATTTCCGATGAGGAATATGATGCCGTTCGCAGTCCAATTCCGCAAAGGACTTCCTATGACCCTGCCGCCCCGGTTTATGCTGTGGGCGATACCGTGTATATCGAGGATGACGCCTATCAGATCACCGAGCTGCGGGAGGACACCGTACAGCTTCTGCCCACCGGGATGGTATATCCCATCTACCGGGCAGAGCGCAAAGAACAGTTCGAGCAGCTGCTTCGGGCAGACCGCCGCAATGCTTACTATACCGAGTTTCTTCCTATTGACCCGGACAAGGCAGATCAGGACTTGCGGGATGTATTGGCTCATGGACTGATGGATGAAGCGGATAAAAAGCAGATTTCCACGCTGCTGCAATCCGGCAGGAGCAACAGCGAGATCGCCTACTGGCTGAGCAGAGCCTATTCCGGTGAGATCGAGACACTGAATCTGGAGACCGGCGATATTGCCGATTACCGTACCACGGCACAGGGCATAGAACTGGAAGTCATGGATGCAGAGGAAAAGCGTCTGGCTATGCTGTATTTCCGCTGGGATGAAGTTGCGCCTTTGCTGCGCGGGATGTATGCCCGTCAGCAGGACGGTTTTGGACAGGAACAGCCCCAACCGTCTGCCGAATCCCCGACCTTCCATTCCGAGACCGTGGCCGTCTATCCGGGCGATAAGAACAATCTGCCTTATGATGTGGTGGTGGAACGACTGCATATCGAGGAGCCGGAGCCACCAGCCCCTGTGACTGAGCCGGAGAAAACCTTTGAGGAAGTGTTGGATGAACACCCGGTTTCCATTCAGGTCAATGGCCAGTGGCAGACCTTCCCCAATGCCAAAGCTGCCGAGGAAGCCTCCTATGAGGAATACAAGGCCAACCTGCGCCGCAATGCACAAAACTTCCGTATTACCGATGAGCATTTGGGCGAAGGCGGTCCGAAAGCCAAGTTCCAGGCAAATATCAATGCCATTCGTTTGCTGAAAGAGTTGGAAGCTGCCGGACAGCAGGCAAGCCCGGAACAACAGGAAGTCCTATCCCGCTATGTGGCTGGGGCGGTCTTTCTGATGCCTTTGACCCGGAGAAACCGGCATGGGCTTCCGAGTATGCCCAGCTGAAAGAGCTGCTGACCCCGGAGGAATATGCCGCCGCCAGAAGCTCCACCCTCAACGCCCATTACACCAGCCCTACGGTCATTCAGGCCATCTATGAAGCGGTGGACCGTATGGGATTTGAGACCGGAAATATTCTGGAGCCGTCTATGGGTGTGGGCAATTTCTTTGGTATGCTGCCGGAGAAAATGCGAAACAGCCGTCTGTACGGCGTGGAGCTGGACCCTGTTTCCGGGCGCATCGCAAAGCAGCTCTATCCCAAGGCGGACATCACAGTAGGCGGCTTTGAGACCACCGATAGGCGTGACTTCTTTGACCTTGCCATCGGCAATGTACCTTTCGGTCAGTATCAGGTCAACGACAAAGCCTACAACAAGCTGAATTTCAGTATTCATAACTATTTTTTTGCCAAAGCACTGGATCAGGTGCGTCCCGGCGGTGTGGTAGCTTTTGTGACCTCTCGATATACCATGGACGCCAAGGATTCCACCGTGCGCCGCTATCTTGCCCAGCGTGCCGAGCTGCTGGGAGCTATCCGTCTGCCTAATGACGCGTTCAAAAAGAATGCCGGTGCCGAGGTGGTATCGGACATCATCTTCCTCCAAAAGCGGGACCGCCCGCTGGACATCGTGCCGGAATGGACTCAAACCGGACAGACGGAGGACGGATTTGCCATCAACCGGTATTTTATCGACCACCCGGAAATGGTGCTGGGCAGACAGGAGCCGGTAAGCACTGCTCATGGTATGGACTACACCGTGAACCCTATCGAGGGACTGGAGCTTTCCGACCAGCTGCATGATGCGGTGAAGTATATTCATGGCACTTATCAGGAGGCAGAGCTGCCGGAGTTGGGCGAAGGCGAAGCCATTGGCACCTCCATTCCTGCCGATCCTAATGTGAAGAACTATTCTTATGTCATTGTAGACGGGCAGGTGTACTACCGGGAAAACAGCCGCATGGTGCGCCCTGATCTCAACGCCACCGCAGAAGCCCGCGTAAAGGCTTGTGGGACTGCGCGATTGTGTGCAGGAACTGATCGACCTTCAGATGGATGCAGCGGTTCCAGACAGCACCATTACCCAAAAACAGGCGGAACTAAACCGGCTCTATGACAGCTTTTCTGCCAAATACGGTCTCATCAATGACCGTGCAAACCGCCTGGCCTATGCAGACGATTCTTCCTATTACCTGCTCTGTGCGCTGGAAGTTATTGACGAGGACGGAAAGCTGGAGCGCAAGGCGGATATGTTCACCAAACGGACCATCAAGCCCCATCAGGCAGTGGCTACTGTGGATACGGCAAGCGAAGCACTGGCGGTGTCCATCTCGGAAAAAGCCTGCGTAGATATGGGCTATATGAGCCAGCTTACCGGAAAAACAAAAGAAGAACTGGCGGGAGAACTGCAAAGTGTGATCTTCCGTGTGCCGGGACAGCTGGAACAGGACGGCACACCCCATTATGTGACTGCTGATGAATACCTCTCCGGCAATGTACGCCGCAAACTGCGTCAGGCGCAACGGGCCGCACAGCAGGACCCGGTTTATGCAGTCAATGTGGAAGCTCTTACCGCCGCCCAGCCCAAAGACCTGGATGCGTCGGAGATCGAGGTGCGTCTGGGCGCTACCTGGATCGACAAGGATATATCCAGCAATTTATGTATGAGACCTTTAATACCCCGTTTTATCTCCAGCGTAGTATCGAGGTCAACTATTCGTCCTTTACCGCTGAATGGCAGATCAAGGGAAAATCTTCTGTATCCTACAACGATGTGGCAGCTTATACCACCTATGGGACCAGCCGCGCCAACGCCTACAAGATTCTGGAGGATTCCTTAAACCTGCGGGATGTCCGCATCTATGACACCATAGAGGACGCAGACGGAAAAGAGCGCCGCGTGCTGAATGCCAAGGAGACCACCCTGGCGGCTCAAAAACAGCAGGCGATCCGGGAAGCCTTTAGGGACTGGATCTGGGAGAGACCCGGAGCGCCGCCAGACTTTGGTGAGCCAGTACAACGAGGAAATGAACTCTACCCGTCCCCGTGAATATGATGGCAGTCACATCACTTTTGGAGGCATGAACCCGGCCATTACCCTGCGGGAACACCAGAAAAGCGCCATCGCCCATGTGCTGTATGGAGGAAATACCCTGTTGGCACATGAAGTAGGCGCAGGCAAAACTTTTGAAATGGTAGCTGCTTCGATGGAAGCCAAACGCCTGGGACTGTGCCAGAAATCTCTCTTTGTGGTTCCAAACCATCTGACCGAGCAGTGGGCGTCGGAGTTTCTGCGTCTCTATCCTTCCGCCAATATCTTAGTCACCACAAAAAAGGACTTTGAGACCCATAACCGAAAGAAGTTCTGCGCTCGTATTGCGACGGGTGATTATGATGCCATATCATGGGACACAGCCAGTTTGAGCGTATCCCAATCAGCCGGGAGCGCCAGGAAAGGCTTCTCTATGAGCAGATCGACGAGATCACTGAGGGCATCGCAGAGGTGCAGGCCAGCGGCGGCGAGCGTTTTACCGTCAAGCAGCTGGAGCGTACCCGAAAATCTCTGGAAGCCAGACTGGAAAAGCTGCAAGCCGAGGGGCGAAAAGACGATGTGGTAACCTTTGAGCAGCTGGGTGTAGACCGATTGTTCGTAGACGAGGCTCACAACTATAAGACCTGTTTTATATACAAAATGCGGAATGTGGCTGGCCTTTCCACATCGGACGCACAGAAATCCTCCGATATGTTTGCCAAATGCCGCT
>OKWD01000177.1_pt1 | contig 11931 bp, 17 predicted proteins | sample 1607011 | NCBI WGS metagenome assembly OKWD01 (sample SAMN04414077, study PRJEB24778) | human gut metagenome | material: faecal | host: Homo sapiens | reverse complement strand
TTTACTTCCCCCTTGTCGGTGCGGATACCGCGCTTTTCCATTTGGCTGGCAGCTGGCCCCAGATGGACAGAGGGAATTTTATCAATGCCCTGCCGCTTGTAGCTGCGGTGGTCAATACGCTCCGGTCTACCGGCAGATTCCAGTGCCCGGTTGGTGTAGGCTGCCCACGCTGCCCGCCAAATCTCCACATTTCCTTTATCGTTCCAGTCGGTCGTATCCTCCCGATGATTTTTCCAGCCGCCTTTCCCATCCGGGATACGCTGTCCATTCTCGTCCAGATCGTATGCCTTGCGGCACTTTGCGCCCCACTGTCCATTTTCTTTCAACGGCCGGAGCGTCAGCATGATATGGACATGAGGGTTGCCGGTTCCCTTGTCATGGATAGCAAAGTCGGCGCACATTCCTTTGTCTACAAAGTTGTCCTTCACATAGGCACGCACAAGGGCAAGCTGCTGTTCGCCGGACAGTTCACGGGGCAGGGCTGCTTCAATCTCGCGGGCAAGCTGGCTGTCCCTTGCTTTCTCGATTTGCTCCACGCTGTTCCAGAGGATAGAACGGTCTGCAAATTCCGGCGGGGCGTGGGCAGGCAGCATGATCTCCGCATGGACAATGCCGCCTTTCCGGGTGTAGTCGTGGGTCATTCCGTCCCATTCATTTGTCAGCTTGGTTCCGCTGCGGTAAGCAGCTGCGGCAACGGCAGAACGGCCTGCGCTGCGCTTGATGATACTGACGGGGATATGACAGAAATCTATGGGGAACACCTCCTTTCAGTGAGGGATAACAGGCTCTGTGGAGCCGGACAAACGCAAAGCGGGTGTTTGGCTGCGCAGAGCGCACAAGGGGTTTGGGGAGCGTAGCTCCCATCGCGGACGAAGTACGCAACGCCCCCGGCAGGGCGCACAGCACCGGCAACGGTGTATAAGTGCGCCCTTGTAAACAAGGGACTTATGGCGTATCCCCGGATTTTGACAGGTTTGCAGTCAATTCCGCAGCCCCGGAAGATGGGACAGGGCAATCAAAAATGCTTTGACCTCTGCGCCGGAAAGGTTGGGAGCCAGCGGAAAAATCCCCTCCAAAATGGCTCCGCGCTCAATCAGGCGGCGGGTGCGAACCCTGCGTTCTTCGTTTCGCTGCTTGTTCTCCAAAATCTTCTTTCGGTTTTCAAGCTGCCGAATCTCCTTCAGAACTTCCTCTTGTTCCTCACTTTTTGTTTGGGCTGTATTCTGTTCGTTCATGTCATGCACCTCTTTTCTTTGGAAATACTCATAGATTGACCGTCCATTTCTGACGCGCAAAGTACCGGCGCAGCCTCCGCAGTGCGGCATGGATGGATTTTCCCGCCTGTGATGGCGTGATACCCTCCATTGCGGCAATATCTTTCACTTTCATACCCAGCATATAGCGGGCGTGGACACGGCGGGCCTGCATAGGCGGCAGGGAAGAAATGGCTTCATACAATCGCCGTATCAGTTCTTCGTATTCGGCTAATTCTTCTTTTTCTATCAGATGATCCTCCGGCGATGGCTGCGCCCAGCCGATTGCAGCATTTTCGATTCCATCGTTACAATCGAGGGAGTAAAACGCCTTATACCGGAACATCTTGCGCTCTCTGGCGGCCTCGGCTCTCTTATCCAGAAGAAACGCTTCGACGATCTCATCGGACACCTCCACAAAAATGTCCTCTTTGCAAAATGGATAATATTGTTTGAGATTGATGGTCTGCATAGGCACGCCCTCACTCTGTTTGAAAAAGGTCATCATAGCAGCGGCGCATATTCCGCAGACCCCGACGGATGGAAACGCTGACCTTGCTGCTGTGGACGCCCTCTCTCCGGGAGATTTCCGGCTGCTTGATACCGGCAATGTAGTAGGCGTGAACACGGCGGGCCTGTGTCGGAGTGGCATGAGCCAGAGCCACCGGCAGAGCTGCTATCAGGTGCAGGCGGGTGGTCATTTCTTCTCGTTCCAGCAAAATATCTTCCGGCGATCTGCTGTGTTCCAGTGCGTAATTTTCCAGCCAGCTGTATGCGTCCAGAGAGTAGTAGGCGCGGTGGTAGACTTTCCGACGCTCATAGTTCTCCATCTCCCGCTGGGCCTGATACATCGCTGCCCATACCTCGTCCGTAACATCCACAAACTCGTCATGCCGGTAGTGGGGATACATCCACCGCAGATTGATTGTTTTCATAGGCTTACCTCCTGAAAATCGGAGAGGCGGGCAGCTCGTCCGCTGTCCGCCCCTCGCTGAGATAAGGGAAATGATCCCTTTCACTTGGTAGCCAGAAAACAGGTCATTCGTTAAGCCTGTTCTCAAAGAAATTTATAAATTTTTTCTGACCGCCTCCACACTTTGATACACAGCCACTTTGGAGCAGCCGCACAGCACACCGATCTCTGCAAGGCTCAGCCCGTCAAGCGCATAGAGCAGGAACCGGCGGCGCTGGGCCTCGGTACAGGTGTCCAGAACAGCCATCAGCTCATGCAGCGTTTCCATGCGGCAAAGGTATTCTTCCGGCGTTTCTCCGTAGGCTCCTACGCCTTCGGTGGTAATGATGTACTCGTCAAACTCCCGGCCATCCCAATGCCGCCGCTGTTCATGGAACAGGTTCTCCGTTTTGTGATCGGCCCGGTCAAGAAATTCATAGACTTCCAGCGTGACCTCCACGGCCACAGCTTGTCCGTTATAATTGATGGTAACTTCCATCTGTCCTTCCTCCATTCAGACTTTTTTGGGAAAATCTGAATGGGGTGGTGGGGCGGCGGCACCGGGGGATAAAGTTCGGGCCATGCTGACCCGATGTTCCGGCTCCATAGGGACAAAAAAGCGCCCGGACGGCATAAAGCCATACGAGCGTCATGGAATATATTTTGCTGTTTAATTACATGGTATAGTGCATACTTCTGACCGCATTGCTCCGCTGCTGGGAACAGGCTTTTTTTAGCTGGTGCAGGTCATGGGTACTGTGAAAAAAGGCAAACATAGACACGGCGGCATCCTCCTATGTGCCGCGTGGATTTACACGGTGTTAGGTCGTCGTTGGTTTAGGATAAACGAAAAGAAACGGCGGCTCTGAAATCAAAGCCACCGCTTCATAGGCGCGTGGAAATGTGTCTGCTTTACGACGGCTTTTTTTCTTTTGCCGTCGTCCGGCAGAATGTTACTCCATATTCAATTCAATGCTTCCAGTGAAATTTTCACATTCAATGCCGATATAGTTTCCACCTTCAGGGAGTGTAATTGTATCACTATATGTTCCGGTTGTTTCAAGCAAAGTGACTTCTTCATCAGCTCCAGAAATCCAAAATACTTTTGCAGTTCCATCCGTAACCTCCAGCGCGCAGTCAATAGACAGATCCTTACCCGCTTCACGCTTTATGGAAGTTCCGCCGAACAAATACTCTGTATCTGAAAAATCCTCATAGTTGGCTGTATAGCTTCCTGTATAATCATCAATTCCTTTTTCTTTCGTACCTTGTAAGGATGAATTTCCGGTAAGTGCTATGGAACCAGCAGACTGAACAATATTGTTATACTGATCGAGAACTTCATCTTTTGTACAACCGGAAAGCACAGAAGCGCCCAACAGTATCAAGCATAATGATAGAACTATTTTCTTCACAGGTATCACCTTCCTTTCCTGCGTACAGCACGCTTTCCTTTTCCCTTGGAATTTGCCTGTTTACGGGATTTTATTTCTTTTTTGTTACTGGACATCAGTAACAACAGCACCGCCCAGAGAACCATGATGCCAACCCCAATGACTGCCAGCAAAGGATTCGGGGCTGTGGTTGTTCCGGCATATCCACTCATGTCAAAGCCCACTAAAATCAGCGCAGCAGAAAACGGATAGATGCTGGCAAGGATACCGCCTTTGAAGAACAGCATGCTATATCCAAGGAAAAACGCCAGAATGGAACCTCCCAGATATGCCCCTCGGATCTGCCCAAAATCAAGATCAGCGGCATACAGACCAAATAGGTCGTCAGAGCTGCCAACACGATCTGTGTACCTCCATGAAAAAACACTTCCACTGTCAGTCCCGATAATCCAACCGTCAATCCAGTAATCAAGGTAACGCCAACGCTGTATATTCCCAGCAGGACTGCAAAAATCCCGACCCAAAAGAGCTTAGCTCCCAGCATTTTCGGCATGGAAACAGGAATTGTCATGATGTTTTTCAGCGTATCATGGGTGGATTCTCTGTCAATCAGCCAGCTGCCAATCATCACCAGTGAAATCGGAAAAAACATCTGCGTATTGCCCCAGACAACATTCTCAAACAGAGTGGAAAAATCATAGTTTGGATTTCGGTACTCCGCCTCCACAATCAGCTGGCTCCCATATTGCACCAACGGACAGAGTGCAAGCGCCACCAGCCCCACCCAAAGTATTTGGCACCGGCGTAGCTTGAGCAATTCTGCTTTTAATAAATTCCACATAATTACACCCCCTTAGATTTCCTGGCGCCGGTAAACCAACGCAATCAGCGCAAGAAATACAACGGCTTCCACAACAATCACACCGAACACCTGAACACCATTCAGAAAATACGGACTGATCCGTTCCAACAAGTCTGCCAATTCCGCACTGGTCTGGCTTTGGTCATAAAATTGGAAGGTCCAGCGGAAAGCCAGCGGTCCCGGAAACAGGGTTCCGATATTCAAACCAAAAGGCTGTGTGAGGAACGCATCGCTCATCGAAAGGATATAATTTGCAGTCGTATAGAAAAAGGTAATCACGACCGACACGATATAGTTTTTATTAAGAAGAACAACGAGCAGGATACATGGAAGTGCGCCTACCCACATAATCAGCCCTTCTTCTATCCCAACGCCAAACAAGATCCAAAACCCAACCGGCTCCCAGCCCTGAAACAGCAAAACCGCAAGATTTACCAATCCTCCAAACTGCCAATAAGACCAACGGCAAACAATAGCAAAACCAGCATCTTGGACAGCACCAACTTGGTTCTGTTTATCGGTATGGTAACAAGGTTTTTTAGTGTGTCATTGTCCAGCTCCTCAAACAGCAGATTGGAAGCCAGTATCACAAGGAGCGGCATCAAAAGCAAATAAGCACTGAGCTGGAACAGGCTGGACATCACTCCATTTACAGCATCCACATCAGTGTTTACATCTGCCAGAAAGAAAGCATAAGCCAATGGCATGAAAACAGAAAGCAGCAGAGAAATAAATACCAAGGGCTTCCGTTTTAATTTCAAAAATTCGCATTTGATTAGTTTAAGCAATTCCTTCGCCCCCTGTCACACGCTTGAAGTAATCTTCAAGACTTTCTTCACAAGTATGCGCCTCCGATACCTCCAATCCGTTTCTACAAAGGCAGTTACAATTTTCCCCACAGGCCAGATCAAGGTTGTGCAGGCGCAGATTGTGGTCGTCCTGTATGGAAAAATGGTTTTCATGGAAATTGCGTTCCAAAATTCTTGCCGCCTGTGCAGTATCAGAGAGTGTAAACCGGATATGCTTACTGCTTTTTGCTCCAGTTCAGCAAGGCTTTCTTCTTCCAGCAATGCGCCGTGGTCGATAATTCCAATATCGTCAGCCAGCAAGGAAATCTCCGAAAGAATGTGACTGGAAATCAAAATGGTTTTTCCTCTTGCGTCGCAAAGCTCCCGAATAAAGGAGCGTACTTCTGCAATACCGATAGGATCGAGACCGTTGATCGGCTCATCCAAAATTAAAAGTTCTGGATCGTGCATAACGGCAAGGGCGATGGCAAGCCGCTGCTTCATACCAAGAGAATACTGAGAAAAGAGTTTTTTATCTTTGTAGGGAAGTCCTACCAAATCCAGAGCATCTTTGATGGCATGATTGTTTGGTACACCCCGCAGAGTAGCAAAAATACGCAGGTTTTCTGTGCCGGTCAGATTGGGATAAAAACCGGGGGACTCAATCAAGCTGCCGATACGGGGCAGCAATTTCTTTTCATTCCCCTGTAAAGACTTTCCCCAGATTTTGACCTCTCCGGAAGTCGGCTTCGTTAAGCCCAACAGCATTTTCATGGTAGTGGTTTTTCCGGCTCCGTTTCTGCCAAGCAGACCATAAATTCTCCCACGCTTCACATGGATATTTAAGTCAGCCACACTCTTTTGCGAGCCATATTGCTTCGTCAGATTTTTTGTTTCAATGATGTAATTTGTATCCATATTCAAAACCTCCTGTTCTGTAAGGTATTCTATCACGCCAACCTTGCATTAACCTTGCCGCAACCTTGCATTAACCTTGCAATTTGAAATCCGGCAAAAATGACAAAGGTTCCCGCCATAAAGACGGGAACCCGCTTAAATCTCCAAAGGAAAAAGCAACATAAATTCAGTTCCTTCTCCCGGAAAGCTTTCAACTGTTATGCTTCCACCCATCTTTTCTACAAGCTGATGGACAATAGAAAGACCAAGTCCGCTGCCTTTTTCAGAGCGTCCTTTGTCACACTTATAGAGCCGTTCAAAAATGTGTTTCAAATCTTCCTTCTCAATTCCCACTCCATTATCCGCCAGCAGCAGCTCCATGTTATTTTCCTTCTTTGACAGGGCAATTTTGATTTTGTCTGCATGGCTGTGAGCAATTACATTTTGAATGAGATTGTTGACGATCCTCATATAGCTGTCCATATCCAATCTTACCCGGACAGGCTGTTCGGGAATATCGATGTCATACTCAACCTGTTTATCCTCAAAAATCGGTATCCAGTCAATGAGGATATTTCTTGTCAGCTCTGCGGCCTCAACGCTCTGGATCTCCAAAGCAAACTCGTTTGAATTTAACTTGAACCAGTCAAAGAGTACATCAATATATTCTTTCAGATCATGGGCTTTCCGGCGGGCGGTTTCAATATAATCATCCCGGTCTTTTCCTGTGACCAGTCCTTTGTGTGCAGCGTCAAGATACCCAATCAGAGTAGTAAGGGGCGTTCGCACATCGTGGGAAAGGCTCGTCATAAGCTGGCGGTTGGTTTCTTCTGTCTGCCGTACAGTTGAAAGTCTGCTTTCATAGGCCACAACGATCTCGTTGATTTCATAGGCAAGAGGTGCTGTCAGTTCATTTGTTGCAGATAGAATACGCCGGTTGCCATTTCCGTCTTTCACATCAACCAGTGCATCGGTCATTTCTGCGATTTGCTTTTTTACGCGCCGAATGAGAACGATGGAAGTCAATACAGCCACAACAGCAATCACAATGGACAAGAATACGATAATTTCCATGCTGACTACACCTCCTTATTAAACCGGTAGCCAATCCCTTTGACCGTTTGTATATACTTTGGGCTTGAAGGATTGACTTCTAATTTTTTACGAAGTCGCTGATAATCGCCATAATGTTACTGTCATCATAGAAATATTCTTCGCCCCAAACTTCCTCATAAATCTGCTGTTTTGTCAAAATTTTCCCTTGATGCTTTGCACAGTACAGGAGCAAATCAAATTCCTTTGGTGGAAGTTCAAAAGTGCCATTTTCCGTCGTAACAGAACGATTTTCAAGGTCAATTTGCAATCCATCAAAATCCAGTTTTTGCACAGCTCCGGCTTGATGATTAAAGCGGGTGTAGCGGCGAATGAGGGACGCAATACGGGCAATCAGTTCGTCCATATCAAACGGTTTTGTCAGATAATCGTCCGCCCCGGCCCGTAAGCCCCGCACTTTAGAAATGCTGTCATTTTTGGATGTAAACATCAAAATCGGCAGGCTGTTCTCTTTGCGGATTTCTTCCAGCGTTTCAAAGCCATCCATACCGGGCATCATCACATCCAGCACTACAAGCTGGTATTCCTGCTCTTTTAATTTCTGTAAACCCTCTTTTCCAGTATTACAAAAATCAGCTTCTATGTTTTCTGCTTGTACGCTGCGTTTAATCAAAGCACACAGTTCTCTGTCATCATCTATAATCAGGATTTTATTCATGGCGCAACTCCTTCCCTTGTTTTGTCCTTCCGTCAATCGGCTTTTCTGTGTTCTTTGGGATCAGCCAAACACCAGCCATCTTCACAGCGCCGGGGATGCGCCCTCCGGCGCAATAATAATTTACCCTACGAGGTGTCACGCCCCACTTTTCGGCGGCCTCTTTCAATGTCATATAGTCCATTTCGCACCTCCACAGAGTACATTATAGTTCTCTTTCTCGAACAATGCAAGGAACGAAATGTGAATTATAAACTTCAACCAACCTGCATATAGCAACATTCCACGGACAAAGTATGAATTATACAATGTAACTGGGTGATGTTATATGGCGAAAGTTGAAGATTGTCCCGGTTTTGAAACCTTCGGCGCAGATGTCAAAGCCGCACGAGAGGCAAAGCGTCTGGCACGAAAAACATTGGCAGAAATGGTTGGGATTGAATGGCGGTATCTTGCCAACATTGAGAATCAAGGTGCGATTCCGAGCCTGCCTGTGATGATCCAGTTGATTAAGGTCTGCGGACTTCCCGTGGAACGGTATTTTAACCCGGAGATCATGCGGGAAGAAAGCGAACAGCGGCAACGAGTCAGCCACAAGCTGAAGCTTTGCCCTGAAGAATACCTGCCGATTATCGAAGGTGCCATAGACGGGGCGCTCAAAATGGAACAGACTGCGAAGCAGAAGGAGGACGCATAATCGCGGCCTCCTTCTGGCGTTTCTATATCAAGTTTCCCGGCACTTTTCCCAAAGTTCCCGGCACCTCTGCTGGATTTCTCCGGTTTCTGTCACAGTCAGGTCACGGTCATTTCCGGTAATCTTATCTTCCAGAAAGTTAGCGTATGTACTCAACAAAGCGTTCCGTAAATCCTCCGGGGTTTTCTGTATCTCGGCGCTGTACCAGTCATTCCGGTGGGGCTCCCATGCCATCAATGTATAACCGTGGCTGGTCTGAACCACCTCATACAAAGGGTCATCATCCAGATATGCCTGAAACACTTTCAAAACCTTTTCAAAGGTCAGCATTTCCCGCACCTCCCATTCAGCTGCAAATCAGTTCCCTGATTAAAATTTCCTCAATCTGTGCCGTTAATGTGTTCATCAGCCCCACCCAACGCATAGGGTGACAGGCTTTCAGTTCTTCCGTGACACCCGCAACTTCCATCATGTGAGGCAACATGGTTTCCACACGCCCCTGTGCTGTCCGCTCAATCTCTAACAGGTGTGGATACAGCTTCTCGCTCATCAGCAGATGGTTGTAGAGAATGGGGCGATGTTCCTTTAGGTAGGATTTTCGCATTCTGCCGTACTTGCCGATAGAAGTTTCCGGCTGTTCAGAAAGTTTTAGGTTGGGTATATCATAATCTCCACAACGAATGTAAGTCAACTTACTCATATTCATGCTCCTTTGCTCCGTGATGATTAGACTGCTGCGCTGGCTGCTATGCTGCCTTTGCGCGGTTCTTCTTTTGGTAGCTGCCCGATAGTAGAAAAAACACCTTTTTTCATATCCTCAGCCCGGATCAGGGCTTTCTTAGCGTCCATTTCCGCTTTTTTCTTCGCCTTGATTTTGTCCTCATACCGTTTCTGTGCGCCGCTGGCTTTCCGCTTCAAATAATTCTGATGAAGCCTGTCCTTGCGTTCTTCTTTTTTCCGCAGTTCTTCCTGTTCCTCCGGGGTTAAAGGAACCGGCTGTAAGGATGGTGGGATATAGCGTCCTAAAAAATTGAAGTAGATTTCAATTTCCTGCGTGGTGTCCTGACTGCCTTTTCGGGCGCGTTCGTGGACAAGGATTTTCTCTACAAACTCGTTGAGCATGGTATTTGTCAGCGTGTCAAAATTCTCGTACTTATCAATCAGGGCTATAAATTTCTCTGCTGATTTCTGGCTCTGCTCATAGCCGGTAACAGCCTTTTCCAACTCCGCAATTTCAATCTCAAGTGCGTCCTGCTCTTTGGCATACTGTGCATCAAGCGCCTTATATCGTGTATCCGGCAGCTTGCCGAGGGCGTTATCCTCATAGATTTTGCAAATCAGTTTTTCCAGTTCTCCGGCTCTCTTTTGGGCAGTAGCCAGATGCCTGCGCTTTTTCGATATATCGGCACTCTGTTGAGCAACCTGCGTCTCCTGAACAGTGTGAATAAATTCCGTCCGGTCATTTCTGGAATATTCAGCGATAGCCCGGAGCGTGTCGGAAACCAATGTCAGAACAGCACTCTCATTGATACGGTGTTGTGTAAGGCATAGTGTCCCACACGGAACTTTGGTATAATTGGAACAGGTATATTGAGAAATCCGCTTGCCATTGTTGGTGCGGTGGACATACATCTTGCCGCCGCAATCGGCACAATAGAGCAAGCCTGTGAGGGGAGCTGCTTCGCCCCAGCCGTTTGGATAACGCCGTACATTGCTGCGGATTTTCTGCACCAGATCAAAGGTCTGCTGGTCGATAATGGCTTCATGGGTATTCTCAAAGATCGTCCACTCGTCCTCAGAAACATAGTGGCTTTTCTTGTCCTTAAAGTGCTTGCGGGTCCTGAAATTGATGGTGTGCCCCAAATACTCTCGTTTTTCAAAATGTTCACGATGGTAGATGATCCCCATCCATAGGGGTCTTTGACCGGCTTTGAACGGTTCACACCCTCGTTGAAGCGGGCAAGGTGTACGACGGGAATTTCAATCCGATCTGCGGATAATTTGCAGGCAATCTGATAAGGCCCATATCCCTCCAGCGTGAGGGAGAAGATACGGCGTACCACTTCGGCGGCTTCCTCATCTACCAGCCAATGCTCCCGTTTTTCGTCCCATAAGTAGCCGTAAATCACAGTGCCGGTCAGGTGCTTGCCGCTCATACCTTTTGCCTTAAACACAGAACGGATTTTCCTGCTGGTATCACGGGCGTAAAATTCATTCATGATGTTGCGGAATGGGGTAAAATCGTCATCGCCTTTCAGACTGTCCACACCGTCGTTGATGGCGATCAGACGAACACCGCGTTGCCGCAAAACCTCCATGACCTGACCGACCTTCAGATAGTCGCGCCCCAACCGGCTCATGTCCTTGATGACGATTGCCTCTACACGCCCTGCCTCCACTTCCTCCATCATCGCCAAAAATCCGGGGCGGTCAAAACGGGTGCCTGAGATACCATCATCTGTAAAGTGCGTAGGGTTTGGCAGCCCATTCCGGCGGGCAAAATCCTCTAACATCTGTTTTTGGTTGGATATGGAGTTGCTCTCGCCCTGTAACTCATCGTCCCGGCTCAGGCGCTCGTACAGTGGGGTAATTTTTTCATTTCTCATGGCTGTACCTCCTGAAACAAAAATGCTCTAAGTGATTGCTTCACTAACCATGACAAAATCATGATTAAGAAGTCACTTAGAGCATATATCACCACTGACGGATAAATAATTTCTGGCAAAAAATCTTGTTCATATGGATTTCTTTCCATCAATTCTCCATCTTTCAAATACCATGATAATGAACCATGAATTTTAAATAAATTCATATGATTCGGTGTTACCTTCACGTTAGCCCGATTTACCTGAAAATTATCAACAAAATCATAATTATAGTATGCTAAATTAAATTTTCTATTAACAACACCTTCAAAGCCATCATAATAATGAATATTTTGGCTTTCCATTGCCATTTCATTCATCATATCGTAATTCGTAGTAAATATATTAAAGGTTTGATTTTTTAAGCCATTTACTTCCTTTATATTTTTTTAAACCATTATAAAACGAAATATAAATATCTATTACAGTATCTGGATCTGAGCTCTTTAATCTATTTCTAATCAACATACGAATATAATTTCTTCTGTTCTTCAACTTTCTTTCTAAAGTTTATATCTGTTATATATAAATCAACGCCTTCTAATACAGATAAAAATCTCTCTATATTAGCTGCTTTTGAGAATAAAAAATTGTCATACAAACCAGCTATCATTATTTCTTCCCCTAACGGAACATTTGTCGCTTTTCTTAAACTATTATAAAACTCTATTACTTTCT
>OKWD01000176.1_pt1 | contig 11960 bp, 17 predicted proteins | sample 1607011 | NCBI WGS metagenome assembly OKWD01 (sample SAMN04414077, study PRJEB24778) | human gut metagenome | material: faecal | host: Homo sapiens | reverse complement strand
ATCGCATCGGTCGACTGCGAGATGCCGAGAGCCGAGCGGTGACGCAGTCCGAGCTGACGCGGCACGTTGGAATCGTGCGACACAGGCAAGATGCATCCTGCCGCCTTTATGCGTCCGCCAGCCACAATCATCGCCCCGTCGTGAAGCGGACTGTTCTTGAAAAATATGTTTTCGATAAGCCGTCCGTTCACCTCCGCGTCGATAATGTCGCCAGACTTCTCGTAGCTGTCAAGCGGCACAACACCTTTTATAACAATAAGCGCACCAGTTTTCGACTTCGACATGTTGAGACAGGCGTAGACAATCGGCAGAATCCAAGAAGCCTGCGGCTTCTCGTCGGTCTGACGGCGACGAAAACAGATTGTGGACAAATCTCCAACGCTGATGCGATCCGATTTCCACAAGAAACCGCTTAATCTGGTCTTGAAACAGGATTACAAGAATCAGCAAGCCTATGTTCATAAACTTGTCGAGTATGCGCCCCGTAAGCTCCATTTTCAAGAACACCGAAGCCACAAACCACACAATAATGAATGCCAGCACCCCGAGAAAAATGCTCAGCGTGCCCGACTCCTTCATAATCTTATAGATATAGAACAGCAGCGTCGCTACGATCAGAATATCTATAATGTCCTTTATTCCTATCAGTCCGAACAGTTCCATTGTTCCTATTTATTACTCATTTGGAAAAGTCTTGCAAAAAATCTCCACAGCCTCGCGAGCCGCCTTTACATCATGTACACGCAGGATGCTCGCCCCTTGCATAAGAGCGATGGTGTTGATGGCGGTGGTTCCGTTCAACGCCTCTTCAGGAGTAGTGCCGAACAATTTGTATATCATCGACTTGCGCGACACGCCCACAAGCAACGGCAATCCCGTTTCCAGGAAAGTGTCCATCCTGCTGAGCAGCTCATAGTTCTGGTCGAGCGTCTTGCTGAATCCGAATCCCGGATCGAGGATTATGTCGCATATTCCCGCCTGCTGCGCCTCGTTGATTTTTCTGCAGAAATATTGCAATATGTCAGCCACAACGTCGTCATAGTCGCACAGCGACGTCATCGTGTGCGGATTTCCGCGCATGTGCATCATTATGTATGCCGCTTTCACACGTCCCACCGTGGCAATCATATCCGGATCAAGTCCGCCAGCCGCGATGTCGTTAATAATCTCCACGCCCCACTCCCCGACGCACCGTTCAGCCACCGAGGCACGAAACGTGTCGACCGACACCGGAATCTGCGGAGCCACTTCCTTGACAATACGCAGACCCTCCTCCACACGGCGATACTCCTCATCGGCAGGCACATCGTCGGCATTCGGACGCGAAGAATATCCGCCAATATCGATGATGTCAGCCCCCTCTTCCACCATTTGCCTCACTCTCTGGCTTATCGCCTCCTTCTGCGGGCATCTGCTTCCAGAGAAAAACGAATCGGGCGTAGTGTTGAGAATCGCCATCACAAGCGGTTTGTCGACCATGGTCAGCCGTCCGCCTAAATTCAATGTATATGGTTTGAATCTTTGCATTTTCATCAATCTTTGTTGTCTCTGATGCGAAGATAGTGCATTAATTCACCAATCAAAACACCGGAAGTTAAAAAAAAACGATTGAGCGCAAAAACCACCGTTATGAAGGCAAAATGGACATATAAACAGTTATTGATAATAATTTTACAGATACAGAAGAAAATCAAGATGTAATGATTTGTTACCACGACCATAAACAAGCATTATCATAAGCATTAGAAGGAGCCTTGCCTGGAGAGCAGACAGAGCTTCTTCATTTTGGCTGCCACGCAAGCACCACTATTCGAAAAATAATTTATTGGCGAATGCCGCAAGTATCATCAGGGCGACAACGATGCAGCACAAACCAGAAAACAGCGGCGCATACCGGAATTTCACCGTCCCTTCATTACTGACTTCCTTGAAGAAAAACCGTTTCGGCAGCCCATAGCCCACATACAGGCACACACCTACCGCCGCCACCGGCAACAGAATGTTGGACGTGAAATAATCAAGGAAGTCGAATATCGTCATGCCAAACAACTGCACTCCCGACCACGGACCGAGCGACAACGCGCACACCGTGCTGAACACGAGCATCGGCAACAGCGTCAGCAAGCACGCCTTACGCCGTGGCATGCGGAACGTCTGCGTCAGATAGGCTATCGGCACTTCCGCTATCGACACCGTAGATGTCAGCGCCGCCACAACAAGCAGCCCGAAGAACAACACAGCCCACAACTGCGGCAACGGGAGTTCCATAAAAATCTGCGGCAGCGTGACAAAAATCAACGTTGTGCCCTGCGTCGAGCCTTCGATGCCGAACGATTTCACAGCGGGGAAAATGATGAGTCCCATCAACACTGCCACCATAAACACAAGCATAGACACCGTAGTAGCCGTGCGCGGCAAGTTGGTCGACTTGGGAAAATAAGAAGAATATGTCACCAGAATGCCCATGCCGAGGCTCAGCGAGAAGAAAGCCTGTCCCACAGCGCTTATCAGCACACCGCCGTCAAGCTTCGACCAGTCTGGACGCAGGAAATACTCCACACCGTCGATCGCATCCGGTAAATTGAGCGACACAACGCAGAACACGAGCAGAATGACAAACAGCAACGGCATCAGCGTGTTGGCCATCCGCTCTATTCCCTTCTGCACACCGCGCATCAACACCAATAGATTGACAACAATCATCACCGCCGTCCAAAACACCGGCTGCCATCCCTCGGCAAGCGAATGCCGCATTATCGTCTGAAACGCCTCCGGCTCGGCAGCACCGCTGCCAACACCATCAAAAAGCGCACCGCTGAGCGACATCCACAAATATTGCAGAGTCCATCCGGCAACCACCATATAATACATCATTATCAAGTAGGGAGCAAGCACACTTATCACCCCGACAATCCACCACGGACGCCGAGGCGTCAGTTTGCGGTAGGCGCCGATAGCGTCACTGCCGCTGCCGCGTCCCACAGAAAACTCGGCAAGCATCACCGGTATGCCCACAAGAAGCACGCACAGCAAGTAGGTAATCAAAAACACAGAACCGCCGTTTGACTGCACCTCGTTGGGAAACCGCCAAACCGTGCCAAGACCGACTGCCGACCCAACGGTAGCCGCAATAACTCCCAGCTTAGAAGTAAATGTCGCTTTCTGACTCATTATCCCAATTTTTGAAAATTTCGTGCAAATTTACAACATTTACCGAGAATATGAAATTATTTCAAGCAATCTGCTTGCAATCCGTAGCAAAACAACACTAAAAAGGCTTGCGATATTTATCCGGCGCGCTGTCGTCGATGATGCTCAGATAGCTGGCATAGCGCGACTCGCTGATGCGGTGTTCCTCAAGAGCCCGCTTCACGGCGCATCCCGGTTCATGGATATGCGTGCAATTGTTGTATTTGCAATCGGCAGACTCACGGAATATTTCTGGAAAATAGTGTGCCACCTCCTCCACGTTGAAGTCAATCGTGCCAAAGCCCTTCACTCCAGGAGTGTCGATGATATACCCCCCGGCATCGTCGGCCAGCGGATACATTTCAGAGAATGTGGTGGTGTGCATACCCGTCTGATGCGCTTCGGAAATTGCGGCTGTTTTCAAGTCGAGCCCCGGAATCAGTCTGTTGATGAGCGTCGACTTTCCCACGCCCGAGTTGCCAGAGAAGAGCGTCACCTTTCCTTCAAGCATAGCCCTCAGCCCGTCTATGCCCTCGCCCGTTTCAGCCGACACACGCCTCACCTCATAGCCAATGCTCTCATAGAGATAAGCAAACGAGTCGACAAATTCCAGCCATTCCTCGTCGAGAGCGTCAATCTTGTTGACCACAATCACCACCGGCACCCGATAAGCCTCGGGCTGTGGCAAGGAAACGGTCGATAAACACAGTGGCAGTCATCGGCGCTGCAAACGTAACCACAAGAAACGCCTGGTCGAGGTTGGACGCGATGATATGCGACTCCTTCGACAAATTTGACGCACGGCGGATAATATAGTTTCTGCGAGGCGTTATCGCAGTGATAAACCCCGTGCCGTCAGCGTTTTCAGCCACAGTCACACGGTCGCCGACAGCCACAGGGTTAGTGGTGCGGATGCCCTTCAAGCGGAAGTTACCCTTGATTTTGCAATTCACCATTTTATTGTCGCCGTCGGTCTTTACAACATACCAACTTCCCGTATTTTTTACTACCAGTCCTTCCATAGAGTACAAAGATAGTGCAAATCGAATGCAAAACGGCAAATTTATTTGCATGATTTGCTAAGATGCAGCCTATCTTTTTCAAAAAAAAGCACAAGAAAAAGCGCGGAAAAAACCGAATATGATAAAAAAAGCGGGATTTATGCTATAAAGCAATATTTTCGGCAACAAAATTACATTTTTAATTTTTATTTATTTACCTTTGCATCGAAAACATATTAATTCTTATTTATTTATGAACATTGAAACTATTGGCTCATGGGCAGGTTTGGTGTGGAACGCACTCAACGATGCCGAGTCGTTGAACATCAAAGCAATTGAAAAAAGCGACAAAACTTAAAGAGAAAGAACTTTACGCAGCCTTTGGCTGGTTGGGTCGCGAAGGGAAATTGAACATTACTGAGGTTGAAGGCGAAATTGTTGTTGCGCTCAACAAGTAATCTACGGTTCGTACTGACGCTGTCAGAACAATAAAAGAAGGAAGGTCGGTCCGGTATTATTCGGGCAGTCCTTCCTTTTGTTTTATTTAGGCAAAAATCGTAACTTTGCACCATCCCTAACTAAAATCTACAAATATGACAAAAAATTGGATCTGTAATGACTCCCGTGGGCAAAAAAACCCTGCTGCTCGGAAGCGGCGAACTCGGAAAAGAAGTGGCAATCGAACTTCAACGCTACGGTGTGGAAGTAGTGGCATGCGACAAATATGCCAACGCACCGGCTATGCAGGTGGCCCACCGCTCACACGTGTTCAGCATGCTCGACGCAGAGACTCTTGAGAAAGTGGTCCGCGAGGAGAAGCCCGACCATATCATCCCCGAAATCGAGGCGATAGCAACACCCAAACTGCTTGAATTGGAAAAAGACGGCTTCCACGTCACCCCGACCGCCCGCGCCGCATGGCTCACAATGAACCGCGAGGGCATCCGCCGCCTTGCCGCCGAAGAGCTTGGCGTCAAAAACGTCGCCCTACCGCTTTGCCTCTACAAAAGAAGAATTTCTCAAGGCTGTCGAGGAAGTGGGCATCCCTTGCGTAGTGAAGCCCGTGATGAGCTCTTCAGGCCACGGACAAAGCACAATAAAAAATGCCGCACAGACAGAAGAAGCGTGGACAATAGCCCAGGAAGGCGGACGCGCCGGCGCTGGACGCGTGATTGTGGAAGGCTTCGTGAAGTTTGACTATGAGATAACGCTGCTCACCGTGCGCAGCTGCTGCGGCACCACATTCTGCCAACCGATAGGCCACATACAGGAGAATGGCGACTACCGCTATTCATGGCAGCCACAAGCAATGGCTCCAGCAGCACTTGCAAAAGCCCAGGAGATAGCCAAGAAAGTCACCGACGCGCTTGGCGGCTACGGTATCTTCGGTGTGGAGATGTTTATCCAAGGCGACGATGTGATTTTCAGTGAGGTGTCACCTCGTCCGCACGACACCGGTATGGTGACAATGATTTCGCAAGACATGAGTGAGTTTGCCCTTCACGCACGCGCATTGCTCGGACTTCCGGTACCTGAAATTCGCTTCTATGGACCATCGGCGTCGAGAGCCGTCGTGGTTGAAGGCGACACCGACAAAGTGGTGTTCGGAAACCTTGAGAAGGCACTCGCCGAGCCAGGAGTTCAAATCCGCATTTTCGGCAAGCCGGAGGTTGTGGGCCACCGCCGCATGGCTGTGATCCTCGCCACAGCCGACACCGTCGAGGAGGCTCGAAAAAAAGCCGATCGTGCATACTATGCCCTGACCATCGAAACCCTGCCTCGATAGGCTTAGCAACAACACTACGACACAAGGCGCACCGCAAAAGCGATGCGCTTTTATTTTCTCCGGATGTTCCTCTGACGCGATTTCAACTCAAAAAAATGTTCCTTTGACGCAATCTTCAGCACAAACCAATAGAAACCAACATCTTACCATTTTTGCACATTCATATTTTTTAACATTTATAAAACCGCACCAACACTGCCAGAATGGTAATTTTGTCATCAAAAAAATCAATCCAACCAAACTCTTCATTCAAAAAATGAGAACAAGCAACCTGCATTTTCTGATTATTACTCTTGCCTGCATATTATTTGCCTGCAAAGACAACAACGACATCGAGCCGGATGCCAACGACGCATTTGTGGGCTCACAACGTCTGATAACGCTCAGCTCGGAAATGGACAAATTCTCAGGAACCGACTTTGAATGCGTAATCAAAGCCGAGGACGGCACAATATTCCGCCGCCGTGGCAACCACATGCGTTCTGGAAACACATCACGCTCACGCTCGACACCGGACTGCGCACAGGCACCTACCGCCTGCTCGCACTTGAAGTGCCTACAATCGAAAACGGCACCGACACCGTATGGACCGACTACGGACTCGGATGCCGCGTGCGCATTTCCGCCGAAAACCATTCCGCCACAGTGCTCGACACGTTCAATTCGGAATTTGAACTTGTTGGCGACGGTTCGGAAACCAATCCTTTTATCATTTCAAGCGCCGAGCACCTGTGGCGTCTGCGCGACTTCACCAACAGCGACGAAAACAACACCAAACTGACTGGAAAACCCATTTTCGTCAGGAATGCGACTTGCGCATGCGCGACATCTGCACGTCGAGCGACCGCAAATTCGGCTGGCTTCCGATAGGTTCAATCCCGGAGAATCCGTTCCGCGGCATCTATGACGGCAACGGCTACAAAATCACAGGATTGTGGATTCACAGACCCAACTCCCCCGGCATCGGTCTGTTCGGATTTATCGACCAGGCAAAGATAAGCAACCTCACCGTACAGAACCCCGACATTGAAGGCAACTATGCCGTAGGCGCACTCGTGGGCGGCACATCGGCACCCGGCGACAAGCGAGGCAGCTCGGCGCTTCACGGATGCACAGTGGAAGGTGGCTCTGTCAGCGCGCCGACAGGCAGCGTGGCAGTGGGCGGACTTATCGGCGTGGTTGACCGCAAAGGCTTTCTGTCGGTCGACAGCTGCTATAACAACAATACGCGCGTCAGCGGCGACTATGCCGTGGGCGGACTTGTAGGCGCCGGCACCCTCTACTCCACCATCAACGCTCTTGCCTGCAACAACCACGGCCGCATCACGGCGCGCTACAGCGGTGCTGGAGGCATCGTCGGCTCTGTCGACTCGCTGTTCGTTTCAGGCTGCCGCAACATGTCAGCCATCACTGGCGGCACGGCGGTGATGAGCGGCACGACCGACAACGGAGGAATCGGCGCCGGAGGCATCGCCGGAGGCACAGGTGTGGCTTTCATCTACTCATCATTCAACGAAGGTAAAATCGAGGGAGCCATAGGCGTGGGCGGCATCATCGGCAGCACCCGCATCGGCAAAGCCGGTGGCAATCTGGGAGGCGAACTGCTCTACAACAACGTTCTTGCCAAGGATTGCGGCAACGTTGCCGCAGTCAGCGGACGCACGTCGGTAGGCGGCATCTGCGGCGAGGCGCAATTCGGCGGTTACGAAGTGGTCAACACGGGAGCCGTCGAGCGCCACCGACAACCAGTCGACACTTGGCGGCATCGTCGGCAACACGTCGATAGCCGTAATCTACAACGTTGTCAACCAAGGCACCGTGACAGCCGCCAAAGCCGAGTCGGCAGGCGGCATTGTTGGAAAGACGAGCTTCGGCGCACTGTTCGGATGCCAGAACTTCGGCACACTCAATGTTACGTCGACCTACACCGGCGGCATTGCCGGCTGGGTAGGCAACTACACCGTGGCCAACTACTGCTTCAACGGCGGAACAATCAACGATTCAGGCAACCGCTCCACCGGTGGAATCATCGGCGAGGCAGGCGACGCCCGCGAATGGACAGGAATGGACATTGCCGGATGTGTTGTCGGCGCGGCAGAAATAGTGATGGGAATAGCGGGTCCGGCTATTTCCGTAATCGGCAAGACCCTGACCGACGGCGTGATGAAAGGCTCAAAGGCTTTCGAGGAATTCCTGCACGTGCTCCATCTCGGAGAAACCACCATCGACTGGTCGTTGATAGCCTACGACCAAATCGTCTACGGAATCGGCATCTATGACATCATCACCGAGAAAGAGCTCGACGAGATGCAGACCAATCTTGAGGCTACGGCAGGCGGAATCAGCAGCGAAGTGAAGTCGCGGATACAAGCAATCCAAGCAGGATACACGGTCGACGCCTCAAGCCTTCCCCCTGGCATCAACGGCTCGACAATAAGCAGCTACATCAACAACCACAACACTGTGATGAAATTTTTGAGGCGTCGGACGTCAACAACTCCACCGTATACTACAATATGAACCGTACACGCGAGGATCGCGTAAAGCATATCGAATCACAGCGTGAGGTAACGGAGATTATCACCAAATCGATAGCGGGAGCCTGCATCGCTGTGGGAACAGTTGCAGCCGTTGTGTCTGCATTCGCCACCGGAGGCAGCACGCTTGCAATTGCCGCCGGCATTATCGGTCCGGTAGCCACCGTTATCGGCGGAGCGAACGCCATCTTTGAATGTGCCACCAACTTTACGGTGAATGCCATCGTCGTCAAGCAATGCACCAACGTCGGAACGGTGAATGCACCATCGGCAGACTACCCCGCGGCATCATCGGCTATATGCAGCAATACTGCATGGCCACCGACTGTCTGAACGCCGGCAAGTTCGGTCCAACCAACAAAAAGCACTCCGGCGGAATCACAAGCTACGCCAGCGCGGAGTCGGTGGTAGAACGGAATGTGTCGATAGGCACCAATTGGCATAGCCCGATAGTGGCAAGTAGCAAATCGTCATTCTCCCACGACGACAACATCTACTACATCGGCAGCTCGTTCGACATTTATGGAGGATACGAAACCGGCGCTACGCTCGACGACCTTCACAACAAAGCATTTTTTAAAGTCTTGCTGAACACAGACGGCGCTATGCCGCTATGGCAGGTGGCAGACAAGCAGGGCTCGTTCCCTATCCCATACCATTCCGAGATGGAAACCCCGATGAACTAACATTTCATAAATCATAACAACATGAGAATAAAGAGCATACTTATCAGCATAGTGATAGCAGCAACCGCCGGAATGTGGTGTGCCTGCAACGATGACCTCGACCTTGGCGTCAACGATGCCAAACTGGAAAAGGTGGAAGGCTTCCGTATAAGCAAATTCACGACCGACCGCCTAAACTGGGCTATTGACAACGGTGCCGACATACGCATCGTATTCCATTCGACGCCGACGACGCGTTGTATGAATTCAGCATGACCGTCGACAACAGCGGAAGCAAACCCGTCTACGCCATCCACATCCCGGAAAAGCAGACAATTCCCGACGGCGAATATGACGCACTTGCCTTCCTCGGCAACGGCAAAGCCATCTGTCCGCGCATGAAGTTCAAAATCATTAAGGAGATTGTCGAAGAGATACAGGCGCGCGAAGGAAAATTCCGTCTGCCCGGCCACGGCACACAGGAAAGACCTTACATAATCGGCTCCAAAGAAGCGTTCAACGAGTTTGAAATCGGACTTTGCGAAGACGGCAACTCAAAGGGTTCGGACTGTTTTCGAGCAGACCGCCTCCGTTCGACGTGCCGCCGCGCAGCCAGATTATCACCGGCACATATCATGCCTGCGAATCGTTTGCCGGCAACTATCAAGGCAACGGCTTCACTTTGACCGTGCCCTACACCGGAAGCACATCCGAGCCTAACGACTGCGAGATTGGTCTGTTCAAGGAACTCGTTGGCGGCGCCGTGATCCACAACCTCACCATCAACGCCATGATTCAGGGTGTGCACTCAAACGGCGGCGCACTTGCCGGAAAATCGTCGGGCAAGGTGATGATTGACAGTGTAAACATCGAGGGCTCAATCAATGCCCAGAACCGCTACAACATAGGCGGCATCATCGGCTACGCCACCGGCGAGCTTACGATTTCCAACTCGAGCATCATGCATTTGTAGCCGGAGAGGATGCCATTGGCGGCGCTGTGGGACTGTTCAAGGACGGGTCGCTGACAATCAGCAAATTCTACAATGCCAAAGTGGATAAAAACAAGCGGGGCGATGAAAGCCGCAGCTACATGCCTTTCTCCGTCACGGCATCGGCAAACAATGCCGGCGGACTGGTTGGACGCGTTGACGGCTCTACAACCAACATAAGCATCTCCGACGTGACGATGGTGCGCTCCGTGCAGGCAGAAGATGGCAATCTGAAGGCAGTGTCGGTTGTCGGCGAGAACGCCGGCGGACTCATCGGCGGACTGTTCAACTTCAAGTCGTGCCAATTCAGAAACGTGTCGCTCAATTTTCCTGTCTACGGAGGCGACTCCACAGGCGGTCTTGCCGGCTACACCAGCATGGGCGGCGACATGTCGATTGAGAATTGCAGATTCTTTTCAGTGGCAAGCGGCAACAACAGTGTCGGCGGACTTTTCGGCACCGTCAGAGGCCACAGCCACAGCATTGCCGTTGAAGGTTCCGACGACGGAACGTCAGTGAAGCAGGATGCCAACTCATTGGTCAAAATTTCCGGCAAACTCAATGTAGGAGGATTTGCCGGCCACATCGACGACACCAAACTCGCAGGCAAAAGAATCTATATCAACGCCCCGGTATCCGCCACCGACACCAATGCAGGTTGCGCCATCGGCAATGTGACCAATGCCACCGTGAATCTGAGTCTGTTCAACATCTCCAAATATGCCAAAGCCACCGGTCCGCAAAACATCGGAGGCATGGTTGGCAGCGCCGACAATTCAACGCTGACAGGCAGTCTGAACATCGGCACTTTTGTCAAACTACACTTCCAATTTTCTCGGTCGTGTTGTTGTAGTCGTTCAGCGTAGCCTCCAACGGCAGACGGGAGAGGAAATCCCGGCCTGCCGCATTGTCTTCCATCGTGGCGGTAATCGTGCGGTCGCCAACCGAGATCTTCATTTTCAGAGATGTTTCGTCCGGTGTTTCCGATTCTTCACGGCTCGCTCCGATTTCTTCAAGCCATGATGGGACACGTGTCGCCATTTGCGAAAGACCTGAAGAGGTCAGTAATAGGGTACGGTCGATGATTGTCGCATCGGGGCAAAGGCTACGGGCCTCGCTGACCGAAGCGGAAATGCCGCTGCTGCCGCTGGTGGCGAACAGGGCGATTTGTTTTCCGGCAAGTTTGGAGGCATGGGAATGCAGGAATGTTTGCATCGGTGTCGCCATACTGCCGTACCAGATTGGATAACCGACGAATACGATGTCGTAATCGTCAAAACTCTCCATCGAGGTTTTGACAGGCGGATAATTGCCCTGACGGATGGCAGCCAGTTCTTCTTGCGACCGTTCCAACATGGAGTTGTAATCATTGTCGTATGCCGTTTCCGGCTCCACTTCAAGCATGTCGCAGTCGAGTCGTCGTCTGAATCAGTGACGCCACACGTCGGTATTGTTCGTGCGGGAAGCATAAAGAACAGGAGCGACCGTTCCCACCGGGAACAGGCGTGTCGGGATTATCATCGGAATCATCACCGCCGCCCGGATTTTCCGGCTGTTCGGGCTGTTCAGGAGTGAACGGCTCGTCAGAACCGCCTCCGCAAGCCGCCATGGACAAGACGGCAAGCAATAAAAACGGAATCAATAAAAACTTTTTCATCATTTATACTCTTTATTTGTCGATTTGGCTTTCGGTAAACGGGTCGGCACGGTGCCCCATAAGGTCGATTGCAGCATATTCCTTGTCGAACTCTTCCATTTCGTAGGGAGTGAGACGAACGGTTGCCGCACCGA
>OKWD01000175.1_pt1 | contig 11970 bp, 13 predicted proteins | sample 1607011 | NCBI WGS metagenome assembly OKWD01 (sample SAMN04414077, study PRJEB24778) | human gut metagenome | material: faecal | host: Homo sapiens | reverse complement strand
CCCGGCTCGTACACAGGGCTGCGTATTGGTGTTTCTATGGCGAAGGGTATTTGCTATGGACGTAATTTGCCACTTATCGGTCTGCCGACATTGGAGGTGTTGTGTGTGCCGGTGTTGTTACATCATGATTTGCCTGAGGATGCCTTGCTCTGTCCTATGATAGACGCACGTCGCATGGAAGTCTATGCAGCTGTTTATGACCGCGCATTGGGCGTGAAAAGGGAAATTGCCGCCGATATTGTTGATGAGCATTCCTATTTGGAGTTCCTGAATGAACATCCGGTCTATTTTTTGGTAACGGTGCAGCCAAATGCCGTGGGCAGATTACTCATCCCAATGCTCATTTTATTGATGACATCCGTCCGTTAGGTAAATGGATGTTCCCATTGGCAGAAAAGGAAATGGTAAGGCAGAACTTTAAGGATGTGGCTTATTTTGAGCCTTTCTATTTGAAAGAGTTTGTAGCTTCCAAACCCAAAAAGCTTTTGTAACAGCCGATGAACAAATCAGTGCATAAATCATAAATTTTAAATATATGGAGTATAATACTCAACAACGAACTTTACCCCTTCCTGAATATGGCAGAAGTGTGCAGAACATGGTAGACCACGCCTTGACCATCGAGGACAGAGCTGAGCGCCAACGTTGTGCGAACACGATTATCAACATTATGGGCGGTATGTTTCCGCATTTGCGGGATGTGCCCGATTTCAAACATAAATTATGGGATCATTTGGCTATTATGGCCGATTTCAAGCTGGATATCGATTATCCGTATGAAATTGTGAAGAAAGAAAGCCTGGAGGTGAAACCCGATATGTTGCCTTATCCGCATAATGGAATCCGTTACCGTCATTATGGACGTATTTGGAGAACATGAGTTAAAAGGCAGTGGACTATCCGGAAGGTGAGGAGAAAAGCAGCTGATCAGCCTGATTGCAAATCACATGAAGAAATGCTTCCTGAACTGGAACAAAGACGGGGTGGAGGATCAGAAAATCTTGGATGATCTTCGCGATTACTCTAAGGGAGTGATTAATCTGACCCCTGAAGACTTGCATTTGAATGAACAGCAACGTGTTTATGTTCCACGCAGGCCGCAACAGAACAACAATCAGCGCAGACCGCAAACAAAACAACAACCAAAGAAAGAAATATTAATTCCTAAAAAATGATACCATGGCTTCGTTTGTAATTGAAGGAGGACATAAATTGCACGGCGAAATACACCCGCAAGGTGCTAAAAATGAAGTGTTACAGATTCTTTGTGCCACTCTGCTGACCTCGGAAGAAGTGACCGTAACTAATATTCCGGACATTCTGGATGTGAACAACCTGATTCAGTTGTTACGTGATATGGGTGTCAAGGTATCAAAAACAGGGATTGATTCGTATACATTTAAGGCTGACACTGTGGATTTGAACTACTTGGAGAGTGATGAATTCTTAAAGAAATGTTCCAGTCTGCGTGGATCAGTCATGTTGGTTGGTCCGTTGGTTGCCCGTTTTGGAAGGGCTTTGATTTCAAAACCGGGCGGTGACAAGATTGGCCGCCGGCGTTTGGACACTCACTTTATCGGTATTCAGAAACTGGGAGCCTGTTTTAATTATGATGAGGAACGAAGTGTTTTCAGTATTTGCACAGAGCATTTGGAAGGTACTTATATGTTGCTGGATGAAGCTTCGGTTACCGGTACGGCTAATATTGTGATGGCTTCTGTCCTGGCGAAGGGCAAAACGACCATTTACAACGCAGCTTGTGAACCTTATCTGCAACAACTTTGTCGTATGTTGAACCGCATGGGGGCGAAGATTTCCGGTATTGCATCTAATTTGCTGACTATTGAAGGAGTGGAAAGTCTGCATGGCTGTACGCATCGGGTGTTGCCTGATATGATTGAAGTAGGTAGTTTTATCGGAATGGCAGCTATGACAGGAAGTGAGCTTACCATTAAGAATGTATCGCATGAAAATTTGGGCATTATTCCAGAAAGTTTCCGTCGTTTAGGTATCAGAGTGGAACAGCGGGGAGATGATCTGTTTATCCCCGAGCAGGAACATTATCAGATCGAATCGTTTATTGATGGCTCTATTATGACCATAGCAGATGCTCCCTGGCCGGGGCTGACTCCCGACTTGCTCAGTGTGGTACTGGTGGTGGCTACACAGGCGAAAGGCAGTGTACTGATTCATCAGAAGATGTTTGAAAGCCGCCTGTTCTTTGTGGACAAGCTCATAGATATGGGAGCACAGATTATATTATGTGACCCTCATCGTGCCGTTGTGATAGGGCATGACCGTAATTTCCAGCTTCGCGCCGGAAATATGATTTCACCCGATATCCGTGCCGGTATCGCTTTGCTGATAGCGGCAATGAGTGCGACGGTATAAGCCGCATACACAATATAGAGCAGATAGACCGGGGATATCAGAATATAGACCAGCGTTTGAATGCGCTTGGCGCACGTATTACTAGAATTTAGAGAAATCAATCATGATTAAGAAAGATGAAGTTTTCAAGATTGGTATATTCAACAAACCGCATGGAGTAAAAGGAGAAATCTCATTCACTTTTACGGATGATATTTTTGACCGTGTGGAATGTGAGTATCTGGTCTGTTTGTTAGACGGTATATTCGTGCCTTTCTTTATTGAAGAGTATCGTTTTCGTTCAGATACCACTGCTTTAGTCAAACTGGAAGGGGTGGATACCTCGGAAAAGGCCCGTATGTTTACGAATGTAGAGGTCTATTTCCCGAAGAAATATGTCGGTGAGGAGGAAGATTCGGATGATATACCTACCTGGAACTATTTTATTGGCTTTAAGGTGGAAGATGTGAATCATGGTGAGTTGGGCGAGATTGTGGCGGTGGATGACAGTACGATGAATGTCCTTTTTGCCATTGAGAAGGATGGCGAGGAACTTTTGCTGCCTGCCCACGAGGAATTTATCATCAAATTGGATAAGAAAAAGCGTTTGCTGACGGTCGAAGTACCTGATGGCTTGATATAAATATAGAAGGTGCGCACAATGAAGAAAAAAAGGAAGGAAAGCATTTTGGCATAATTTCAAGTTTAAGTATAAACTGACCATTACCAATGAAAATACGTTGGAGGAGATTGTGGGACTGCACGTTTCCAAACTCAATGGTGTGTCTGTATTGCTGTCTGCCGTAACGGTAATTTTCCTGATTTCGGCAACTATCATTGTTTTTACTCCTTTACGTAACTATTTGCCGGGATATATGAACAGTGAGGTACGTGCGCAGGTGGTGACCAATGCCTTGCGGGCCGATTCATTACAACAAGTGGTGACGAGGCAGAATATGTATATCATGAACATTCAGGATATATTTAGCGGGAAAGTAAAAGCTGATACAGTCCAATCTATCGACTCTCTGACCATTCTTCGTTCTGATTCTTTGATGGAACGTACCAGGCAGGAAGAAGAGTTTCGCAAGCAATATGAAGAATCGGAACGATATAATCTGACGGCTGTTGATGATAATAATGCCGCTTCCGGATTGATATTCTATCGTCCTACACGGGGCATGATGTCATCTAATTTTGACTTGGAGAACAGGCATTACGGTGTGGACATTGCCGCTAATCCAAATGAAAGTGTGTTGGCAACATTGGATGGGACAGTGATTTTGTCTACTTATACGGCAGAAACCGGTTATGTTATTCAGATACAGCATGGACAGGATTTTGTGTCGGTGTATAAACATTGTGGTTCGTTATTAAAGAAAGAAGGAGATCCGGTGAAAGGTGGTGAAGCTATTGCATTGGTAGGAAATACCGGTGAAAAAACTACCGGACCGCATCTGCATTTCGAATTATGGCATAAGGGACGTGCGATTGATCCCTCAAAATACATTGTATTTTAACAACATTATGAAAAAACAAATAGCGATATTAGGTTCTACCGGCTCTATCGGTACACAAGCTTTACAGGTAATAGAGGAACATCCAGATTTATATGAGGTCTATGCGTTGACAGCCAATAACAGGGTCGATTTATTGGTAGAACAAGCCCGTAAGTTCATGCCCGAGGCGGTAGTGATAGCCAATGAGGAAAAATACCTTCAATTGAAAGAGGCGCTGAGTGATCTGCCTGTCAAAGTATATGCAGGAGCGGATGCGCTCTCTCAAATTGTGGAATCACAACCTATTGACATTGTACTGGCTTCTATGGTAGGTTATGCCGGATTGCGTCCTACTATAAATGCGATAAAGGCAGGTAAAGCTATTGCTTTGGCTAATAAAGAAACACTGGTTGTAGCCGGGGAGTTGATTAATGCACTGGCAAATCAGTACCATACACCTGTACTTCCCGTGGATTCGGAGCATTCGGCTATCTTCCAGTGTCTGGAAATAAATAACCGGTTGGAGAAAGTGATCTTGACAGCTTCAGGAGGGCCGTTCCGTACTTATACCATGGAGCAGTTGCAAACAGTGACCAAAGCACAAGCTTTGAAGCATCCCAATTGGGAGATGGGAGCGAAGATAACCATTGATTCGGCTTCCATGATGAACAAAGGGTTTGAAGTGATTGAGGCTAAATGGTTATTCGGAATGCGTCCGGAGCAAATTGAAGTGGTAGTTCATCCACAATCTGTCATTCATTCTATGGTGCAGTTTGAGGATGGGGCCGTGAAAGCACAGTTGGGCATGCCCGATATGCGTTTGCCTATTCAATATGCTTTTTCGTATCCGGAGCGCGTGAAATCTTCTTTCGAGCGGTTGGATTTTGCCCGTATAACAGACCTGACTTTTGAACAGCCTGATACCAAACGTTTTTCGTAATTTGGCATTGGCATACGAGGCTTTGTATCGGGCCGGAAATATGCCCTGTATAGTGAATGCAGCTAATGAAGTGGTGGTGGATGCTTTCCTGAAAGACAAAATATCTTTCCTGGGTATGAGTGATGTCATAGAACAGACTATGGGTAAAGTTGCTTATATCAAGGAACCGACTTATGAAGACTATGTGGATACTGATGCTGAGGCGCGTCGGGTAGCGTTGTCCCTTTTGTCATCTTAAATGGTAGTTGGCAGAGAATTATGTTAATTATAAATTATAAAATAGTAAATAGTTAGATGGAAACATTTTTGATTCGTGCTCTTCAATTGATAATGAGCCTTTCATTATTGGTCATTATTCATGAGGGAGGACATTTTCTTTTTTTCACGTCTTTTTAAAGTAAGAGTAGAGAAGTTCTACATATTTTTTGATCCGTGGTTTTCTTTGTTCAAATTCAAACCGAAGAACAGTGATACGGAATATGGTATTGGCTGGGTGCCTTTGGGGGGATATGTGAAAATTTCGGGTATGATAGACGAGTCTATGGATACCGAGCAGATGAAACAGCCTGCTAAGCCATGGGAATTTCGTTCAAAACCGGCTTGGCAGCGTCTGCTTATCATGGTGGGTGGTGTCTTGATGAATTTCTTGCTGGCTATCTTCATCTATTCCATGATTTTATTCCATTGGGGAGATTCTTTTGTATCGCTGCAAGACATGACTCATGGTATGAAATTTAATGAGCGTGCCCGGGAAATAGGTTTCCGTGACGGTGATATTCTTCTTCGTGCAGATGAAAAACCATTGGAGCGTTTCGGGGTGGATATGCTTCGTGATATTGCTGAGGCACGTACAGTGACTGTATTGCGCGACGGAAAGGAAGCCGAAGTATATATGCCTGAGATCAGCTTGTTGGATATAGCAAAGGATGATCCGATGTTTGTTACGGCGTTAGTTCCTAATGTCGTTGACTCGGTGATACCGGGCGGTGGCTTGGATAAGGCCGGTATACAGAAGGGAGATAGTCTGGTCGCGGTCAATGGCGAGAGGTTGAACTCATGGAATGCATTGGTGGAAAAACTGGATAATATGCAGGCTGATGCGGAAGCTACAGGAGATAAAGATGCTTCTCTACAAATGGTATATTCGCGTAACGGACTGCGTGACACCGTGACGGTGCGTACAGACTCTTTGTTTAGAGTGGGTGCAACATTCTCTTCATTGGCTGATTATAAAGAAACAACCCGTGAATTTGGTTTCTTTGAATCTTTCCTGCGGGGTGCAATTGGGGGTAAATACGTTGAAGGGATATGTGAACGATATGAAATATGTGTTCACTAAGGAAGGAGCCAAGAGCGTAGGTGGTTTTGGAACGATAGGAAGTATTTTTCCGAAAGTATGGGATTGGCATCGTTTTTGGGAAATGACTGCTTTTCTGTCAATCATTCTTGCGTTTATGAATATTCTGCCTATTCCGGCATTGGATGGCGGACATGTATTATTCCTGCTTTATGAAATCATTGCCCGCCGTAAGCCGAGTGACAAGTTTATGGAATATGCACAGATGGTAGGTATGTTTTTACTGTTTGCCTTGCTCATTTGGGCGAACTTTAATGATATCATGCGATTCTTGTTCTAGGTCTGCATGACAGAAAAGGACACGGCATTTTTATAACAATGCCGATAGGCACGAATTTCCGCAAAGATTGAATCAATCATCTTTGCGGAAATCTGCGTTTTTTATATTGTTTTTCTCCCGTGGTGAAAAAAAGACATAAAAAAAGAGCGAAAGTTTTTATCAAACCCGCTCACATCCTGAAGAACCCCCCTCCATTATGGGGTTCTTTTCATCTTTCTCGTCTCAGTTGTGTTATCCTCTCTCTCTTGTACCTAAAAAACAACTCTTTAATACCTATAAAACTAATCTCCTGAAAACTTTCTTTTTCTAATTACCTTAAATCTTACTACTAATACCTTTCTAAATCAATCTTTCTTTACCTAAATCTAATACCTTAAATTAAAATCTTTACCTTAATACTTAATACCTAATTTTGTTCTTTTCTTTATTAACTTAATATTTGGTTTCACAACCACATTGCAAAGGTACGGCTTTTCTTGAAATTAGCAAGTAAATATATGCTGAAAAACATAAAAAAGGGTGAATTCATGATATATATCAAGAAAACACCCCTTTTTTATTTCTTTTAGCGTTATCGCACACGGATGATGCGTTGATTACTGCTGCCCCGAAATTCCAAGTAAGGAGAGTACAAATCCGGCTCAAATCGTCCGTCTACTATAACATCCACATAATCCAGTATCGGTTTTAACATTTCATCGTTTTGTATCTGTTCAAATGTATATCCAGTATAACACCAGATGTTTTGTCCGGTAGCTTCTTTGATCTGTTTGACCAGAGCCAGGAATTCTTGGGGATGATAAAGTGGATCTCCACCGGAAAAGGTGATTCCGTCCAATAATGGATTGGCATTTATTTCGCAGATCATTTTTTCTATTTTTTCCGGTGTGAGCGGAGTGCCTGCCGATGGATTCCAGGATTCGGGATTCTGGCAACCGCGACAATGGTGACGGCATCCGGCCAGATAGATGGAATAGCGGATGCCTTCACCGTCGACTATTGTTTCAGGATAGGTAAATAACAAGTTCATGCTGATTATCCATGCTTTACCCGGTCACGTTCTTCAGCACGCTTGGCTGAATTCCAAGTGCTGAGGTCGCCTGTCAAATACCCGGTAATGCGACGCATTCGCATTATATTCTCGCTCTGGCAAACAGGGCACTTGTCGTAAATGACTCCTTTGTAACCGCAAGCCTGACAAGTATCAACAGGATGGTTGATGGAACCGTATCCAATGCCTTCGTCATGCATTACTTTTACAATCTTGGCTATGGCTTTTACATTTTTCTGAGCTTCTCCGTCCAGTTCCACGTAAGTGATATGCCCTCCGCGGGTAATGGCGTGGAAAGGAGCTTCCCGTTTTATCTTCTCGGTGATGGTGATGGGCTCTTTTACATCTACGTGGAAAGAGTTTACATAATAGTCATTGTCCGTCACGCCGGGAATGATGCCGTATTTGCGGCGGTCCATACGGGTGAAGCGTCCGGAAAGTCCTTCGGCAGGAGTGGCAAGTACGGAGAAATTCAACTGATATTTCTGTTTGTATTCGTCTGCCACTTTATTCATTTCCGTAACGGCTTCGAATAATGTATCCCATGCTTTCTGGCTATGTGCGTGACCTTCTCCATAAAGAGCCATCATGGCATTGTGTCCGCCGATAAAGCCTATCCCTAATGTGCCTTGACGCAATACATCCCCCACCTGGTCGTTGGGCGAAAGTTTTCCTCCGCCTTTCCACACATCATTCCCCATCATGAACGGGAACTGGCGTGCCAGGGCTGTACGTTGATACTGGTAGCGTGCATACAATTGTTCGGCAATCAGTTCGGACAAAGCATGTACACTTTCCATGAATATTTCTTTTGCTTTTCTTTCTATGGCCTCTTTCTTGCCTGACTCTTCCAGACTTTCTGCCTTGATGCGTGCTTCGATGGCCAGCCGGGGCATATTCATGGTGGTGAATGACAGGTTGCCACGTCCTAATGAACTTTTTTCACCTGCTATATTTTCGTATACGCGGGTACGGCATCCCATAGTTGCCAGTTCATAGCGGTAACGTTTAGGGTCCTTGATATCCCATTTCTCATTTTTGTTATAAGGAGTATCCAAAAACATAAAATTAGGGAACAAGGCTTTTGCGGTGGTACGGCAGGCTTTCAGAAACAAGTCGAAATTGGGAGCTTGGAATTCCATTTTGCCTTCCAGTGCCGCTTCGAAGTTTTCCATGCTTCTTATAGTCCTCTTCGGAATAAGATACTCCGTCTTTAACCTTGAATATCTGTATGGGGAAGACCGGTACTTCGCCACGGGTACCCAGGCCTTCGATGGTAGCTTTCAGCAGTTCCTCTATGACCATGCGGCCTTCGGGAGAAGTGTCTGTTCCATAATTGATGGAACTGAACACGACTTGATTTCCCCCTCGCGAATGCATGGTGTTCAGGTTGTGGATGAATCCTTCCATGGCCTGATGTGTATCTTTGCGCGTCATGGCGTATGCTTTCTCTTCAATTTTCTTGAGAGCCTCTGTTCCGGGTTCTTTTCCCTCTACTTCTATATAAAACTCGGTTAAAGTTTTCAGATGTTTGCGAAATGTCTTCCGTACCCCTTCCGCCATAAAGAAGTCGAAGGCGGGAATAGCTTGTCCGCCGTGTTGCTCGTTCTGGTTTGTCTGGAATATGATGGTGGCCAGAGTGGCATAACTTTGAATGGACTGTGGAGTACGGATACTTCCGTTTTTAGTGCGGAAGCCGCGTTCGAACAAGTCATCCAGGTCATATTGGATACAAGTGGTAGTCTTGGTGGGATAGTAATCCAAATCATGTATATGTATGTCGCCCAACTGATGTGCTTCGGCATATTTTTAGGCAACAAGTATTTATAGGTATAATCTTTAGTAACTTCCGAGGCAAAAGTCATCATCTGTCCGGCGGGAGTATGGCTGGACATGTTGGCATTACTCAGGTTGACATCATTTTTGTCGATGGCTACAATGCCGTCCATGATGTGCTTCATTTGCGTTTTACGGTCGCGTTCCGTATTCCGCCATTCGCGATAAATAATATATTTCTTGGCCACTTCGGGACGTACTTTCATCAGTTCCTTTTCTACCAGGTCCTGAATCTCTTCCACACTGATGGTTGGAGATACGAAATTGCTGATAACCCGCATGGTAATTTCAGCAATCAGTTTGTCTTCATTGTCAATTCCGGAGGCATGGAATGCCTTGCCGATTGCATTTTTAATTTTACTGATGGAAAAGTCTTCCCGCTTTCCATCACGCTTAATAATACAAATCTCAGCGTAATTCATTGTTTGAAAAATTAATTGTTAATTTAAAAAACTTGGCTGTCCTTCCAGGCAGGTTTTCTGACTTATCTCTCCCTTAAAACGCCTTCCCGCAAATGGTTTTGTAGTGGCATATTGTTTCAGTCTACGAGAATTACAGCAGCGGGTACTGTTGCTGATTTTCACGGCATTCCCTCTTGGAAGTGGTTAACTTCACCTTGTCGGACAGCTGCAAAGTATAACATTTTGGGAAACTTTCTATTTAAAAATGGATAAAAGTTTTCCAAAACGGAATAACTTATTGAAGATGGGAAGGTTATAAAATGTACCACAATGCCATCATGTGACAGACCGTTCCTCCTAATACGAACAGATGGAAAACAGAGTGCATATAGGGCAATTTGGGGAAGGAATAAAAGACAGCTCCGGTGATGTAAGACACTCCTTCGCCGATTAACCAATAAATAAAAGCGGGAGGCACATGTTGGCAGAGCGGCTTGAAACCTACAAAAATGCTGCATCCCATGGCTATATAGCAAATTGTTTCCAGGTTGCTATGTTCTTTCAGGTTACAAAAACATAGAATGATCCCGGCGAGGGCGCATAGCCATACGAAACTAAGAATTCCCCATCCCCAATAATCTGCTTCCCGCAAGGCTATCAGCATGATGGGGGAATAGCTGCCTGCGATATGCAGATAAATCGAAGCATGATCGAATTTGCGCAACACTTCGCGGTGAGGAGATGGTTTGCTGGCATGATACCAGGTGGAGCTGATATAGGAAGACAGCATACCGAATAGGTAGAGCCACATGCCGCCTGTTGCCCACGGATTGCCACTTTTCATGGCAGTAAGCAACAGATAACCGCCGCCGGCGATACCTATCAGGATACCAACGCCATGTGACAGGGTATTGGCCCACTCTTCTCCTTTGGTATAGTGTATGGTCAATTTCTTATAAGTTTTTGGGTGTTAATTCCCATGCTTTTTGCTTTCTTTCAACATGTGTTCTAAAGCAGCATCATGCTCATTAGGGATGATTCCATCCAGTATGGCATCCTTGATAGAACTTTTCAGACTGCCTATTTCACGGCAGGGCTGCAGGTCGAATATCCGCATAATTTCTTCTCCGTCTACCGGAGGTTGGAAATTGCGTATCCGGTCTTTTTCTTCCAGGTCTTTCAGCTTCTGGCGTACCAGTTGAAGTTTATCCAGGAATTTTTTGTTTTCGTGCTTCATTTTTTGAAGTTGATGTCCGCTTCGCACAGCATCATCAAGTCGTCAATATCATCTCCGGCTTCAAAAAGCAGACGTCGCACGGCGGAATCGGTTACTACATCATCTGCGATAACAATGGGGCGCATGTGCAGGCTGACCAACTTTTGGACATATTTCATCTTCTCATTCATGGGCAGTTTCATCTTGCGGAAGAGATCCGGAACCATTTTCTCACCGATAAAGTTATGATTATGGAAAGTCCATCCTATACGTGGCTCCCAGCGTTTGGTACGTGGCTTGCCTATATCATGCAACAGCGTAGCCCAACGCAGCCATAGGTTGTCGGTATGTTTGGAAATATTGTCCACAACTTCCAGGGTATGATAGAAGTTGTCTTTATGGGCACGCCCGTTCCGGGTTTCCACTCCTTGCAGCGCCACCAGTTCGGGGAAAATCAAAGGCAGCAGTCCGCAGCGGTCCAGTTCTATAAAGCCTTTGGACGGTATGGGGGCGAGCAGGATCTTGTTCAACTCGTCGGCGATGCGCTCTTTGGAGATAATATGAATGCGTTCCTTGTTGCGTGACAGTGCTTCGAAAGTGGTGTCGTCAATATAGAAGTTCAGTTGTGTGGCAAACCGGACACAACGCATCATGCGGAGCGGATCGTCACTGAAAGTGATGTCCGGGTCCAGCGGTGTACGGATAGTTCTCTCTTTCAAATCGTCCAGCCCGTTAAAAGGATCTACCAGTTCACCGAAACGTGCTTTGTTCAGGCACACTGCCATGGCATTGATCGTGAAATCGCGCCGGTTTTGGTCATCCTCCAAGGTGCCGTCCTCTACTACAGGCTTGCGGCTGTCATGGCTGTACGACTCTTTACGGGCACCGACAAATTCCACTTCCGTGTCATGGTATTTAACTTGTGCCGTACCGAAGTTTTTAAAAACAGAAACGTGTGCTCCGCGTCCCAGCTTCTTGCCGAGGGCTTGTGCCATTTCAATTCCGCTTCCTACTACTACA
>OKWD01000173.1_pt1 | contig 11992 bp, 11 predicted proteins | sample 1607011 | NCBI WGS metagenome assembly OKWD01 (sample SAMN04414077, study PRJEB24778) | human gut metagenome | material: faecal | host: Homo sapiens | reverse complement strand
CAATATATTTTCTTCCTTTCACATCATAGCGCAAGGCTTCTTCTATCAAGAAAGAGTCTTTCAGATAGTCAATGTATTGTTTTATAGTGTCTCTTTTTATGGTTACCCCTTGTGAAGATTGAAGGTATTGGCTATTCTCGTTGGATTGGTTGACGAACCAATGCCCGAGGCTATTACACGCACCAATTCCTTCATTCCTTCAGGATTACGCAGATGGTTGCGCTCAATTACGTCACGCAGATAGGTAGTTTCATACAGACCACGCAAATAGTCTGTTTTCTTTTCTTCCGTTTCAAGCAAAGCCACCTGTGGCAGTCCTCCAAAAGTATAGTAATCCAACCAAGCTTTGCGTATATCTCCACCAATACCACTAAAGTATTCGTCAAAGGTGAGAGGCCATATGCGTATCTCGTCCCCTCTACCTCGGAACTCAGTCACAACATCACTTGACAGGAAGCGAGAGTTTGAGCCCGACACATACACATCTACATTCCTCATGTGTGTCAAGCTAAGAATAACCTCCACAAATTCTTCTACCAACTGTACCTCGTCCAAGACTATATAATAAGGTTTGCCATCATCCACAACCTTTGAATCTATATAGTCAAGCAAGGTATCAGGCTTCCTCAACCGCCTGTTTCGGAAATCATCAAGTTGTATCTCGATGATGTGACTATCAGTCACCCCATGTTCCAACAGCCAGTTATGCCAGATGTCAAACAGCAGGAAAGACTTTCCACATCGTCTGACACCTGTTATAATCTTCACAAGTCCATTCCCACGTCCTGCGATAAGTTCATCCAAATATTTCTTACGTTCAAATATCATATTAGAGTACTATTTTTGATACTGGTATCATATTTTACACCGCAAAGATAACATTTTTATCTCGAAATACGGCATAAACAATGGAAAAACTGCGCTTATCAAGCAAAAAAACAGTAAAACGTAGCTTCGTAAACTACACAAAAATGCTTTATAGAACAAAAGGATATGACATGTAATCACACCCTTCAAAGGAGTCGTTTCAACCGTACCCCTTTATGAATTTCGTCCTATAACTTCCATTCACCACATTATGGGGTCGGTTAAAAGCGTTCCAAAGCATTCAATGAAATTTTTCCAACCAAATGTTTTGGCATTTAAGAAATTGTGATTACCTTTGCGGTCGCTAATTGAATATTAACTTTTTAAACAAATTTAGAATGCATTTAAATTCTGAAGAAAAAAAGGCGATCTTCGAGAAGTACGGTAAGTCGAATACTGATACTGGGTCTGCAGAGTCTCAGATTGCATTATTTTCTATCCGTATCGCTCATTTGACTCAGCACTTGAAGTCAAATCACAAAGATCATAGTACTACTCGCGCTCTGAAGATGCTCGTTGGTAAGCGTCGCCGTCTGTTGGATTATCTAATCCGCACAGACATCAACCGCTACCGTGCAATCATCGCTAAAGAGGAGCTCGGAATCAGAAAGTAATTGTCTGCACAGCAGCAATTATGCAAGAGATTAAGGCTGTCCGCAATCGGGCAGCCTTTTTTGACGCCAATTTTTGCACGAAACATTGCTGTCAATTCACGGATTTTGAGTATTTTCGCAGTTAATATTCAACTATTAAGAAAGCTATTATGATCGACAAGGTTACAGTTAAGATTATAAACAAATCCAACAACGATTTGCCACAATACTCCACTCCAAGCGCCGCCGGCATGGATTTGCGGGCAAACATCAGCGAGGCGGTCACATTAAGCCCGTTGGAACGGAAACTTATCCCCACAGGCATATTCATCGAGCTGCCGGAAGGCTATGAGTGCCAGATACGCCCACGCAGCGGGCTGGCTCTGAAACACGGCATCTCCGTGCTCAACTCTCCCGGCACAATCGACGCCGACTATCGTGGCGAAATAGGCGTGATTCTTGCCAACCTGTCAAACGAACCGTTTGTTGTCAACCCGGGCGAGCGCATCTGCCAAATGGTTGTGGCCCGGCATTCCACCGTTGTCTGGCAAACTGCCGACACCCTCTCCGACAGCGAACGCGGCGCCGGTGGCTTCGGACACACTGGCGTGAAATAGACTATTTTTAAACATACAAAATGAAAAAAGCAACACGAAATATTCTTCTTGCAGTCTGCTTTGCGGCGGTGATACTGCCGATGCTTGCAGGAAAGCCGTCGGCCGCCGACAAGCGGAAGGCGGAATATGCGTTTATGGAGGCCATATCGAAGAAAGAGGCCGGCGACATCGACGCCGCATACGCTTTGCTGCGCCACGCCGTGACTCTCGACCCCGACAACCCGACAATAAACTACTACGTCGGATTCACTATGCTGAATCTCGACCGGACAACAGACGAGGAAGTAGACTCCGCAACGGCCCTGATGAGAATCAACACGATTGAACGCCCCGGCGACTACTACGAGAACTACATATACGCCATTCTCAACGCTTCGCTCAGCAACCATGCCGAAGCGACACGCGTGTTGGAGAACCTGGCAAAAAGATATCCGGCAAAGACCGAGCTGTTCCCTATGCTCGCAAAAAAGTTATGCGGCACAAGGCAACTTCGACAAGGCCATCGCCACTATCGACAGCCTGGAGAAGACTGAGGGACGGACGGTGACCACCACTTCGATGAAGGTGAACTATCTTTTCAACACCGGCGACACAGCGGCAATCATAAACAACGGCAAACTGCTGCTCCACGACGCGCCCAACAGCGCTGTTCCAAACGCTCTGATGGGCAACATCTTCGCGCAGCTGAACATGCCCGACAGCGCATTCGCCTACTACGACCGGGCTCTGATCATCGAACCCGACTATGGATATGCCAACCTCCAGAAAGCATATCTATACAACAGTCTCGGCGACTCGACAAACTATGAGAAAGAAATTTCCGCAACCTTGCTCAACAAAAACATAGATGTCGACACGAAGGTGGACATTCTAACCGATTACATCCGCGACTGCATCCAGCAGGGCGACTCGTCGGCAAGAGTGGACAACATGTTTCGCACTATTTTGAACCAGCATCCGCACGAAGCGCAAATCAGGCACCTGTTCAGCGACTATCTGTCGTTCAAAAAGGACTATAAGAATGCCGCCGAGCAACTGTCGTATGTGCTCGACATCGACCCGTCGGACCCAAAGAACTGGGAACGGCTCATCTGGCTCGAAATCTTCAACAACAATTACGACAAGGCAATCGAGTCGGGCAAAAAAGCCGTTGAATACGCGCCCGACGAGCTGTCGCTATACCAGGCGCTCGGTTTCGCATATTTCAAAAAGGAGGACTACTCCAGCGCAATCGCCACCTACGACACTCTGCTTGTACGCAACAAGGACATACAGATGGTCGACGAGGCCGACATCCACACTTCTCTCGGCGACATATACCAGCAGATTGGCGACACGGCAAACGCCATAAAAAACTATGAGGCGGCGATAAACATAAACCCAAGCAATGCGCTGACCCTTAATAATTTCGCATATTTTCTATGCACGCATAAGAAAGACCGTATCGACGACGCAGCCAGAATGGCGGAGATGGCGTTGGCAGCCGACCCCGACAACGGCTCGTATCTCGACACCTACGCTTTGGTGCTGTTTCTGAAGCACGACTATAAAAAAGCGTTGGAATTCATTGAGAAAGCCGCCGAGCATCGCGATTCCGACACTGGCAACGCCGAACTTTGGGAGCACTATGGCGACATCCTGTTTATGCTCGGAAAACCGGCGGAGGCTGTGGAGAAATGGAAAGACGCTCTTAAAGACAACCCCGGGTCGAAACTTCTGAAAAAGAAAATTGAAAACAAAACTTACTTCTATGAATAAATCATCAATCATTATAGCGCTGCTTGCCGCAATCTTGGCGATGTCAACATCATGCCGGTCGGCTCAGAAGGCAATGGTGTCGGAAACACGCTCCGGCGAAATCGCGGAATCCGTAGAGGCGGATTGGAGCAATTCCGCCTTCAATCCTCTAACAGTCGCTGCCGCAGCGCCTGAATGGACCGACTTCTCCGCATCGGGCAACATCACGGTTTCCACAACAGGCAGCCTCAGCAGCGCAATCCAGATAAAAATGGTGCGCGGACGCTCCATTTCAATCTCAATCCGTCCGCTGCTCGGAATCGAGATGGGAAACTGTTTGTCGACAAGGATTCTGTCACGCTGGTCGACAAATACCACAACATCTACGTGCGCGAGTCTGTAAGCCAGTTGCTCGGCAACGGCATCGGACTCTACGCCCTGCAGAATCTGCTGCTGTCGCGCCCGTTCGACCTTACCGACGGCGCAATAAGCGCTTCCAACGCATACCATTTCTCAGCCACCGCGCCCGACAATGAGCGACGCTGGCAGATGCGCCCGGCAAAGGCAAACCAACTGTTCGGATATTTCTTCGACATGATTGAAAACAACGTGAGCCGGTTCAACGTGATGCTCAACAACGGGCAGCAGTATGCAATGGACTTTTCCGCCTTCAAGCCCGTCGACGGTAAGGTTATCGCAACCAGCATCTCCGCCCATATAGAAATCGGCGGAACAAAGGTGGGAATGGACTTAAAATACACCAAATCCATCCGCTGGAACAGCGGTGTGACCGACTACATCAGAATCCCCGACGGCGCGCGGCGCTACTCTCTGGCTCAATTATTGAAATCCCTCTAAAATATAAATACGAAAAAATGATGAAACGATTCCTTTGCATCGCAATCTCCGCCGCTGTCCTGCTTGGCGTTGTGGCTCAACAGCCGGCAATGACCGACATCAAAAAGCAGAAAAAGGAGGCGCAACAGGACATCAAAAAGACTTCCCAAAAGATAAAGGAAAATAAAAACGAGACGGCGAAAACGCTTGCCGACCTCAACCGCATAACGTCTGAAATCGATGCCAGCAACAAAAAAATTGCCGACCTCAATCTGCAGATTGCTGACATCAACGTGCGGATCCACGGTGTAAATCAGGAAATCGAGATGCTTGACTCCACTGTCGGCAGACTGCAGTCAAATTATCTGCGTGCAATAAAGAAAATCCGCATGCATAGGGTTTCAGGAAATAAAATGATGTTCCTGCTTTCTTCCGAATCGTTCCATCAGGCATACCGGCGCATGCGCTACCTCCGCGAGTTTTCAAGATGGAGAGAGGCGCAGACCCGACAAATCAAAGCGGCAAGGCGTAAATTGGAACAGCAGAAACACCAGCTTGTGGCTCTGCAGAATGAACGAAGCAAAACCATCAACACGATAAACTCCACCAAACTTTCGCTCGAGGGAAAACGCGCTGAGCAAAACCGCATCGTGAAGCAACTCAGAGAAGAGAAAGGCGACCTGATGCAGATTCTGCAGGAACAGCAGCGCAAGCTCAACCAACTCGACCAGCAACTCAACCGACTCATAGAGGCGGAGCAGAGGGCTGCGGCAGAACGGGCGAGAGCCGAAGCGGAAAAACGCAGAAAGGCAGAAGAAGAGAAGGCACGCAAAGCCGAGGAAGCCCGCAAAGCCGAGGAGGCGCGGCTGAAGAAAGAGCGAGAGGAGCGAGAGGCGGAGCTGCGGCGCAACAAGGAGCAGCAACGCCGTGAGGCTGAAAAGAAAAAGAAGGAAGAGCTGAAACGCAAGCAGAAGGAGCTCGAGAAAGAGCAGGAACGTCTGCGCAAGGAGCAGGAACGCATCGACAAGGAACGTGAAGAGGCACGCAAACGCGAGGAGCAACGACGCTCACAGCCTGCCGAGTCTGACGAAGACATCCGCATGGACGGCAATTTCGAAAGCAACAAGGGCAAGTTGCCTGTTCCTGTGACGGGCAGCTACCGCATCATAAAGCAGTTCGGACGCCACAAGCACCCTGTGCTTGAATATGTCACCATCGACTCTCCAGGCATCGAAATCGAAGCGGCGGCAAGTGCAGCGGCAAGATCTGTTTTTGCCGGAACGGTTACCAACATCTACAAGGTTGACAACGAATACAACTATGTTGTGCTTGTCAAGCACGGTTCATACACAACCGTATACGCCGGTCTGAAAACGCTCAACGTGAAGAAAGGCGACTCCGTGAAGGCGGGACAGTCGCTGGGTTCCTTGTTCCCCGATGTCAACGACACGTCACACGCCGTGCTGCACTTCCAAGTGCGCAAAGGCACAACAAAACTCGACCCTCAAGCTTGGATAAAATAATGCTATGATTGAAATCCGACGATATTCAAACACCGACAAACCCATCTGGGATGATTTCGTGAAACGGTCGAAAAACGCCACGTTTCTGCACCTGCGCGACTATATGGACTATCACGCAGACCGGTTTGCCGATTTCTCGCTGATGGCTTTCAACCATCACGGCAAATTGGCGGCGGTGATGCCTGCCAACATCGTCGGCTCGACGCTGTATTCCCACCAGGGGCTGACCTACGGCGGTTGGCTCACTCCCGTGAAGCATTTCACAGCGGTGACGATGCTTGAGGTGTGGGACGCGATGATGTCGTTTCTCAAAGAGAACGGCATCAGGACGCTTGTCTACAAAGCCATCCCCTACATCTACCACCGCTACCCTGCCGACGAGGATCTCTACGCTCTATTCCGACATGGCGCGCAGATTGCCGAATGCAACATTTCTACTGCCGTTGCGTTGACAAATCCGGCAAAATACAACGAAACCCAACGGCAAAACGTCAGAAAAGCCAATGAATATGGTCTATGCGTCGCTGAGGCTGACGATTTCTCCGAATTTTGGGACATTCTGACTCTATGCCTCAAGGACCGCCACAATGCCTCGCCCGTACACTCTTTGGAAGAAATCACACTGCTCAAGAACAGATTTCCGCGCAACATACGCCTGTTCGGCGCATTTTCCGACAACCGGATGGTCGCCGGATGCGTAGTATTCATCGACCATACGACGGCGCATCTGCAATACATTGCAAGCTCGCCCGACGGGATGCGGATGAATGCCATGGCACTAATCCACGACCACTTGATGCACAATGAATTTGCAGAAATGCGCTACTACGATTTAGGCACGAGCAACGAAAATCACGGGCTGGTGCTGAACAACGGACTGATTATTCAAAAATGTGGGTTTGGCGGACGCGGAATCGCCCATCAAATCTACAAAGTGGACATAAAGTGAGCGACAACCGCGTAAACATATCCAGCACCATTCTCCGCGCCATAAAGATGTTTGGGGGCGTGCAGGTGGTCAGCAACATCTGTTCGGTGGTGCTCAACAAACTTGTTGCCGTGTGGATTGGTCCGGCGGGAATGGGGCTGTTCAGCATCTTCAACTCCGCCATCGACATGCTGCGCTCTGGCACGTCGCTCGGCCTGCGCACAAGTGCCGTGCGCGACATCGCAATGGCTCACGGTTCGGGCGACACCAAAGCTCTTAATCGCATTGTCGCCGTCGTGAGGCGGTGGGCATGGTTCATCAGCATCTTCGGTGCAGTCACGACTATGGCGCTCGCACCGGCTTTGAGCCTATGGTCGTTCGGCTCTACCGATCATCTATGGGACTTCGTGCTGCTGGCATGCGTGCTGCTTTTCAACGGCTTTGCCAACAGTGAGCTTGCAATCCTGCAAGGCCTTGAGAAACTGAAGCGGCTTGCAAACGCATCGCTGCTCGGCACGGTCATGGGGCTTGTCCTGTCCATTCCGTTGTTCTACTGGCTGCGGATCGACAGCATCCTCATCTCGTTGATTGTCTACCACGCCTCGCTGCTCGTCGCGGCTTTAATCTACCGCCACAAGAGCTCTGCGAAAGTGACGGTTTCCAACAAGGAGGCTCTGCGCGAAGGCTCGGCATTCGTAAAACTCGGTCTGCTGATGACGCTCAGCGAGTTTATCACCATGCTGTTCAACTACATCTTCTCGGCTTATCTCAACCGCGTTGCCGGCACGGAGATTGTAGGATTCTATCAAGCGGGTTATTCGCTTGTGGGACGCTATTTCGGATTGATTTTCACTGCAATCGGAATGGAGTACTACCCGCGCATCACGCGCGTTTGCCACAGCCGTCTGCGCACTCGCGTATTTGCCTCGCAGGAGGTCAACATCATGATGCTGTGCCTGCTGCCAATCATCTCCATTTTCCTGATTGCAAGGGAACTGATTGTGTCGATTCTCTACAGCGGGGAGTTCCGTGCCATCATCCCCTGCATCTCGTTTGCAATCGTGGGCACTGTGATGAGAGCATATTCCTGGTTTCTTGCCATCGTTATCGTGGCGAGGGGCGACGGCAAAATCTACATTGTCACCGAGACGCTGTCGGTGCTCACGGGTTTTGCGCTCAACGTGGCGTGCTATCACCTGTGGGGACTTGCCGGACTCGGTGTGGCATTCTGCCTGTGGTATGCGGCATATTGTCTGATTGTCGGTGTCGTTTATTTCCGCAGCTACGGCTACTCGCTGTCGCGCCAGTCTTCGTTGTTATCGCTCTTCACCCTGGCTTTCTGCGCGGCAATCGTGTTCCTTCTTAACGAAGGATGGCTGTGGGCAGCAATCGCAGCCACAGCCATCATATCCTTGTTTGCCGGCATCCGTCTGCGCCGGCTTGTCAGCCATCGTTAATTCTGCGTGAACGTGAAGTTCTGGTCGCTCGACCGCACGATGTCTTCCTGCGTATCCTGGTCATAAATGAGAATATGGAATGCCAGGTCGTATTTTCCTTTCGCCATGTGCAGCTCATCGTAAGGCATAAACAGGCGGAAGTCGCTGAAGCGCGTGCTGTCGTAGTTAGGCGTGAACGAATCCGGACAGCAAACCTGACCGCCCGTTGTGCCGTAATCGTTGTTGTAGTCCTTCAGGAAGTCGCCTCCCTCATATTTGAAATAAGCGACGCATTTTCCCTCACGTCCTCTCATTCCGTCAACCGTAAACTTCACGTGGATGAGCATTCCCTTCTTGCCGTTCTGCCATTGGTCGTAGTCGACCCACACATTCTCCACATTGCCCGAGAAGCGGCTGGCGCTGGCGTCCTGGGTGATGTCGATGCGCACTTCCTGCGAGCCCGACGTGATTTTCATATAGTCCGAACGGCTGCTGCTTGAGTTGTTTGCCTCGCAGCGCAGCGTGAACGATGTGCTTGTGCGGTTTTCCACCGAGCACCACGAAGGAATGCCCCAAGTGTCCCACGACGACACTCCGCTCACGGTGAATCGCTCTGTGCCGCCCGACGAGGAGAAGTTGGTGCTTACCGATGTCTTTCCGTCCACCTTCAGCGTGCCGTCCGAAACGTTGCCGCTGCCGCTGTAGAGCGTAAAGTTCTGCTGATAGATGCGGCTGCCGTTGCGCCACACCTCGAATCGGTATTGACCAGTCTGGTCGTAGGCGCCGCCGCCCGAACGGCCCCAACCGCCGATGCCGCAATAGTTCTCGCCCGGATCTACAGTCATTTCAAACGAGTTGGTATACCCGCTTGGCGATGTGCTGCCCGACATGAGCGTGCCGTCAGGCTTATAAATTTTGTATTTAAACGCCCAGTCCTGCGAACTTGAATATGTGCTCTTGTAATATATACGCGGCATCAGATAATGCACGTCGGCGGCATAAAGACGCTCGCCATAGGCATTAAGCACATTGTCATCGATGTCTTCGTTGCGAAACGACACGCTCGTGATTTTAAACGAGTTTGTCCGCGATGTGGTCGACGATGTTGACTGACGGCGCGACGGCTGCGTACTGCTGCGCTCGTTTATTTTTCTGTTGCAGGCTGCTATACGCGAGTCCAGATTGTTGGTCTTGGGCTTGTCGGGGCACGCTTTGGCTGCGGCAAAACGCTTCTTTGCCTCGGCATAGCGTCCTTGCTTGTAAAGCGACTCTGCCTGTTGAAGATTCTTAGTGTAGCACTGTGCAAAGGCTTCGGTTCCCGTTCCGGCCATCAACAACACAGCAACCGCCACTACAAGGCGTAGTCTAAGTTGTTTGAATTTTGACATCATAGAAATTTCGTGTTAGTTTTTCTAAAGACAGTATTTTTGTATCATTTCCACAAAGTTAGTGTTTTGCAGGCACTTTTCCAATCCTTATTTGATGATTTTTTACTATCTTCGTACAATAAATTTCACTATTATGAAAAAAATACTGTTTTTAATAATGGCTTTAATCGCTTCTTCTCCTCTCGCCACGGCGAAAGACAAGACTGTCGAACTCTGCATTCTCGAGACTTCCGATGTGCATGGCAGTTTCTTCCCTTACGATTTCATCAACCGCACGCCTTGCAAGGGTAGTCTTGCCAGGCTGTCAACCTACGTGAAACGTGAGCGCGAACGCTTCGGTGACAACCTGCTGCTGCTCGACAACGGCGACATTCTGCAGGGACAGCCTACCGTATACTACTACAATTTCATCGACACGGCTGCAACCCATGTGACGGCGGCGATGATGAACTATCTGCGCTACGATGCGGGGAACATGGGAAACCACGACATGGAGACTGGCCATGCGGTCTATGACCGTTGGATTCGCCAATGCAATTTCCCTATTCTCGGCGCAAACATTATCGACACCGCTTCGGGAAAACCGTATCTTCCACCTACTCGGTTTTCAACCGCGACGGGGTGAAAGTGGCGGTAATTGGTTTTCTGACGCCGTCAATCCCGGCATGGCTGCCTGAAAACCTGTGGGCTGGACTCCGATTCGACGACATCGAGGAGTCGGCTCGCAAATGGGTAAAGACGGTGCGCGAAAAGGAGAATCCGGATGTTGTGGTTGCCATCATCCACTCCGGACGCGACCACACCCACACAACGGGCAATTGGGTGGAGAATGCCTCTCAGCTGGTTGCCGAGCGCGTGCCGGGTATCGACATCGTGTTGTTTGGACACGACCACCAGTTCTTCTGCGACTCGGTGAAAAAACGCCGACGGCAAGAGGTGTGGATGCTGAACCCTGCAAACAAGGCGGAGAAGGTGGCTTCAGCCCACGTGTCGCTGACACTGCGGAAAGGTAAAGTGGTGAAAAAAGAAATTTCCGGAAGATTGGTCGACATCAGCGCATTGCCTGTCGATGAGGATTTCATGGCGGAATTCAAGCTCAATACGACACCGTAGACAAGTTCGTCAGCCAGAAAATCGGTTCTATCTCAAAGACAATATCCACTCGCAACGCTTTCTTCGGGCCTTCGGAGTTTATCGACCTGACACACTCGCTGCAACTGGCAATCTCTGGCGCGGAGGTGTCGATGGCGGCGCCATTGTCGTTCGACTCGAGCATAAAAGAAGGCGACATCCTCGTGAGCGATATGTTCAAGCTCTACAAGTATGAGAACATGCTCTACACGATGCGCCTGTCGGGTCGTGAAATCAAAAACTATCTGGAGATGTCCTACGACTTGTGGACAAACCGAATGACAAATGCCGACGACCACTTGCTCCTGCTGAAAGAAGTGCCTGGCAACGGCGATGACGGTGCGCGCGCGCTGTTCCAGAACTTCAGCTACAACTTCGACTCGGCTGCCGGAATTCGCTACACGGTCGACGTGACCAAGCCGCGTGGCGAGAAAATCAACATCCTGTCAATGGCCGACGGAAGTGCGTTCGACATGGACAAGGACTATTCGGTGGCTGTGAATTCTTATCGCGGAAACGGTGGCGGCGGACTGCTGACTGAAGGTGCCGGAATTCCGGCCGACAAGCTGAACGACCGTATCATCAAGGCTACCGACAAGGATTTGCGATTCTATCTTATGGAGTACATCAAAAAAACGGGTGCGATATGCCCCACTACGCTCGACCTATGGAAATTCATTCCAGAAGAGTGGACCGTTCCTGCCGCAAAGCGCGACTACAAACTGCTGTTCAAAGACTGACTCATCTCATTATCATAACCAAAGCGTGGCTACAGAAATGCAGCCACGCTTTTTTGCTTCATAAGGCACAACCAACCGCCGAAATTATATTTCTTGTTTTATACAACCGCTCTTCGGCGGTAGATTATTATTCCTCGACCGACCCCAGGTAGGCAAGCCAACCTCGGGGCTATGATTACACAACCGCCCTTCGCG
>OKWD01000172.1_pt1 | contig 12050 bp, 13 predicted proteins | sample 1607011 | NCBI WGS metagenome assembly OKWD01 (sample SAMN04414077, study PRJEB24778) | human gut metagenome | material: faecal | host: Homo sapiens | reverse complement strand
AAAATGGTTGCCGGAACGTAATGGCTGTACGACCGGATGGCCTTGTCTTTGGAGGGCTGCCCAATACAAGCAACCTTTGTGTCAGTCTCAAGAACTGGGCTGATAAGGCAGGCGTAAAGAAGAACGTGACATTCCACACGGCACGTCATTCATGTGCGGTGCTGCTGCTGACGCTCGGAGCGGACATCTATACCGTTTCCAAAATCCTCGGCCACCGTTCCGTGCGTGCCACACAGGTTTATGCAAAATAGTAGACAAGAAAAAGGACGATGCAATCACCTTGGTTGACGACGCATTCTAAATACATTATTATATATGGCAACAACAAAGAAATCGACCAGACTCAAGGAACCGGTAAAGGTGCGCACGAAGAAGCTCGCCGACGGTTCGGAATCCTATTATCTCGACATCTATGTGGACGGCAGGCGCAGTTACGAGTTCCTGAAACTGTACCTGCTGCCCGAAATCAATCCCATGATAAAGGAGCAGAACCGGGCCACCAAAGCGGCGGTGGAGGCCATCAAGTCGAAGCGCATCATCGAGCTGACCCACTCGAAGGCCGGACTGAAAAAGACATCCGTCCGCTGCAAGATGCTGTTGGACGACTGGATGGAAACCTATCTTGCCGAACAGGAGCGCAAGGGCGCAAGAGGGCTGAAACTGTTGCGGACGGTCTGCCGTATGCTTCCCCTTTATAAGAAAAAGGTGAGGATGCGGGAAATCGACAAGGAGTGGTGTCTGGATTTTATCGACTGGATTCAGCATACCTACAAAACCCGGTGGGGTAAGCCGCTTTCTCCTAAAAGTGCAGCGGACTACGTGGGCTATTTCTCCACCGCCCTCAACTGCCGCCCGTCCGTGCCGAGGTCATACCGGAAAACCCGATCATGACACTGGCGCCCACAGATCGTATCAAGGTGCCGGAATCCAGACGCGAGTATCTGACCATTGACGAGATAAAGGTACTGATTGACACGGAGTGTCCCCGTGAGGACGTGAAGCGCGCCTATCTTTTCTCCTGCTACTGCGGCCTGCGGTTGAGCGACGTGTACGCCCTGCGGTGGAAGGACATCATTCTTGACGGGGAACAATACCGTATGTCAACCGTGATGAAGAAGACCGTCACGCCGATTTACCTGCCGCTTTCCCGCCATGCCGTCCGCTGGCTACCCGAGCGGAACGGAGAAGGCGACGAATCGAAAATCTTTGACGGATTGCCTGCCGAGCCCAATATCAACAAGATATTGGCCAAGTGGGTGGAGACGGCCAAAATAGCCAAGAAAATCACCTACCACACCAGCCGCCACACGTTCGCCACAATGATGCTGACGCTCGGTGCCGACCTCTACACGGTGTCGAAACTGCTCGGACACGCCAACGTGAAGACGACGCAGATTTACGCGAAAATCGTTGACAGCAAGAAAGTCGAGGCGGTCAATCTGGTGGACAGCGTGTTCGATTAGCTGGATATTTTGAGAATCATGCCATTTCAGGCGATATTAAAATTGAGAATCGTGTTGCGTTGTTCAAATATTGAGATTTGTGCGATTTCTTAATAAAAACATTTTGAGATTCGTGTTGATTGTACTATCTTTGCAGACGATTGATAACGATGCAGATATATGATATTCAAAAGGAAAATATATAATGAGCTTCTGCAATGGAAGCGGACGGACGAGGGCAGGACAGCCGTGTTGATACAAGGGGCGAGACGTGTCGGGAAATCCACCATTGCCAAAGAATTTGCGGAAAACGAATACGAGACCCATATTCTGGTGGATTTTGCCGCGTGTTCAGCAGAAATCCGGGAACTGTTCAACGATGTTTCCGACCTTAACCGTATTTTCATGCGTCTGCAACTGGAATACAGTGTCGAGTTGAAGGAACGGAAGTCTGTCATCATTTTCGATGAAGTCCAGCTTGCACCCAAGGCGAGGCAGGCAATCAAGTATCTTGTAAAGGACGGCAGATATGATTATATGGAAACCGGTTCGCTGATTTCGATCCGTAAGAATGTCAGGGACATCCTGATTCCGAGTGAGGAAGTCAAACTCCGCATGTTTCCCATGGATTACGAGGAGTTCAGGTGGGCATTGGGGGACACCGCCACAATCAGGCTGCTCCAAGGATGTTTTCACGGCAGGACGTCCATGGGTGACGCCACGAACCGCAAGCTGATGCGCGATTTCCGGTTGTATATGCTTGTCGGCGGTATGCCGCAGGCTGTGGCCGCTTATCTTGAAACCAACAATCTGGAAAAGGTGGACAGTGTAAAGCGTTCCATCATAACACTGTATGAGGATGATTTCAACAAAATAGACCCCACAGGCAACGCTTCCAAGATGTTCCGCCAGATTCCGGCCCAACTGACGAACAACGCCAACAGGTATCTGGCATGGAGCGCAACGGAGGGTACGCGTAATTCCGTACTGGCAGAGATCATTTCCGAAATCAAGGAGTCGATGGTCGTCAATATGGCTTACCATGCCAACGATCCGAGTGCGGGAATGGCATTGCATCAGGACCCCAGCAAATACAAGATGTTCACGGGTGATACCGGACTGTTCGTCACCCTTGCATTCTGGGACAGGAAATTCACAGACAATACGATATATCATAAACTTTTGAGTGACAAGTTGAGCACGGACCTCGGGTATGTTTATGAGAATGTGGTGGCCCAGATGTTGAAAGCCGCCGGACACGAGTTGTACTATTATACCTTCCCTACTGAAAGTGGGAAACATAACTACGAGGTGGATTTCCTGATTGCGGACGGTGACAAGGTGAGCCCTATCGAGGTCAAATCATCCGGTTATAAGGCTCATACCTCGCTGGATGCCTTTTGCATGAAATTCTCTTCCCGGATAAGGAACAAGTATCTGGTTTACACGAAAGACCTGCGCAAGGACGGGGACGCGCTGTATCTTCCCGTATATATGACTATGTTTCTATGATTATGAATGACTGTATGCTACTTAATATCGCACAACGGCTGCGTGAGGTGAACACGCTTCTCACCGCTTATACAACTCATGAACAAGGTGGGCTGTCTTTTGAACAGGCCTTGCTGCTCTCCCTGTTCTATCAGGATTTCAACGATACGAATATTCTTGTCAGGGAGGCGGCCTGTCTGGTAAGGGAGAACCCCGGGCAGCTTCTGGAATTTTCCTCCTCCCTCTTTTTTGAAACGGACAAATACCTCCCGCTTGACAGGACACCATTGCAGTCGGCGGACTTTGCAGCCCTTTTCGAGGAACACCTCAAACCTTTTGAACTCCGGTACAGGGAAGCGAGGACAGCCGCCACCGGACTATGGCGCAAGTATTCGGACATGAGCAACCGGCTGGATTTCCTGCCGATGGACTCGGAAGAATACAGGACGCTCGATGTGGAATGCGATGCGGCGAAGGCGGAATATGACAAAGCTCGCGCGCACGCGAACCTATTATATAAGGAGTGGCAGCAGGAACGTGACCGGTATTTCTGTGTTTGGTGCTTCAAACCGGTATTCCTCGACGTATTGGTGGAACGCCTGAAAGGAATCGCCGGGAGTATCATCTCCGACATCGGGCGCATGAAGGAGGGCAAGCCATGAATGCCCTGCTGCAAGAGACCGCCTCATGGACGGACACCGTTGACCTCGCCCTGTGCCTGTTCATCTACGAGGTGTGCAACGACTGCCAGTTCGACTTCCTGCCGGGCAGCGACTTCGTGAACTTCCTGAACCTGAAATCCACTTCACGTACTGTCACCGTGCGCCCGAAAGAGAACCTGCGCGTCTGCTACATGGTGTTCTCCGTCTCGCAGACCATCCGGCCACGGGAACGCGGAAAACTCTGGGCGGAAGAGTTCCTGAAACGCTGCGGCATATCCAAGTCGTACTACGACAAACACCGCAGCGACGTCTGCGGCAAAGGCGCCACGAAGGAGAACCGGGATTACCGCAAGGCCATCGACAAGGCCGTTGAAAACGCGAAGCGGTTGAACCGTACCCCATAGCCGCCCGCCGTTTCCCCATTCAGCATACCACATATAGACCATAGCCATGCGCTATACTGTTGAAGCCCAGCAGTATGGCGCATTTCTTTTTCTAAGCACTTTCCCCATTTGTCCCCCATTGTGCCCCTCCGGGTCAAACTTAACTTTGCATCGGAAACAGAAGAAAGGAAAAGGCTGACAAACAGCTTTTTCCGGTTTTCCGAGAGAACAAGGAACTATTCAAGGAACCATCAAAAAATGAACGGATATGGAAAATGAACGCAACCTGATGACCACCACGGAGGCAGCCCGGTATCTCGGGCTGAAACCCAGCTATCTCTACAAGATGATGATGCGCCGCGCGATCCCTTACTACAAGCCTAACGGCAAACTGTGCTTCTTCGCCAAAGAGGATCTCGACGCGTGGCTGAAACGGGTACGGGTGAAATCGCAGGAGGAGATCGACAGCGAGGCCGCACGCTATCTGGCGGGACGAGAGAGGAACAAATGATTATCACCAATTAAGCAAAAAACGTACATGGACAATCTGACGAACAAGGAGCCGGGCATCAAGGATGGCACGGTTCAGGATTCCGCAAGCAAGGAACAGAAGAGAAAAGAGAGCAGGCCCGTAATCGGCGCGAAGGCCCAGACCATTCTGGAGTTTCTCCGCGCCTGTTCGCCCTACGAGGCCGATTCCATCCGGGTGATGGTCGGCTACGGCACGGGGCAGGGTGACATCGACACGATTGAGGCTACCGACATGCTGGCCGTCAACCGCTTTCTCAACCACGGGCTCACCCGGGAGAACGGGACAAACAGCGAGGCCGTGATGAGACACCGTCAGGAGCGCGTGCAAAGACTGATGGAAGCGGTCAAGGGATTTGTGGACATAGGCCAGCTCTGCCGTATCAGTGTCGCGCTGATGAAAATCTCGTCCGACTTCAAGGCGGTGGAGGAAGCACGGCAGCACCTGCAATCCCAACCCGCCACGAACGGAGGGAAGAACTGAAATCAAACAGGAACGGGATAGCGGATGAAACCGCAGGGGACAAGGAAAATTCCACTCTCGGCATTTTACCAAAACCGTTGCAAGCCATTCCGCCGTTCCGTTCCCTTATCTCTACTAAATGATACAGGAAAACATGAAGGACAAGGAAACATATCCTTTCAAAAAGCCGCAGGGGTTCCGGACAATCCGGTTCCACCTTACCGCAGAGGCCATCGGATGGCTCGACGGGACAACGAAAGATGACGATGACAATGCAATCGGCAATCACACGCTCTTTTATAACCTGTTGGCACGTATGCGTTTAGTCCCCGGCAGGGACAGTTCATTCCGCAGGCCGCAGGAGCTACAGCCCGGACAGGTGCAGTTCTCGGAAACCGGCCTTGCGGAAGAGTGGAACATGGGGAGGAAAAAAGTCCGCAACCTGCTCGCCACGATGGAGAGTCTGGGCATGATAACGGCAAGCAGCACCAAAGTCGCTTCCGTGGCCTCCATGACCTGCGTGGAGGGCTGGACCGACATGCAGGGCAGCTATGTGGGCAACCCTTGTCATACCGCCCAAACAGCATTTGAACGGCATTTGAATGGCACCTGAACGATACTTGAACGGCTCTTGAATGGTACCTATCCGGCAGAAGAGGCACGCCGCAGGAAAAGCAAAAACGTCTTTCAGTTTCGAGATATGCCGAGGTCTAACCTCCCTTTGGTCGGTCATTCCTCGGCGCTCTCGCGGCTCACTGGCAGTTCGCCGGTGGCGGCGCTCGCAAGCTCGCACCTTTTTACAACCCTTTTAAGACAATTATACAATGACAGAAGACAAGCAGAATATACAGCATACGACCTTTCCGCCCGAGGAAGAGAGGCGCACCGAGTATGTCGGTGCCAAGGTCACCCCAGGACAGAAACGGCATATCCGCTGCCTCGCCGACGAGTGCGGCATGACCGTCAGCAACTACATGCTGGCAAGGGCTTTCAACTACAGGCCGAAGGCGAGGCTGACGGCAAGGCAGGAAGCCGTCATGGAAACCCTTATCGGTTGCCGGAGCGACCTTTTGAACTACACCTCCGCCCTTCGTGGCATGGCCCCGGAAAAACGCAGGCAGATGTTCGGCAGCTACCCGTTCATGCTCGGGTGGCTCAAGGAACTGGGCAGGCTCGCCGAGCGCATCACGGGCGTGCTTGACAGGCTGCGGACGGACAACCGCCTGCCCGACGGGACAAGGAACGATGAAGACAAGGAGGAGGAACCATGATAGCAAAGGCGAAATCCATCTCCCATGGGATAAATGACATCAGCTATATCACGGGAGAGTCGAGGAACAAGAAACACCCCGAGCGCATCTTTCATGTCAAGGACAATTTGCTGCCGTCCGGTCTGGACGCCACGGGGATATGGGATTCCATGCGGCTGACGCTGGAGAAGTCCAAACGGGTCAAGAACTCCGTCATCCGCATCGAGGTCAGCCCCGCACCGGAACATACCAAAGACTTCACCGTCGCCGACTGGGAAAAGCTGTGGGACGACTTCATGGGCGAGTTCGACAGCATCGAGCTGTGCGACAGGAACGGCAGGACCTATTCCCCGAAGACCAACCTCACGGGCAGCAAGGGCACGGTGCGGCTCCATCTGGAATCCAAAAGCGGCGTTCTCCACCTTCACGGCGCGTTCTGCCGCATTGACGAACAGGGACACATCAACAATGACCATGACATCCACCTGCGCGCGCAGCGTGCCGCCGAACGTGTGGCCCTGAAACGGGGCTGGACCACCGCCGCAGAGGTGCGGGACACGAATATCGGGCAAGTGAGCCGGGACTGCATGGAAATCCTGCAATCCATGGAAAGCTGGTCATGGCCGGAATACGCCGCCCGGTTACGGGGCAAGGGCTACGAGCTCTGGGAACTGCAGGACGGCAAGAACATCCTGCGCGGCTATGTCTTGAAGAAAGGCAACGCCCGGTACAAGGCTTCCGAACTCGGCAGGGGGCGCAACCTCATGGCAAGCAGGCTCGAAAGCACGTGGAAGAAACTGCACGCGGCTCCCAAGATAAAGACCGTTCTGGCGCGACCCGCTGCAGGCACACCATCACCGACTGCAACCCGAACTACTCCGGTTAGAGCACAAGGAACGGTACCGCTTCCGCAATATACCGACTACCGCCCCGGCACTATTCCGTACCGTATCGGCGATGACAGGGAAAGCCGCAACTACTTCATACCCGATGAAGCCCTGAAAGTGTTCGACGACGAATTCGACTACCGAGAGACGGCCAACAGCCGCGAGCTTACCGACAGGGCGGTGGCACTCTTCGTGGGCATGATGTCGGCACAGGCTGCACCCTCCGGTGGAGGTGGCGGCGGTTCCAGCGACCTGCCTTGGGGAAGACGCGAAGACGAGGATGACCGGGAATGGGCCCGCCGTTGCGTCCGGGAAGCGGAAAAGATGATCGGCAGGAAACCCAAGACCGGACGAAAACGATAAGAGACATGGGAAAGGACAGATTCGATTTTTCAGAAATAGACGCGGCACTCCCGGCAGCCGAAAGGATGCAGGAGAAAGACCGCCTGACCGACGCGCTGGAAAACAATTATAAGGCCGTCGGCATTCTTAGTGGCAAGGTGGAAAAACTTGAAAGCAGACTCTCTGAAATTCTGCCCGGACTGGACGAAACGGTTTCTTCCCTGCGCGGAGCGAGTAAAATTACCATTGGTGAGGACGCTCGGCGGACGCTTGAGCAGGAGGGAGAGGCGGTTTGCCGGAAAATGGCCGAAAGTATCAACAGGGAGAGTGCCAGACTGCTCGAACGCCTATCAATGAGAGACCGCATGGTCATCTCCACCACTGCCTTTTGGTGCATGATAGAGATGATTATTTTTCTTTTTGGCGGCTTTCGCCTGCACCTGCATGGCCAATGCCAAGTTCATACACAGCCTCATGCTGTGGAAAGTGATCGGTTATTCCGCCGGCTTCCTTGTGTTCTGTATCGCACTGACCATTTTTACATACCACAAGTTAAAACGCTGACTATGGTACATTATCAATTTAAACAATATAAGTATGACTACGACAGTAAAAGCAAAATTCCGCCCCTCGACAGTCGAAGACCGTCCGGGCACTATCGTCTATCTGGTAACTCACCGCCGTATCGCCAGACAGATCACTACCGGTTACAAAGTGTTCCCGTGCGAATGGGATGAAGAGCGTTCCGAACTTGTGCTTGTTTCCGATAGCAGCCGAACGGATATTATCAACAGGATAACCCAAAAGCTGCGTTCGGACATGGAACGGCTAAAAGCAATCATAAAGCGGTTCGACAACGGGCGCAGCAGCTATTCGTCGGATGACGTGGTGGCAGAGTTCCGGCGCACCGAGAGGGAGAATACCTTTTTCAATTTCATGGAGAATGTCATCGAACGATTATGGCAGTTGAATCATATCGCACCGCCAAGAACTACCGTGCAGCATTGGGCAGTTTCAGGCAGTTCCGAAGCAACGTGGACATTTCCATTGCTTCCATAGATCACGTACTCATGGAGGACTATCAGGCATATATGACCTCTGCCGGTCTTACCCCCAATTCCATTTCCTTTTATATGCGTATTCTCCGGGCTGTCTATAACCGTGCCGTGGAGCAGGAACTGACCGAAGACCGAAGACCGTTCCGCACGGTGTTCACCGGCTTGGAGAAGACACGCAAACGGGCTATTTCAATCAGTGACATCAAACGGATCAGAGACCTTGACCTCTCGTTAAAACCCAATCTTGAATTTGCCCGTGACCTGTTCCTCTTTCTTTTCTTTTGCAGGGGAATGTCATTCATCGACGCGGCATTCTTGAAGAAGTCGGACATTCAGAACTGCGTGCTATCTTACCGCCGTCACAAGACCGGCCAGTCGCTGCACATAAAGGTTGTCAAGCAAATAGAAGAGATAATCAACCGCTATTCAAATAAGACTCGCCATATCTACTTCCTGTCATAACCCGTCCCGGAGAGGACGAACGCAGACAGTACGAGACTGCGCTGCGCCGCGTGAACAAAGCCCTTAAAACCATAACGGGAATGATCAAGCTGCCCGTCACGCTTACGACGTATGTCAGCCGCCATGCTTGGGCAACTATTGCTAAATCCTAAAATCCGCAACTATCATCCAATACACGATTAAGGGTAGATTTATGAGTCGTTAGTAGCAGCTTTCAGTAAAAAAGCAACAGCACAACATCAATATGTAGCCACCATCCCCTTACCCCACGATGCGACTTGAGGTAATACGCAGATTCAAACCGGAAAGAAAGGATTCTTATCCGAATTCTGTTTTGAAGGGTTTTGCATAAGCTCGGTTCTCTGTGTAGATATTCAGCACGTATTGCCTTGCAGTCATGATCCACTTGGCAGGTACGGAGATGAATCTGAAGACAAAAGCCTTTATGCGACTCGTTTTCTTGAGCCCAAAAGCCTTGGTGTCAAGCCTGCTCATGATGGTCTTGTAGAAATTGTGTATCAATGCAGTAAGCAGAAGAAAGACAGTATTCTCCGCCATGAATGACTTGGGGAGCCTGCTCCAACCGAATCCGTTGTTCATGTCGTCAAAGATACGTTCCTTGCCGCCACGCAGATTGTAGAATTCAACAATGTCCCTTGTCGATGACTTGTAATCGTTGGTCAGAATACAACGGTAAGTGTATTCGCCTTCCCACAGGTCAAGGTCGCCACTGTTGCGTCTTTGTCTCTGGATGACAAGACGATAGCACTTGCCTTCCCATTTCTCAACGAGAATGGAATTGAGTTCGAACTGGATGCCGTTAATCTCCTCCGTCTTCCATCCTCTCAGAGCAAAGATGTCATTGTAGAGCGAACTGCATCGGTTGGCACGGATGTAGAAATGTTTGCAATGCTTCTCTATCTCACTGACGATTTCCTTCGAGCAGGAACCGCAGTCTGCCCTGAAGCGATTTACACGGATGTTCTGGGATTCCAGAAGAGCGAAGAATCTCTTATGGGTGTCTGCCTGATGAAAACGCACATTCGTGTTACCATCGCTGTTCTCGATATAGACTATCTTGTCACCGATAACATATACGCCAGGCCTGTAGCCGAGGAACTTTTTGTAGGTCGGTTTTGCATCATACTTCTCCGTTTCAAGGAACTGATGGTCAAAGTCAACATCGTATTCCTCAATTTCCTTCAACTCGCCTGTAGAAACCAAAGCGTTGATAAGCAATGTGTTGAGTTTGTCTGCAGTATTGAAATCATAGGTCTTGCCTTGGTCGGAAGTATAGGAGATGTTTTCCTGTGTCAGTTCCTTGATGGCTCTGAGGATGGTATCAGAGCTGCATGTACGAAGGGTAGGATGATACGAGAGATGGCGCATCAGTTGTGACGTTACATCTTCCACGCATGAGCCGCCACAGAAATAAACGCTCATCAGCGAACGGACTATCTCGCTGAACTGATATCCGAAGATACTGCTGCATCTCTGACCCAGTGTTGAGTCGATAACGGGTGAAAGCATGGAGTCAAATTTCTCCATGATTGAAAAAATTCCTCCAAAAGGTGTGAGTTTCTCAGATTTAATTTGTATTTTTGCCATGTCATATTAGAGTTTTGCTTGTTTTCTTTTTGCAACACTAAGATAAGTGAAAATTCTGACATGGCAAAATCCTGGGCAACTTTTTGTTGCTCAGGAACTTATAAATAAAGTTAAATTATAGTGTTGCGGAATTAAGGAAGAAGAGCAATCGTCCCAGCAAACAAAGCAAGTCCTCGCATTCTCCACCCGCTACGCCATGACCTTAAGAAAGCCTGCCGGCAACTGGATGAGGGAGAAGGACAAGAGGACGTCACAATCAGTAAGGAGGTGAAGGCATGGCTAAACAAATAATAGGTCGCCCCTCGCCAAAGAGGCGCTGAAGGGGCCTGCTGATTTCCTCGCAAGAAAGAGATGGCAACAAACGGTGTGGCGGGGTTCTGTACTCCTTATTCCAAAATGCATTGTACCGCATCACGCTGAATCCGTTTATCGGACAGCCCACCGAAGCAGAGAACATACGGTACATCATCCCGCATCCCGACTATACGCTTCTTTACCGGCACAGTCTCCGGAAGATTGAAGTGCTTGTGCTATGGAACAACCATCATAAGTTGGGCAGCATGATAAACATCATCCGGGAAGAACCCGATACAGAATAAAGCAGCCAATCTTGTCAAGAGCAGATTTATGGAAGATTAACGGAACAGACGCATGATCGTCCGTTCATATAGCCGGAACAAACCATGTATCCGTCCCGAACATATCATCCGTTTATCCTCGACACACCATCTGTCAGCGCTGAACATATCATCCGAAAGCTCGGAGCTTTTCATCCGAAACATCCGGACTTTTCGTCAAAACCGCCGGAATTTTCCAAGCAAATGCCCACCATTCCGCTTGCTGAAGTGGAGGATTAAATCTGCAAAGCACTGGTTTAGGAGAGTAGACCCTAAGGTTTGGCAAATGAAGTGACGGAAGAACACAACAAAAAGGAGAAGCGATGCCTCTCCTTTTATGCTAATTTAAAATTGAATCTGAACTAAGATTGCAGTTACAAAGATACAACATCCGAAAGGCAATGTCAAGTAATCCGGTGTTTTTCTTTACTGACGTCCCATTCTTTATACATGCATCAGATATTGCTTGAAGTCCGCAAAGTCCTTCGACATTGGCAGGCTCTTCTTCTCGCCGCGCATAAAGGCCTGAAGCTTGGCAGGTATTTCTACGGCTTCACCGGATAATCTTCTCCACTGTATCCTTGAACTTCGCCGGATGGGCCGTTTCCAAGAATACGCCCGTTTCGCCGGGTTTCAGTCCTTCGGCCAGGGCCCGGAAGCCGCAGGCTCCGTGCGGGTCGAGCAGGTAATGGTCCTTCTTCCACACTTCCCGCATAGTTTCGGCAATCTGCTCATCGGTATAAGTGGCACCGCTGATTTCGGCAGAGATGGCGGCATGGCTGCCTCCGTAAAGGTCGAGTATGCGAGCAAAGTTGCTCGGGTCGCCCACATCCATCGCGTTAGCAATGGTAGCGATA